>ENA-UPTB01000446-UPTB01000446.1-human-gut-metagenome-genome-assembly--contig:-NODE-446-length-43879-cov-51.616319_pt1 | contig 43879 bp, 50 predicted proteins | sample MGYA00250046_ERZ773369 | MGnify/ENA primary metagenome ERZ773369 (study PRJEB29103, sample SAMN06111938) | human gut metagenome | biome: human gut; feature: ankylosing spondylitis patient; material... | reverse complement strand
GTAAAGGATCTGCAGAGCTTAGACGATCTCTGCTGGCTGCTGTGGCTGCCGTATTGGAACTACCTGACTGCCGATTATGACCGCACCCTTTTCTACTGGCACTTCTGCAATTCGGAGTATTACACACCGACGGTCGTTCAGCAGCGTATGCAAAACGGAAAAGCCTTTTGGGAGCTTGTGCAGTCGGAGAATGGGTTGTCCCCGTTTTCTGAACGGTGCAATCTGGAAATGCTGGTTTGGAATCTCCTTGACAACACGGTGGCAATGGCAGCCAAAGTACTTAGAGGCATTTATCCAAACGATGAGGTCAGTGTCAATACCGTGTATCGTATGGTCTTTCAGCCGGTGTTCTCCGTATTCGGACAGAATAGCGGCGATGATAACAAAGCGAACGAAACACCGTCCGACACCCATACGGTGTAACCACGAGAAATCCGTGTTTACATATTGTCATTGAAAAATATAGAATAGGGAGGTAAAACACAATGACAAGCAGCAAATCTACCAAGCGGGCATTGGTTTCCAGCGCACTGGCTATCGTTATGTGCGTGGCAATGCTCATCGGCGCCACCTTCGCGTGGTTTACCGACACCGCATCCACCGGTGTCAACAAGATCCAGGCGGGGAATCTGGATGTCAAGCTCATGTACAGCACCGATATGCAGACATGGAAGGAAGCCCCGATCAGACCAAGCTCTTTGACGACAATGCCCTGTGGGAGCCGGGTTACACACAGGTGGTCTATCTGAAGATTGTAAACGCCGGCAATCTGGCTCTGAAATATGAGGCCGGCTTCTCCAAAAACTACACCTCCAACAGAGGGAAAAATGTTAACGGCGATTGGTACCGTGTGGACAATTATCTGAAGATTGGCACTGCCGAGACTGCGACCAAGTTTGCAAACCGCGAGGATGTTTGGTCTGCCATTGCCGCCACCGAAAAGACTTTGGCGAAGGATGTTATGCTCACCGACGGATGGATTACTCTGAAAGCAGGAGAAGCGTCCGAACCCTTTGCCGTAGCAATCTACATGCCCACCTCAGTCGGCAACGAAGCCAATGCTTCAAGGCACAGACCTTCCTCTGTCTCCGGCCTCGGCATTGAGGTGCGCGCTACTCAGGCGACTGTGGAAAGCGACAGCTTTGATAACAATTACGATGCAAATGCGGCTACTGTGCTCAATTGCGTGGTTCCAACGAACCTTCTCTTTTCATCAGCAAACCATCCAGACAATAGGCTGACAATTGCCTGGCGGTCAACTATCTGATTGACAGAATATTACGACAAAAAACCAGACAATCTGACAGTTTTTCAGAAATTCTCGTTTTTACTAAGAATCAGCGATATGGGCAACTTTTGCTCATATCGACCAACTTAAATTAATTCCGCCAACGGGTAAGACAAACTAAATCCACTCTTCTAAAATACCAAAATCCAAGCAAGCCCTAATGGCCGATTTAGGTTAAAACTGAAATATGGTTATTGTGACATGAACTTATTAAGCAGCCGTCTGGCATCAATTCTGCCCTTAATGCCGACAGGGATAATGCCACTACTTCCAAGTCAGAGAACATTAGTGTCCAATTTTTATTGGACACTAATGCCTTGTTCCCTATTTTTAAGTCTTTAATTTGGGCATTTTTTATCAAAATCCGTCGTAATCTCAATGAAAAAGCGAGATTACGACAGATTTCTTACTTAAAAGTTGTCGTAATCTCGTGTTTTCTGTAACTTTGCGACATGTTCCATTAATATGAAATAGATATGAAGGAGAATATTATAGGCAGAGAACTTGAGATAGAAAAGCTTGAAAACTATATTTCAAGTCGTAAATCTGAATTTATTGCTATCTATGGTAGACGACGTGTAGGCAAGACTTTTCTTGTGAAAGAACTGTTTGAAAATCAGTTTGCATTCCGTGTAACTGGCAAAGACAATGTAACTACCAAGGAACAGCTTGCAAGTTTCAGCTTCGCACTTAACGACCAGTTAGGCATAGATACAGATGCTACCAATTGGTCGGAAGCCTTTCGACTTCTTCAGAAAGCATTGGAAAAGATGCCTAACGGAACTAAAATCATCTTCTTCGATGAACTCCCTTGGTTCGACACTTATGCATCCAACTTTATCAGCGCCTTAGAACATTTTTGGAACGATTGGGCTTCCTACCGTAGCGATATCAAACTGATAGCTTGCGGAAGTGCTACCACCTGGATGCTTAATCATGTTATCAATTCACGAGGAGGACTACACAATCGCATTACTCACAATATCCTGCTCTCGCCATTCAAGCTGCATGAGGTTGAAGAGTATTTTAAATCGCAAGGTTTCTATTATGAGCGACCTGAAATCATAGAGTGTTATATGGCGATGGGCGGTGTGGCTTATTACCTGTCTCTTTTCGAGAACAACAAAAGCGTAGCGCAAAATATTCAGCAACTTTGTTTCACACGTGGCGGAGAACTCTCCGAAGAGTTTGACCGTCTGTTCAATTCGCTTTTTAAGAAAGCCGACAATCATCTTGCCATAGTTACTGCCCTAAAGAATAAGGGAAAGGGTATGACTCGACTTGACTTGTTAGATGCTACAGGATTGGCTAACAACGGAAGGTTTAGTCTGATACTTAAGGAGTTAGAGCAATGTGATTTCATCCGAAGCTATACCCCATTCGGCAAGTCGAAGAAAGATATGATGTATCAGCTGACAGACCCATTCTGCCTGTTTTATTTCAAATTCATGCACAACAAGGGTTCATTCCTCGATAACTATTGGGTCAAGATGCAGACCACTGCTGAGTATGAGTCATGGTGTGGTCATGCCTTTGAAATCGTATGTCTTCACCACATCAACGAAATAGTCAAGGCTTTGGGCATAGACGGTAGCATCAACACTCCTTGTTCATGGTCTTATCGTCCTACTGCAAAAGTCATGGCAGATGAGGAGACTGACGAAGATTTGAAACATGGAACTCAAATAGACTTACTGATAGACCGTTCTGATAGATCGATTTCTGTCTGCGAAATGAAGTATTGTAATGGGGAATATGAAATCAGCAAGGCATACGATACCCACCTGGCACACCGTTTAAATGTGTTTAAGAAGGTGACGAAGACAACAAAAACTCTCATTCCAACCTTCATTACGCCATATGGGCTATATAATAATATGTATGCAAGAAAGATAAATAGGCAAGTAATAGGAAACGACTTATTCTTAGTGTCCCATTCTTGAGGTTTCTACCTCTTTTACTTCCTTTTCCTTTGTAGCCACCAAACTTATAGATGATGGCGAAAGTTACAATACTCTTCTGCAATATTTGTAATAAGAGAACTAATACGTAAACTTCATTAACGACAAGCCCATTGGCAGAATTAAGTATGCACTAAATTAATTCCGCCAACAGGTAAAATATACATACCAGATGCGGTTATTTCAGATAAAAGTCCTATATTTGCCATCGGAAGATGGGATTTTACTCAGCCCGTTGAGTAAAATTACTCAGTCGACTGAGTAAAATTATTCATTATGCTGAGTAAAACAACTTGAAAGCCCCCATTAAATATAGCAAGACTATACATATCACATCATCATCTATAAACAACAGACCATGTACAAAAGAAAGATATATGATACCATCATCAAGAGATTAGGTGAACAAAGAATGTTCATCCAAGTAATCATGGGACCACGACAGATTGGAAAATCTACCGTTATCAAGCAAGTATTGGATGATTTAAGTAAACCGTTTCTTTTCTATTCTGCCGACACCATTCCTTCAACATCTTCCACTTGGATTAGCGATTGCTGGAATAATGCGCGTCTTCAAATGCGCACACAAGGACTTGAAGAAATGATCTTGGTTATTGACGAGATACAAAAACTTAAAAACTGGAGTGAATATGTAAAGAAAGAATGGGACGCTGATAGTATAAATCACATCAACATCAAAGTGGCATTATTAGGCTCGTCAAGGGTGTTATTAGAAAAAGGATTGGCAGAATCTCTCATGGGACGATATGAGGAAATCAGAATGAGCCATTGGAGTTATCCAGAAATGAAAGAAGCCTTTGGAATGACTATTGAACAATACATCTATTTTGGAGGCTACCCGGGAGCTGCCATGCTTATTGGTGACGAAGAACGTTGGAAGAACTATGTTAGCGGAGCCATCATTGATGCTACTATAAACAAGGACATCTTGATGGATTCTCCAATAGGGAAGCCTGCTCTGCTTCGTCAAACTTTCGAATTGAGCGTAGCTTATTCGGGTAAGATACTTTCTCTAACAAAAATGCTGGGAATATTGCAAGATGCTGGCAACACAGTTACATTGGCAGGCTATCTAAATCTTTTGAGCGATAGCGGACTTGTCACGGGACTACAGAAATTCTCTATAGATGTAGCCCGCAAACGTGCCAGCATTCCTAAATACCAAGTGTACAACAATGCCTTATTGAGTTCTCAATTAGGATTAACATTTCAAGAAGCCGTTTCTGATAGTAAACAATGGGGACAATTCTTTGAATCCGCCATAGGAGCCTACATATTAAGCGAAGCTTTTATCCATCGTTTTGAAGTGTTCTACTGGCGAGAAGGCAACGACGAGGTTGACTTCATCCTCAAGAAGAATCAGAAATTCATAGCTATAGAAGTAAAAAGTAATGGAGAGGCTTATACCACGGGCTTAGAGCGTTTCCGCAATCTATTCCATCCGTCGGCAATATTTATCGTAGGCGAGGAAGGTATCTCTCCAGAAGTTTTCTTGAACATGGATCTAAGAAAACTATTCGAATAACTTAAGGACAAATAATTAGTAACCTGAGTTCAAAGTGGCAACGTGGAAGAAGAATCGTTTCGTATCTGACAGACATATTTGACACAATACAATAGGTAAACCCAGACCAAGAATGGCAAAAACTCATGGATTGTGATAAAAAAGTGTGAAAATATAGTAAAAAATCAGAGTTTATTAATTCTGTTTTATAGAAAATACCTTACTTTGTAAACCAAACTTTATAAAATCATACAACTCTTATTAAATATAATTTATATGAGTATCAGTAAAGATGTCATCAAACATTGCCTAATTAGTAAGCAGCGCGAAGTGGATGAGGCAGTGATTGTGAACCGTCCCACTGACTTTGAAGAGGATGGCAATTATGTGATAGTTGGCGTGAGACATGCAGGTAAATCGTACCTGTTGTATCAGCGTGTGCGTCAGTTGCAGGCAGCAGGAAAGGGATGGGATGAGATTCTGTTTGTGGACTTTGAGGATGAGCGTCTGGCGGAATTCCAGACGGAGGACTTCAACAGTCTGCTGGAAGCCCACCTGGAACTGTATGGTAAGAAGCCGGTGGTGTTTCTGGACGAGGTGCAGAACATTCCTCACTGGGATAAGTTCGTGCGGAGATTGGCTGATGCGAAATACAGGGTGTATGTGACGGGCAGCAATGCGAAGATGCTGAGCAAAGAGGTGGCAACTACGCTGGGCGGACGGTTCTTTATCTATGATGCATACCCATATTCATTCAAAGAGTATCTGGCAGCACAGCAGGTAGAACTGAAGGAGCATTGGGAGTATGACACTATCCAAAGAAGTGAGGTGAAACGACATCTGAATGAGTACCTCTATTACGGAGGTCTGCCAGAAATCCTGTCGTTCAAGAACAAGCGGGCCATGCTTTCGAGTCTTTACCAGAAAATCTACTTGGGTGACATCTGTGCGCGAAACAACATTAAGAACGACAGGGTGTTGAACATCTTGATTAAGAAGATGGCAGAGAGCGTGAAGCAACCGCTGTCGTATAACAGGCTGAAGAATGTGATTGTGGCAACGGGGTCGCCCATTAGTGTGCCTACTGCGATTGACTATGCGGGGTATGCCGCTGACAGTTGGCTTATATTGCCCATGGAGAATGAGGTTGGAAAGCTGACGGAGAAAGAGACTCAGAAGAAGTATTACTTTATCGATAACGGCTTGCTGAACCTGTTTCTGATGAACTCAGAGACATCATTACTGGAGAACATGGTAGCGGTGGAGTTGTGCAGACGATTTGGCAAGGAGAATGTGTTTTTCCTAAACGCTGAGAAGGAAATAGACTTCATAGTGTCTGAAGAGAAGTTGGCCATACAGGTGTGCTATAGCATCAAGGATGAGACCACATACAACAGGGAGGTGCCACCATTGGCGAAATATGCCAAGGCGCACGAGGATTGGAAGTGCCTGCTGATTACGTATGATGAGGAGGGCACGGAAGATGGAATACCCGTGGTGCCGGTTTGGAAGTGGTTGATGTAGGCTATTGGGAGCACGAATCTTACTAATTGACACGATTAAGATATGGTTTGTTTACGCATTGTTTACGCAGAAACCAATCGGGTAGGAGGTAAATGTTATTCATAAAAAGCATTTACCTCCTACTTTCACATTTACCGACCTCCCACACCACCGTACGTGCGGTTCCGCATACGGTGGTTTCGTGCTTTTACGCCTTGCGGTGTGTGGCAAGTTGTTTTCAGCCATCCCTTCGAGATACGTCACTTCTATTCTATTGTCGGATTCCGTCCTATCGTGTGAATAGAGTTTACTCCGTCATGGTACATCGAATACCTCATCTTCACCATGCGTCCGTGAAATCTCCTCGGATAAGGGCATTGTCTTTCCATCTTATACCCACTTCATTATTTCGCAAGCTCAAGGAAACTCCACCGACCGTTCCGAATAGCTATCGGGCTTTGATTTGTTTGGCAACCTTACCCACGGTCATATGCCTTATATGAAGTTTCTGTCCGTTAGGTCAGATGTTTGCCGCCGGCTTCTTTAAGATTCCACCTCACGATGGACACCCTTGCCTTTGGCTATGTAATTCCCGCTATTAGGGCTTACTCGGGACTTCCACCCGTTAGACAATGTTCATGCCGAGCATACATAAAAAAAGATTCCCGGTGTCTGTCAACCGAAAATCTCTTCCCAATGTTTGAAACGTTCCAAACCTTCGTCACCGAATTTTGCTATGCTGCGTTCTGCCTTCTCCACTGTCTTCTCCCTGTCGAGATGCGTCTTTGAAAAGAACTTGTCGGCATAGCATATCACCTGCTCTTCGAGGGTCTCAGGCAGGAAATCCCTATGGGGCAGAGGCAGGTCTTGCGCCTCTATCTCCCTCTTGCTGAGTCCTGCTCCGGTATGGCGTTCACACACACGGGCATGACGAGGCAGTCCCTCGCTGCGCAGCATCTCTGCTCCGAGAATGCCGTGGCGGATGTATGGTTCCGTGCCATGACAGTGAATGCCGGGAGCATCGGTCTTTATGATGCCGATGTCGTGGAGCATCGCCGCCTCTTCGATGAAGTCGCGGTCGAGATTCAGTTCGGGGTGCAAAGAAACAATCTGTAGCGCTTTCTGCGCCACAGATCGTGAGTGAACGATGAGGATGTGGCGCAACTCGCCATCATCCTCACCGCAGTATTTGTCTATTATCGCTTCCCAATCAATCATGGTCGCGCTCTATATATCCTATCACGTCGCCGCGGTTCACCTTGCCGCCCTGGCGTGTGGCAATCTCCACGAGTTTGCCGCCGAGACAAGCAGGAACTTCAACGAACTGTCCCCATGGCGCCTGCACATAGCAGAAGGTCTGTCCCTCATCATAGTGCTGGCCGATGAATGGCTCGATGCATGGTGTGCACTCGCTTGAGCCCTGGAACTCGAAGAACACCTGTCCCTTAACCGGAGAGACAACGGCGTCTGCCTTGGCATGCTTGAACTCTGCAATCTTCTCTGGTGTGAGGTTGCTTCCGAGCTTGGCGTCTCTTGCCTTCTGAAGGTCAGCGAGGAAACGCTTCTTTGCCATACCGTTCTTGAAGTCGCGATACTGCTCTGGGTGCATAGCCAACTCGAAGAGCTCTTCGTCGTCCTGACCATATTCCCATCCGTTCTCGTCCATCTCTTTTCTGAAGCCATCGAGAGCATTAGGGATGAGGGTGTGAGGATCGGCGTCAGTGAATTCCTTGCCGTTCTTCTTTGCCAGAGCCACAATCTCGTCGTCGAGTTTGCCAGGGAGCGTACCGCTCTTGCCGAGGATCATACCCCACATGGCGTCGTCCATCATCACGAAGCGGCCCTTGCCCTGTGCCATGGTGAGCAGGTTCATCAGGGCGATGTTCTTGACATACTGTGAGAATGGGGTTACGAGTGGCGGGAAGCCGACACGTGGCCATACGTAAGCCACCTCGTCGAAGAGCTTCACGAGCATCTCGTCGGTAGAATATTCCTCCTTGCCCTTAGAGCGGAGGATAGAGTTGATGGAGCGATGGATACCGGCGAGGTCGGCCATCATACTTCCCATCATACCGCCTGGCAGACCGCAACCGAGGAGCAGTGAGCTCATGATCTTGTTGCCTGGGTTGATGAAGCATCCCAACCAGTCGTCGATAAACTCCTGTGTGAGACGGCGTGCCTCCATATATGCGTTCATGTCGATTTCAGGAACGTCGAAGCCCTCGTTCTTCAACATGCTCTGCACTGAGATGATGTCTGGATGAACCTTACCCCAAGACAATGGCTCGATGGCTGTATCGATAACGTCGCAACCGTTGTTGCAGACTTCGAGGATTGATGCCATAGAGAGACCCGGACCTGAGTGGCCATGATACTGTATGATGATTTCAGGATGTTTGTCCTTGATAGACTTGGTGAGCTTTCCGAGCAATGCCGGCTGACCGATACCTGCCATATCCTTGAGACAGATTTCTGTAGCACCTGCTGCGATGAGCTTGTCGGCGATTGCCGAATAATATTCCACGGTGTGGACAGGCGAAGTGGTGATACAGAGTGTGGCCTGTGGTGTCATTCCTGCCTCAAGAGCCCACTTGATGCTCGGGATGATGTTTCTCACGTCGTTGAGTCCGCAGAAGATACGGGTGATGTCAACGCCCTGGGCGTGCTTTACCTTATATTGAAGTGCTCTCACATCGTCAGGCACCGGATACATACGCAGAGCGTTAAGACCGCGGTCGAGCATGTGAGTCTTTATACCCACCTCATTGAATGGCTTACAGAATGCTCTTACTGCCGCATTCGGATTTTCGCCGGCGAGAAGGTTGACTTGTTCAAAAGCTCCTCCGTTGGTCTCCACACGAGAGAAGCATCCCATCTTGATTATCACAGGAGCGATGCGCTCCAACTGATCTTTGCGCGGCTGGAACTTGCCAGAAGATTGCCACATGTCTCGGTATACGAGACTGAACTGGATTTTCTTTTTCATTTCGTCTTCGATTTAAAGCGTAACAGGCTATTCTTAGCGGACATTCAAAATCACAACTACTATTCATGTCCCACCGAACTGAGTCTGTTGCGTGTGTTTTTATTTTGCAAATGTAATCGTTTTTTGGGAATAAACTAAATTCTGAACGAAAAAACTGCTTTCCAACTGCATTTTAATACAATTTATCGACCTTGGAGGGGAACGTTATTCAACAATGTAAAATCAAGTTTACAAATAGTCGAGATACTACTCGTCAAGGTGTATATTAACAACATTCATCCTGCCTGCTGCCGTTTTCTCTACTTTTGCAGCGAGGGAACACACTGGCTGGGAGCAGTTGTTGTCATCACCTCATCGCATGTGTCAAGCAGCCCTGATAACCAATTTGGGTTAAAACTATCGGCCAATCATTTCTTCATATCAAAAAATTTCATTATCTTTGCAGCGCTGAAATTGAGTGTCAGTGCATATATATGTATTGTGACTATTATTTTATGGCTCCGTAGCTTAGCTGAATAGAGCGTCAGATTCCGGTTCTGAAGGTCGTGGGTTTGAATCCCACCGGAGTCACCAGGGATGGGAAGGTACCCGAAAGGTGCTTTCCCATTGATTTTTAAGGAGTTACAGGAAAATACTGGTTTTGTTTAAGGAGGTGCGTGAGATTGACGCATCGGTGAAAGTAACCTTAAATAACTACAAGTAAATGGAATTTGTTTGACCATTGTTTGACCAATGTTTGACCGAAGAAAGAAAGGAGACGGATATGGCAGTTACTTTGAAGGCTCTGATAAGGAAGAGCAAGATGAGGGCGGACAAGACTTGGAATGTCTTGATACGCCTGACTTATGACAGGAGGGTGAAATATATCGCCACGAACGAATTTGTGGAGAAGAAGGACATCACGGCTTCCGGCAGGATAAAGAACATGGCCGTGGTGGAGAGGTGTGAGGACTTGATAAGGGTTTACAGGAAAAGGATCGGGGAACTGAACCTTGAAGTGAACGACATGGATATAGATGATGTGGTGAGGTATGTGACTATGAAGCGGAATGCCGGAGGCTTGTCGTTTACGGGATATGCGGAGAAATGGCTTGAAGAGTCGGAGGCGAAGGGGAAGAAGAACTACAGGTCTGCCGTGAACGCATTGAAACGCTTTGTGGGCAGGGAGGAGATTATGTTTGACGAGGTGACGGTGAACCTGATGCGCGGATTTGAAAAATGGCTCGGTGACAAGCCCCGTGCCGTTTCCCTGTATTGCAGCGCAATAGTGAAGATGTTCAACGACGCACGCGAATACTATAATGACGAGGACAACGATGTGGTGCTGATAAAGCATTCGCTGCGGAAATACCGTGTACCGAAGCCCGGTGTGGCAGAGAAGAGGGCTTTGCCAGTGGAGGTGGTGAGGCGCATATTCAGCCTCCCTTATGACGGGAAGAAGGTGAAGGGCATGTGCAGCGTGCATGACCTCGCGCTGGACTGCTACCGGCTGAGCTTCTGTCTGATGGGGATGAACTCCGCCGATTTGTGGGCGGCAGAGGAGTATGAGGACGGGATGATAGTGTATCACAGGGCGAAGACGAAGGACAGGCGCAGCGACGGCGCGGAGATGCGTGTCGTGGTGCCCGATGTGGTCAGGGATGTGTTTGAGAGGTGGAGGGATGCCGACGGGGGGCGTGTGTTCAGCTTCCACCGCCGCTTCTCTACGCCGGAGAATCTGAACAAGTCGATAAATGAAGGCTTGAAGGCTGTCGGCAGGGAAGTGGGTGTGGAAGGTCTGCAGTTCTATTCCGCCCGTCATTCGATGGCCACCATCGCTCTGAACGAGGCAGGTATATCGAAATGGCTTGTGAATGACATGCTCTGCCATGTGGACCCTGCCATGAAGGTGACGGAGCTTTATATCAAGAAGGATTACAGGCCCATCAACGAGGCCAATGAACGGTTGATGATGTATGTTTTTCCCGAATGGGGAAAATAGGAGAAAGCCCCACACGGCGTAAGGAGGTCGGTGTGGGGCTGTTTTTTGTCTTTAGATTACCTGGTGTCTGATGTCGAGTGCTATGAGCTGTGTGATGTCGTCGCAGAGCTGCATCATGTGTTCGGCGAACCGGGTTTCAATCTCGGTAACTTCGTCCGGGTCCTCTACGGCATCCGTTTCCTCGTTGAAGATGAGAGTTACCTGGCGGAGCATATCCAATGCCTCCATTGCTTTATCGCTTATCTTAACCTTGCTTGTTGTTTCCATAATGTTGAGTTTTTTTTAATTGTTTTTATTTTGCTTCATTTGTTAGGGTTGATGATTTCTCTATCAGAGGCAGTATGCCGTGTTCTTTCAGCGTGTCGTAGAGGAAGAGGCGTCCCCGCTGCGTCCATTCGGAGTATGTGCGTGCCCCTTCCGTTCCGTCCTTGTGCCTGTATTTGAATGTCTTTGACTGCACATATCCGTTTGAGATGTGTTTTGCGTAAAGCACCCATGTTGTTCCTATCTTCCGTTGTATACCGAAGTTCCGCAGGAGTATGTTGAACGCCTTTGCCGTTTTGCCGTAGTCCTGTGCGATGATCGACGTCTGCACCGTGTCCTTGCATTGCAGGATGGTGTCAACGTATGAGACCTTCGGCTGCATTTCGCTTACTGCGGTGTTGAGTTCCGTGATTTGTGCGTCTTTCACTTCGAGTTCTTGTGCCTGTCGTTTATTCTCCAGAGCGAGCTGCTGTTTCTGCTCCTCGGATGCTACGAGTTGTTTGAGTGCGTCAAGATAGGTTTCGGGAAGCTGTGGCTTGCTGTTCTTCTCCAAGGCTTCAAGTCTGTTGATGATTTTTTCACGGAGAAGGGCATCGTAACCACTGGCGAGGATAAGACAGCCTTTGGGAGTCAGCCTGTAACAAGGTCTTTTCTCCCCCTTTTTGTCAGTGTATTTAACCAGTCCAAAATTGAGCTGGTTAACCCCTTGCTCTATTAGAACGCGTATATCACGCATTACATGTTTGTGTTGTTTACCTGTGACCTCTGCGATTTCAAGCGAGGTCATTCCTGATACGCCGTCGATGACGGATAAAGAATTTGTGTCGTTCATTTTACAACCCTTTCTTTATTTTTCTGTAAATTCTACCAATAGAATTGCTATCAACATCGAATATTAATGCCAATTCTTTGTAAGTGTATTTGCCCGTTGAGTACAGATTGAAAATTTCTAACTCTTGATCCTCAGAAACCTTTCTCTTTGCAAGGGATGCTTTTTGCGTGGCGATTCCCAATCTTAACGTACTTTGATTTAGACCTGTTGCAAATGCGTGTTTTTGGTTCTCGCTTCTTGTGCAATATTCGAGGTTTTCTAATCTATTATCAGTCTTATCACCATTTTTGTGATTTACTTCAAGATTAGAATCACCAAAGAAATACTTGCATACCAATCTGTGTACTGCGAAAAGATGATGTTTCAAATCAATTTTCACATAACCATACTTATCTATAATCCCTTTCATTATTTTGGGATTATAAGTACGGCGTCGAACAATTCCATTACAAAGGGAATCTATTATTGTTCTTCTCTCGTTTTTAATTCTTCCACATGAAGAAACATAATAGTTTAACCCATCAATAGAAAAACTTTTCCATTCTTCGTTTGGAAGGTCTTGAATGTCTTGAACGCATTCCTGCGAGAAACCTCGTACTGGGATTATTACCCCATGTGGTTTAACTCTGGCTTTACTCATATCGCAAAAATTTTAGACATAAAAAACTGCACTACGGGTTGTCTAAGGCTCTCGCAAACCTTCGAGATAGTTTCCTATTCTCGACCCGGTGCAGTAATTCTATATAATATAAAATATAATTAACATGTACAGATACAATAAACGCACCCTCTTACGAAGATGCGGCATATCATACCGCGAAATTTTTAGACGTTGCAAATATACGAATATATTTGTTGCCGTCCAAATTATCGGGCATTTTTTTTGCGTACATTATTATAAACGGAAAATCCCCATGCTCAAGCAGGACTGCAAGGCGTGGGGACGAAGATTATTCTGCCGCCAGTGAGAGAGAAGTGTATGGTAGCTTGTAGTGGTGTCCGTCGGCTTCTACATCGTAGAGTCCGTTATTGAAGCCTTTCACTACACCCGTGGTGTCGAAATCCTTCAGCACCACCCTTGTCCCGTTGGGGAAATCCTGCACAGCCTGCCATTCGTTCTTTGGTGCGAATTTCCATCTCAGTGCCGCCACATCGTTTGTCATCCCCCAGATTTTGAAGAAGAGTGCGATGTTCATCGCCACTACAACAAGAAAGAACAGAAAGGTGACTTTTTCTCCGTCAGAGCTGGTACAAGATGTGAGACACATTGAAAGGCATAGTGCCTGAATAAAGAAATGATTTTTCTTCATAATTGTAAGTTTTTAAATTATTGAATGTTTTATAGACGCGTTATGTTTTCTTGTCTATCAACTGACTTAACCGTGATGTCGAGGGCTGAAGTATAATGAATTTAATAAACGTCTGCCATACTGCCGTGACCACTCCATTGAGAGAACCTGATTTCATACCCGGTTTCTTCATCGTAGTATGTTGAGAATCCGTTTTCCCATTCCCTCGGAGCGTCCTCAGCTCTGTCGTATGCTGCGATGACGGCCTTGGCGGTTTCATCATCGTTGTCGAGCAAATCGAACTGACGGTTGTTGTTTAAGTCTTCCGCCTCGCTGTGTAGCAGTATGGACTTGTAGTTTGAGTTGCCGTAATAGTTCCAGTATAGCGGACTGTCAAACCATTCGTTCTCCTTTCTCCACCCTTTTGCGAACTTGTTGATTTCTGCAAGCAGCTCATCGCTGATTTCCGAGTCTAAACAGGCTTCAAGTTCGTTGTCTTCTCCATACAAAGACAGTTCTGCCGAATTAATGCCGAACTTCCTCTCTATAGCCTTCATCATATCATACTCGCACTGACACTCATTGTTTTTCAAAGAGTAGTCGTAGCTGCTGCCATCGGCGGCATAGTTTTCAATCTCCTTGGCAAGGACAACGAGAAATCTCGGTTCGCCATCTTGCTGCTGAAGATTTTCCAATACTACTATATCATCTCTTTTCATATTTTTTTAGTTTAAAATTTTACAAATCGGATAGAACTCTTGGGAGACCGTTGAAAATCACTGGAGACTCCTTCCAGTCTATCGTGACCCAGTTGTTGAACTCGGAAATTGCATCTTCACTTGCAGGGTAACAACTCTGCCAGTCGCTGAGGAAATATGCCGTACCATCTTCGTAACAAACAAAAGATGTCTTGCAAGACTCGGATGATGCAAAGACGAGATAGGCACCGTCTTCACTGAGCGTCTGTATGTCATCTATGTTGTACTCCACTTTTTCGCCAGAGCAATTATACTCAGCCTGCTCTATAAGCTGTTTTGCCAATTCTGTAGTAATCATATTTTTTTTCGCTTTACTAAATGTCAATACTCTGTTACAATTTTCTCGCATGGTCTGCCAACGGCATTCCTCGCGTCTTTCTTGATGCACTCAACTTCGTCGGTTTCGTCGAGGTTGAAATGCTTCTCCTCGCACATCCGGCGAAACTCGTCAAGGCTTTCTGCGAAGCCCTGGTAACGTGCGCTGCGCTGACCCTTGTATTCGAGCCACGCAACATAATGATTTACTGCTTTCATATCAGGATGTTTTAAATGTTAGACAAAGTGGGAGCCGGAAGGCTCCCTTTTAAGGCCAATGGGGTCATTTTTTTCTGTCCCGGAACTTGCCGCCTTCGATGATTTCACCGATGTAGTGCTCTCCGTCGGCAGTTAGAGGCCGTCCGTATTCGTCGCACCGCTCGCCGTCCTCGTTCTCGAAATGCGGACGGTGCAGGTCGGAGAGCACGCCCCGGATTTTGCACCACTCGATAGCGTGGAGCTGGAGACTGGAGTGTTTCTCCGCATCGGTCAGGCAGTCGATGAAGAAATCGCAGAACTCGCCGTCACAAACATTTCTGCCCCGTTCCCTCATATCGTCCTGATAGCGACGGTCAAGGTAGCGCAGTTCGCTCTTCATCTCCTCGTAGGTGCGGATCTCGTAGTCAGCCGCCTTGCGGTAGAGCTTGGAAAGCTCCTCGTTCTCGTAGTGTTCTCTTACTCGTCTGATTTCCTTGTCAAGTTCCTCTTCGGACATTTTTCTGAATTGTTCAAGCATATACATATTCTTTCAAATTTAAAAGGTTGATGAATTGCGGTGCAGCCGTATGGACTGCACCTTTTGAGGCTTCGGATGCTCACTGGAAGAACTTGAGCACCTTCTTGTCAATCTCCAGTTTTTCGCACACGTAGCGTTTTGTCATCTCGATGTTCGGCACGTTGCCGTTCATATGTCCCATCATGAGCGCAATCTGCTCAAGTGTAATGCCCTTCTGCGCCAGGTTGGTGGCAAAGGTGCGCCTGCCTGTATGCGAGGACACGAAATTGTATTTGCGCCCTGCATACTCCTTGCCCCCCTTGAACACCTTGACCCACGAGACGACACCGCAGTATCGGCATATCTTGCGCAGGGTCTTGTTGTAGAACGAGAGGTCGGGCTGCGTGGGTTCCAATGGAGTCCTGACGAGATACTGCGGCAGCAGCCTGTGTACCGGCACCATCACCTCGGTCTGTGTCTTCTGTGCGATGTACCGGATGTAGGGCACTCCGTCAAGCTCCGTGATGTTGTCCGGTGACATGCGCAGACAGTCGCACCACCTTGCACCCGTGAGGCACTCTATCATGAAGATGCGCTTTACCAGTCTGGTGTAGACGGAACGGGGATGGTACATGTTTACCTTCTCCACCTCCTGCATCGTGAGGTATGTGGAGACGGAAGGCACCTTCTTCATCTTCATTATCCGCGTGAGGCCGCTGAAATCAAGTGGTATGTTCTTGTCGCCGTGCGCCCGGATTATCGCCGAGAGCTCTGCGCAGATGGTCTTCACGGAGTTTGGCGCATAGTTCTCGTCGAGCTCCATGCGGAAATCACGGAGATTGTCTTCCGTGACATCCTCCCATTGAGGCAGATGCCCTACGAGGTCGCGGAAGCGCGAGACTGCCTTGACACGGTTCGGGTGTTTCCATATCCATGCCCCGTAGAAGGTGTGGCGCCATTCGTTGCCGTGGTAGTCGTCGAAATAACCCTGGCGGATGGCGTTGGAGTACTTCTCGATCTGCGGTTCGGAAAGAAGGTCTTCCCATCCTTTCTGCTTTTCCTGTTTCATAATTCCAATGTTTTAAGGGTTAGTATATGTTGTGCAAAGATAGTAATATTATATGATAACAAGACTATTTCTGCACATTTAAGGCTGCATCACAACGGTAGCGAGACAACGTAGGCCTCGGGCTGGACGTCCTTCGAGCGCTTTACGGTGAACCCGCATATCGAGCGGAGATAAGACGCGACGTTCTTGATGAACGGCTCGTCGATGATGATCATCGGAAGATTGTAATCCTTGTTCTTTCTCAGATTAAGGAAATCGTCTTGTTCGCCGTTAAAAAGCCACTGATAGAAGGAGCTGCCGAGATGGTTCTCGATGCCGCTGTCGGGCATACCTTCCCTGTCTGCGAACCTGACGGAAACTATCATGAACCTGGCATTAGCTTCATGTGTCATGAAAAAGTCCTCTACCAATTCATTGAGTTCAGAGGTGTCGAAATTCCTTTTGGTGATACCTTTCGCTCTAAGGATGTTGTCTGCGAAAATCACTTTTTTTGCCATATTCTTTCTAAATTTTAAGGTTTGAAAATTGTGCCTTACGGCTTTTCGGCATGTGTCTGTATAGTGAAAACCGGAACGAACCTCACGGCGGGTCCCGACTGCTGCATTATATCTAAAATTTCATTGCAAATATACGGAAAATCCTTCGCATTCCGCATATTCCGCATGATTATTTTCAAAGAAAAATACGACAGACGAACCTCACGGCGGGTCTGCCGAAGATAAAACATTAGTATAGAATTATGATATGGTCAGAATGAGCGCCCTGCCCCGGAAGGGGCGAAGGCTTTAGCAGGCTATTCAGGAGCATAGAAGATTGTCACCGCCAGGCTCCGTGCAGGTGTGACGGAGAAGAAATAGACGAGCGGTATCGCCTCCTCGTCGTCGAGATACGCCAGTGTGCCGTATGTATTGATGCCGTTGCAGGCATCGCCGGTCAGCCTCTCTACCGCCTTGCGCATCATGATGATGTGATGCAGTGAGGAACTGAGGTTCTGCAATACGAGTCCGTTTCCTGTCACATGTACGCTTGCAGGCCATTCGTTGATGAAGCCGATGGAGTCATCGTGCTTGTTTGATATGAATGCGGAATTGTCGAAGATTGCCTCCAAGAGAGCCTCTTCCACCACGTTCTTGCCGTCGATTGGAGCTGCGGTGAGCTTGTGTGAATAAGCTTCGGAAATGTTGTTGATTCTTTTCATAATCCAAAAAATTAAGAAGTTAATGAAATTGTGTGCGCTCAAAGGATGCGTTGCTTGTCTGTATGTCGTTGATTAAAACAGTAAAGTGGAATCATCGGACTACCAGGCGATAGACTGGCAGGACAATCATTCTATACGTACTGTTTTCCTGAATGTTCCTTCTTGCGCACTTTCAGGCTGCAATGCCTGTCCCGTCTCCGGCGCTGTGTTGCATGGGGTATAAAGTATAGATTGTAGAGTCGTGACGGATGACGCGTTGAAGGATGGGTTCTACCCTTCCACTCGTCATATCTGCACGACTCACATGAATGGCACGCCCCTGACGGAACGCCCTGCAATGGGCTTTGGTTGTATTGTAGACACACTCAAGGAAATTGTTGCCTTGCTGTAGCCAGTAGATACTATCCAGTATGAGTATCAAGCGGCGGGACGCCACAGATATTTGTGTCCCGCCGCAATTCATACGGGATTGTTGAAGCGTTTCCACTTGTGTGTCTTTTTCGGCAATGAAAATCCGTCTCCCCCTGTCTGACGGGACGTTTCTGTATTATACAGATAATGTCTGGATGGACACCGGACAGTAACGGGGTGTTTCCCTGTGGATGCCGGTGGATTGTATCCAGAGATGTTAAATAAGGCAGGCAGGAAGACGGTCCGCGTCCACGGATGATGTTCCGACCTTTGGCTTGGCACATTGCTGTAATGGAGCGATTTATAGCTGGTCTGCCAGAAATCGAGGACCCTGAACTCATCTCAGTCATGAGATTGAGATCAGGAACCCGATCTCTGGTTAAGAACAGATATATGAACGGGAGCCATTCGTCGGGACGGGGCGGTGTGCGCCGCATGTAGGGAGAGTTACGGACCGGCACATGAAAATAATGTGATGATATTGCCTGCCTTGGGCGAGTAAGGTACCTTGGAGAATATCTCAAGGTACCTTGCCGTCCTTGAGGCAGGAAATTAAACTCTGTCCGTCCTACTCCACGGTCCGTGTGCCCGGAAACGGAGAGAGGTGTCAGAGGTTTGCCACCAACATGCTGTACGCTGCCCTGCTTGTGAGCATGGCATTACGTGCGCAGCCTATTGATAGATAGCCTCTGATTTCGCTTTCCGTCTTGCTCCTGTTCGCCGTGACATTCCTGCCACGTCCGCGGTCTATGCATCCCACTGCCTGCGTCTTGACATATCCGAGTCCGCCGACCTTGCGCTTGCCCGTATGGACGGCACGGAGGCAGTCCATAACAAAGGCGTTGAGCTTGTCGATGTCCTCTTTAACGTTGATGACCGGCAGTACCTGCGTAGCCCACGAAAATTCCCCGTACCCCTTGTAGAGATAGCGGTTTACGGCGTTCACGGCACGTGTGAAGGTATTGTTGCGCTTCCTTATCGTCCTGCGCTCTATTTCCTTCTGGAAAGTCTTGATGCGCGAGGAAGACAATGAGATGCAGCTCCCCTTGATGGAATATCCGAGGAACTTGAACCAGTGGTCCGCGTCGAGATATTCAACCTTCCTGGGGTTGAGTTTCATCTGCATTACCGCCAGTTCTTCCTGCATTATGCGCATCGCCTCTTCATAGTCCTCTCCGACATACAGGGTGTCGTCGGAATAGCGGACATAATATCCGCTGAGACCGGACAGACGCTCGTCTATATGGCAGAGGATCACGTCGGCGAGCCATGCAGCCACGGCACATCCCTGCTTGAGGGACTGGTAGCTGCGGCACAGGTTGCCCTGTGTGTCGAAGTAGAGGTCGGAGTGGTAATAGTCGCGGATAATGGCGACGAGCGCCGATTTTCCGTATTTCTCCTCTATCCTGTCGAATGCCCTGTCTATGAATGAGAGAGGGACGGAATCGAAGTATTTGGAGAGGTCGGACTTCCATCCGATAGTCTTTCCCCCGGCATTGCAGATGCGACTTGACACCTCCTGTACCACCTTTCCGCAGCCTATACCTTTCTGGTAAGACTTGCACCTGGGATGGAGCATTTCGGGCATCAGCTCGAAGAAGAGGTCGTTGGCGATGGAAAGGACTATGCGGTCGCAGGGTTCATTTACGTAAACCGTGCGGAAATCGCCGTTGTCTTTCGGTATCTCAGCCGTGTGCGGAGGCATTATCTTGTATTGTCCGTCGCGCATCCGCTGATACATTAGCGAGCGAGCCTCAGGAGTTGTGAGCTGATACAATGTAGCTTTGTTTATGTCCTTGTCTACACCCTTTGCGATGGCGTACTGCCAGCGTTCGGGCTCGAAGAACATATCGAGGATTTTGTCTTCTTTCATAATTCTGTTTGTCTTAATGGTTTATACTAAGAAGCCCGCCACTTTTGACGGTGACGGGCCATTAGGCTTGTGTGCGGCCGCAGGCCTGGAGCCTTGCTGCAAGTTTCTGATTGTAGAAGCTCCTCTTGGGGGATCACGGAACCTGGAGATGCTCCAGGTGGAGAGATCCGCTTAAAGAAGCTTCTGTAAAGAATGCCTGCCCACCGCACGCTGTCGGCTTCAGGAGAGCGTGTTATTCCCACTCTTTGATTTTCGCTTCAACGGAGATGTGGGAAACGGCGATGAGCTGCTTGAGAACACCCATCATGCGCCATCCCTCCTCTCTGTAAGCGTTCGCCTTGGCATCGACATGCTCAAGAGACCGGCTCTCGCTCATGCCGAGGAAACGTGCGCCGTGGAACATTATGAGGTTGCGCATCGTGAAATACGCTCCTGCTCCCTTGTAGGCGTTGATGAACGCTGAAGAGTGCTTCGTGATGTGGCACAGATGCCTGTGTTTCCTGTTGAACGCTGCCACGATTTTGTAAAGTTCCTCCGGATTGGTGGTGTGTGTGGCAATGGATGCCATCTCCCTGAACGGTCTGTATACTTTCGTATTAAGGTCATCCACGAAGATGTTGACGTTGTTGAGACGCACATAAGGCATTCCCTTGCACGTGTGCTTCGGTCTGCGGACACCATGCTTGTCTGTCCTATACATGAGATTGTCTTCAATGTAGGCTTTCAGCTTGTCGATATAATCGTCTATCATGTCAGCCAGAGTCTTGCCGTCAAAGAAGAGCTTACGCTGCTTGAGGCAGCTTGTGTCTCCGTGGCGGAACATCTTCATCTGTGCGAGAAACTCGTTTTCGACCATGCGCCACTGGTATTCGTAGCCGAAGCCCTGCAGCACCTTGTTGAAACTGAGGTTGCGCTCGTCCATTTCGCGCAGGATGCGGAACATCTGTGCCATCACCCAACGGCGGAAGAGCTTGTAGTGGCTGATATATCCTCCGGTCTTGATCTTGTTGAACACGGGATCGTCATCTGTGACCTCTACAGGCACTCCGTCAACGACCTTGACCACCATCTGCTCTCCGAGAGAGAAATAGTTTGAAGTGTCGATGCCGGCAGCCTTGAGGGCCGCTATGCGTGCAGCCGCAGTCTTGACGGCGGTCTTCTTGCCGTTGTCTGTCGCCTTGTTTTCCAACTCAGTCATAGTGAACTCACCTGAAATCATTACGTTTCGTTTCATAATTCAAAAGTTTGATGTTAATAAAAAAGGTTTGCTAATTCTTGAGGACAGGGAAGAACCCTGCCCGTTCCGGCTATTCTGCTCCAATCCACTGGCGGAACAATATGAGGTCTTTGTCGGCAGGCGACTGCCAGAACCACGAGCCCCATTCCTCGTGCCATGTGAGGATGCCTCTGACTATTGCCATAAGGACGAATAGCTCAAGGCTGCACCGTGCGACCTCACGCTGCTCTCCGTACATCATCGCCTCGTCGGACAGCTTACTTTCCGGCAGAGCCTTGAAATACCTGCGGCGGTGTGACTCAGAGCGTTCGGATGGGACGGAGTGTTTGTATATCCTGTATCTCCTCTCTATCTCCTTCAACACGTCGCCTTCGTATTCGGGCATCTCCACCTCCTTGAGGTCAACGAGGTGGTTTGCGATGCGCAGAGTGCGCTTTTCGAGGTTTATGAAGAACTTCTCTCCGTTCTCCACCCTCCTGATGATTTCCTGTTCTGTCATATTCCTAAAGTTTTGGTTTGTATGCGGTGAGGCTTTTCAGCCCCACCTTTTAAGGCTTGCGGCTATCGTTCAGGAAGAATATCCGTATAGTCGCAGATGGCTACCCGCTGTCCTGCCCGTATGAGTTTCGGCAGATAGGTGTCGAGAGCATGATAAGGGAATCCTGCCAGTTTTATCGGCTTGCCTTCGCCGTCCACCTGCTTGCTGTAGCGCGTCAGCGTTATTCCGAGGAGATTGGCGGCTGTCACTGCATCCTCCATATAAGCCTCGTAGAAATCGCCGCTACGGAAGAGCAACAGGGCATCAGGATGCTTCACTTTCAGCTCCTGGAACTGCTCCAGGAGAGGCCACACCTCAAGCGGCCGGTATTTCTCCGTCTTGTTTGTGACGCATTTGGCACACATATAGTGTATTTCACTCTCTTTGAGATTGAGTTTCTTGAAGAGATATTCTTCTATCTGCTCGTTCTTCCACTCGTCGGGACAGCCTGTGATTGTTGTGATTTCGGCTGTCGAATAATTCATTATTGCTATATCCATGATTGTAAAAATTTGGTTAATGATGTGGAGGCGTGTGCCTCCCTGTTCGGCTAAATCTCCTGGTAAACAGTGCCGTTTCTCTCTGCTTCCCTGTGTTCCTCCTGTTCATGGTCGCAAACGGTCACTTTCTCGTCTACCCAGTCGTTTTGATTGAGAATTATTTCCTCTTCATAGATGGCATTCTGCACTTTATTAATAGCCTCTGAATAATCTTCGGCTTCGGTAGCCACCACTCTGTTTAGCACCTCTGTTACTGATACGTAAAATCTCATAATTATAAATTTATTGGTTAATGATGTCAGAGGGATTGCTCCCTCCGTTTTCAGGCGTAGACACAGCAGGATTCCACCATCTTCTTGTATTTCTTCGGGAATCCGTTCCAGTCCCTGTAAACCTGTACGATCTGGCAGGAAGCCCATGAGCTGAGAGCTTCCTCGTAGATATAGAAGCATTTCAGCTTCCCTGTGTCGTCGTACAGGATCCAGTCGCCAGAGGCGAGCGAACCCTCATTGAGCTGTATGGCATATCCTCCCTCCTCTTCGTACCATGCGACGAGGTTGTCTACATAATGGTAGTCACATTTTATCTTTCTCATAAATTCTGAATTTTGGTTAATGATGTCAGAGAGCACAAGCTCTCTGTTTTTAGGCTATTTCAACGATCTCGTCTATTCTGCCATACGTTATTTTACGCAAGTATGTCTTGTTGCAGGCATAAGCTTCACTCCATGAGCCATACTGCTTGTAGACGAATCTTTTCAGAACGTCCTTGAAGCAAAACATCCATCCCATATGGGCTACACTATATTTTGTATGTCCGCAATCTTTAATCGCTCTGGTTATCCACTCTTTTTCTGTTCGGCTGAGCTTTTCGCCGTTGTTCGCTTTTTCACGCAGTATGTACCCTTCATAAGAACTTAATGATTCAAGCCTGGCAGGGTTTTTCACAAAAGGATATACATTGTACATAATTCTTGAAATTTTAATAGGTTAAACATGTGCCTCCCCGAAGGGAGGCCGTTTCAGGCTTTTTCGTTGCGTACCGCACGAATGGAGCAGTAAGGTGTGTCGAACGGATATTTAGCCTCGTTGATATAATACACAACGGAGGGCACGCTCATCGTCAGAGTGTTCTGACAGATGACCTTTCCGTACATTCCGTGCGCCATCATGTTGCAGGCGCACATCTTGCAGGCGACAGGATCGCAATCCTGCGCCACATACTTGAAGCGGCGTCCGGCATAATGATCCGTCCTGCTCTTGCTGATATAATGGGCGAGAAGGAGACGTCCGCTGCCAGAAGCGCAGTCGTTGACCGTGCCACATTCCTTGCCGGTGTCGATTGTCTGAGCCATGAGGTCTGACACGCACTGGGGAGTGAAGAACTGTCCCGTGCGTGAAGCCTTGCCGCGAGAGAGGTACATCTCCTCATAAAGAATACCGAACACATCGAGCCATTCTCCAAGCTCCATAGCCTTGGCGACATCTTGAAGCCACATTATGACAAGATTGAAGAAGCCGTGCGATTTGCGCATCTGCTCCATAATGTGATCGCCGTATGAGTCCATACCGGACTGCAGGCTCTTAACGTCGAAATAGTCTATCACGTAGTCGAGGAAATCATCCAGGGCAGACTCTTGTGGCCTGCCGTTCTTCTCTGCCTCGGAAGACAGGATTTCAATGTACTTTTTCTTGTCCATATTCTTGAAATTTAAAGGTTAGAAAATAGAAAGCCCCACTCCGTGAGGAGCAGGGCTCTTTAAGGCTTACTTCTTAGCAAAGTCGAACAGTATGCGCTGACTTTCTCTACTGACCTCAGGATACATACATCCCACGTTGTCGTAGAAGTCTCTGAATGTGGTATTCGGTTCTTCTGCAAGGACACATTCCATCTCATATAAGAGACTGTCTTTGACGTAAAAAGTTCTTGTTGTACCTTGATATCCGTTTGTGTATTCGAACGGATAGACCGCAGTGCAGTCCTCTATGAGATGGCATACGAAAGCCCAGCATTTCTCAAGGTCGGGCTTGTGGGTGAACTCGCAGTCGGTGTGCGGATTGTAATATCCGCAGGACAGATTGATGCACGACACGCTGACACCGGCTTCTGCAAGAGCCTCTACGTCCGTCATCATTCCGCCGGACTCACGGTAGCCCCAGCTTTCGCAGTCCGCAGCCTTGATGAAACTATCCGAGCAGAGCGGACCGGAGATTTCTGTCACCATGTCACTGCTGCCACGTCTGTCAATCTGGGCACAGAAACGGCAGTCTATGAAGAATCCGATGTCTGCGGCGCTTGAGCCGATGCAGCCGATTTCCTCTCCGATGAAGAAGGCACATTTGAGGACAGGGTATTCCATCAGCGCAGAGAGCGCAAGGAATATCCCGTTCTTGTCGTCGGCTCCCAGTCCGCACTGCTTGCGCATCTTGGGAGAATATCCGAAAATGACCTCGTTGGTCTCCACACAAGTGAAGTCAGAAGGATGGAAATCCTGCACCTGGTCCATGTGTGCGCACAGGCAGGGGTAACTAACCGCTACACCTTTCGTGATGTAGAGGTTTCCTGTATTGTCCTGTGTCACGACAGCTTCAGGAACATTGGCTTTTAGCCACTTCTTGATGAATCGGCGGATGCGTTTCTCACTGCCGCTCTTTGAATGGATGCAGTAAAGGTTTTTTAGTAACTCGTAATTCAATTTCTCTTTCATAATTCTAAATGTTTTAATGGTTAATGATGTAAAGGCAGGAGCATTGTATCTCCCGCCTTTTTTCAGGCTTCTACTTCAAGTTGTTCTTCCTCTGCTTCGTACATCGTATCCTCGTCTTCGAACCAGTCTTCGAGGAGTTCGGAGTAAATAGCATCCTCTTTGAGGATATACTCATCGTGATATGCAGAGTGTACACAATCGTCTGCACGCTGCCAATTTCCGTGAATGTCCTCGACGGCGTTTCTTCTGAGGATGTTGTCGTTAAGGTTTTCAACCCATACCGCCTCATCCTCATAGATGTAGCAGTCTTCCTCTTCAGACCACACGAAATCATTCGTGCGGTCTTCGTGGATATGTATGTAGTGTCCGTTATATATAGCACGAGTCGAACAGTCCTCGTGCATCCAGTCCTCGTTATAGTCGTCATACTCGGCGACATCATTGTCGATCCACTCTTCCGAATAGTCCGACCATTTTTCGTCGTCGTGTGAACGCTCGAAATAACGAACGGTTTCGTCCAGCTTGTCGGTGTAGTAGACATAGTCATAATTGTATGCGATGTCATTGTTATAGTCGTAATAGACAAAACTGTCCTGATACGACAACGTGTCACCTTCACACAGCCGGCATTCGATAGAGAACCGCTTTGCTCTCAGGGACTCGCCGTTGTTGGCGACGAAATTCCTATTGTCGTGACAATCGACACCGACACGCTTGTAGCCGTCGATGAGACCTTCCTTGATGAGTCTGTCCACAAGCGTCTGCTTTAGGACTTCGTCCATATCGGACGAGTATTGACGCTCTGCCAGTCTCCAGGATTTCCCTTCCTCGTCTCTGACGTCATTGAAGATGACACAACGTGCCACTATCATTCCGTCACTGTCTGTCAGCCATGCTGCGCTGGCATCCACGGCGTCGTAATAGAAGGAGTATTGGTCCTCGCCTCCCATACAGGAGTGGAAATCTCCCTTGTATAGGTCTTTGTCGTAGATGGTCTCAAAGTCGCTTTCGTCAGATCCAACGTGGAGTGTCAGTGTTTGTTCTCCAATGAAGGATTCCGCATAGACCTGCCAGTCACGGGCGAACTCCTCGCCTATCCATCGTTTGACCTGTTCAGGTAGGATTTCTGTGAACGGCAGACTGTCGAGACAGGAAGTTATGAATTTTCCTGCCTTCATCTTGAACACCCTGTCGTCACGCTCAGAATTGATGTAGCGGACGGATTTTGTGTCTCCGTCGGCACACAACCCGTTGCGGTCGTCAAGATAGAGAGTCCGGTGGCGCAAGGTCCAATCGTTAAGGTTGAACAACGTGCTGCCTTCGACATCATAAGATTCATTTTGAGGGTCGAACACATACGGCGCAAACCAACGCATTATATGCATGACGGCATTCTTGACATCATCCATAGATTTAGCGCTCAGATAGTCATACTTGAAGATTATCTCCTTATTGGCACCCTTTTCCAGAGAGAGGCGCTGAGCGTACAGCCACGTCTTGAGGAAGCGTCTGTCCTTGAGCCATGCCAGCAGGATCTTGTTCTTGAGAGACTTGGCTCCGTTGCCGTGTTCCACGATTGCAAACAACTTCTTGAACTCTTCGTAGTTTTTGAAACTTTTAATAAAAATCATAATTCTAATGTTTTAAAGGGTTAGTAAAAAGAGGCGCACACTTGGGATGTACGCCGTTTGGCTCAATAACCCCGGTAGAGGGTTTTTCTAACAAGCGGATACTCATAATCTCCGTCCTGTCCTACGCAGTAGGTGAATCTCGGTTTGTTGTCACGCAGCTCAACCCACAGACGGGAAAGTATGCCACATGTCTTGATTCTGCCATACTTCATGTTGTGGAATACCTCGTCGTACTTTCTTTTCTGACAGCCCAGAGCTTGACAGAAGCCGTCAGACAGCTCTCTCAGAGCGTTGTCGGTAAGCTCAAATCTACACGCGTAGAGACTATTGGAGGGGTAGAAATGACCGCTAAGAAAGTTTTCCATCGTGAATTGTCGTACATCGGCTGCTCTAAGCAAACCGACGAGGGTCTTGTACTTTCTTGTTTTCATAATTCTTCTTTTTTAGGGTTAGTAAAAAGAAATCCCCACCTTTTTGAGGTGAGGACCGTTCAGGCTTATCCCATTCTCTCCAGCTTCACGGAGACAGAGTAAGGAAGAGAGGAATATCTCTGCTCCTCCTTCCATTCGTAGGCGACGCTGCACGGGAGATACTGGCTCTCCTGTTTCTGTATCACCTTTATTATCGTCTCCTTGCAGATGCTGTCAGTGTGCTCCACTGAGAAAGTGGAATAACAGGTGTTCCCGTCATCGGAGATTGCCGGTGTCCCTTTTCTTCTGGCAACGGCAACGAGACCGATGAAGCGGTTGATGAAAACATATTTTTCACCGTCGAAATATACGTCGATGGTGGTTTCATACTCTTTGGTTCTGATATATTCCATAATTCAAAGTTTTAGTTAGACAATGAAGGCAGCACGGATTATCGTACTGCCTGTTTGGCTTACACGGTGTAGTCGTAGCCCACACCGCAACATCTCCAGCAATCACCGCACTTATACATTTTCCGTGCGAGAGTGCCTAATGTGATTTTCCTTGTCTCCATTGCATTATACAATGGAAGCAGCTCCATGGCTGCCTGTCTTCTTGTTTTCATGATTCTTTTGTTTTTAGTTAGTATTATCGTACTGCCCGGATTACAGGCAGTTTTCAGGCTCCGGCATTTTCACCGCAGAATTTCAACACTCTGCATTGCCTCCGAAGATGATCCTCTCAAGCAGCAGCGTTGAACGCCACCACTCTCGCATGAACCATCTTCCAATTCTCGTACTTCTCCAGAATTTCCAGAGCAGAACGGCATAAATCACTCCAAGCAGACCGCCAATTATCGTACTTCCCAGGAGCAGGAAAATTGGAAGCACCTGAATAATTCCAAGCAGAATTATAGTACTGCTGTATATCTTCTCTCTTCTCATAGTGCCACCTCCTTTCCTTCTCTATCCGGTGAAGTCCCTGGGAGCTGCTCTCCATAATGGCAGAGGCAGATAAAACCTCCTGCCATCTCGTAATAAATCTCGTTTGTCATAATTCTATAGTTTTCAAATTAAATTTCAAATCATTCAGTTAATGATGAAAGCAGGACACCACATTAAATGATGCCCTGCTCGTTCAGGCTTTACTTCTTTGCCGCCAGATATGCAGTTATGAACACATCTGCAATGACAACACCGAGGAAGGCTGTAGAAACGGTGAACAATACACCGCTTGTCATTGTCAGGCTCCAGTCTATCTCCGTCAGTGTGGCTGCATCCAGCAGCTCCCTGACACCTGTGATATAGGCAGGTATTAGGGAGCACGCCAAAATGATAAACAGCACACACAATGCACTGCACGAAATCTTCTTCATAATTCTAAAATTTTAATGGTTTATATTGTAGGGTTGATTTCTCAACCCCATTAGCCAGGATGCCTCCATTTCCTTTTGCTCTCTTTGCAAAATGTCTCACGTCATTCAGCACCCTCCAATTTAACAAGATTGGTCCGATATGTTTTCCTGCTGCATACTCAATGGTAACACGGCTGACATATAACCGCTTTCAGGTAGATTTCATTAATCCGTTCAGTATCTACTTTCTTCACTCGCTCCGCCACACGTGACGGATAACGGATATTGAGCGTTTCTGGTTAACCACACCTCGCACGCTCATACGATAGAATATGAATTATGATTAATTCTCAATACCCACATAACGCTTTATGTTAGGCTCAGGCTCCACGGTGCATTGGGTTGCTCTCCTGGGAGTTTCCGCTCCTGCCTCTGCTGGCTGCTCTTGCCTTCTCCTTTGCCTTCGGATCGTGGCGGGATCCGTACAACTTTTGCCGTGATCCTGCTCTCCGTGCCTGCATCTACTCCTACTCAGTGCGTAGGGCTTGACTCGGAAAAGGTAGTTAGCACGCTTAAACGCTCGCTTGACTCCTTCCTGATTTTCTCGACAGATCGACGGGATTTCTCCTCCGCTCGCTCCATTCACACGGAACGTTTGCCCTCTGTCTGTCCTCTCACCTGTCACGATCCTCTGGAAATTAATTTCCGTCTGGAAGTGTTCCGTTACTTGAGATATACGGAATGTCGGTTTAGACAATTTGTGCAGCACCTTATATTGCCTTCAGTGCTTTAATCCTCTGTAAAAAAAAGGATATAACAAAGGGCACCCATTTTGGGCACCCTTAAAAAATGTGGTATCAAAAAAAGGGCTGCAATATATTGCAGTCCTTTGTAGTTGACTTGAGTTCTCACGGTTAACGTTTACGCTTGCCCTCTCTTACTTGCTGTCTTACCTTTTCTCTTTCCAAAATTCCCAGCTGGATTAGCTCAACAAGTTTGCGAATCTCTGAAATGGTGTACGGTACAAACTCTATAGTCCTTGTTACCTTTGTTGGTTTAAACCATTCGTTAACCTTGCAAATGGTTGACGCTATACGGGCGTCCGTATCACATAAGAAAGTGGTTGCAACCTTTGTCAGGTTTTTTTCGTCCTCCATATATTCGAATGGTACGTTAACGTCCTTGATACATTTTGAAGCTGCACGAAAAGCGGTGTATAAGCAACCGCGCACGGCTTTTTGATAGTCTGAATCGTTGACAAACTTTTCCCATTTGTAAGCGTCAACCGCTTTTTTAAGTTCTATATACTTCGGATCGTCCTCAAGTTCTGAAGTCACGTCCTTACTCGTTTTCTGAAGTTTCTCATACTCTGAATCGAGAATCACCTGAGAAACAAGTTCCTTTACACGTTCATTTAAAGTCTTCATAATCTTAAATTTTAGTGCAGCGTTTCCAAAATCGGTGGTGCTGCGTTGACCATTGATAGGCTCCCCTATCTACATACTATACTGCAAAAAGTGTACGACAAAATGTGTTAAAATTATATATGTTAAACATTATAAGTAGTTGAATATCAAGCACTTATAAGACGTAAGCAATTAACAAATACTGACAGAATATGTAAACATAAAAGAAATTGTCAGACTATCTGGCAGAACATTTTTAACATTACTAAATGTTTGTCATACAATTTAAGCCTAAATATTGTAAGTACTTGAATATCAATGAGTTATAATGTAAATAAGTGTATAAAAAAGCTGACATAATGGCAGTAAAAATAACGTTTTAACTTAATTTTTTAACTTAAATCTTTTAACACAGTGAATGAATTTTAACTAAATATATTTGGTGGATATTTATGCAATATGAGTGGAATAATATACACGTGTAAGTAATTGATAGTGAAGGAGTTACAAAAAATAATTACAAAAATAACAAGGGATTTTCAAAGCGTGAAAAAATCTTTACAAAACAAGGTTATTCAAAATAACATTGTTTAACGTGTGTTTCAGGTGCTTATTCAGTGTGGAAGTGACACTCAAAACAAAGGATACCCACCCCCCCCGTGGAAAATGGGCGCTTTCGCGGTCACTAACCCCACAAAAATTTTTTCTTTTTCTTGTTTTTATCAACTGCAAATTTAGGTTAATTGTAAAGATTTATTCATTGATTGTTAAAGCCTGTTATTTTGCATAAGTATACATAGGGGCTTGTTTTGAAAATATGAGTGTGTTCAAACACTCAAAATGTCAGATTTTGTCTTAGCATATTTATCCTACATATTATGTATGTTAACAATGCATAATAATCCCCTTATTTTAAAGTACTTCTGCATATTTATAGAAATTTTTCTTATCTTTGCTATACAATAGATTGAAGTTAAAATTGGGTTAGGCAAAAAACCACTGGTATGGAAAATTCCGTAAATCACTGGTTTTCAATGACTTGATGAAAAACGTCAATCTTCTACAATGTTCAGAAGTGTGCACTGAATAATCATAATGTGCATTTTTGCATTGGATATACGTTTTTACATATGTTTTTGCGTGTGTTTTGATGTATTTAGCGTAATATTTTGATAAAATTGTGAAATGAGGAGAAAAGAGAATTGATATGAGCAGGAATACAGGATTGATGATAGACACTCTGTACCAGCAGTTGCTTACGTTGTCGAGGAATCCGCGTTACGGTCTTGACTCTCTGCGGAGTGAGTGGGGACGTACCAACGGTGAGTTGTACAACAGCAAGAAGCTTTCTTTCTGCCGTGGCATAAGGGAGCTTGCGAAGGACTGTCCTGTGAAGTGGTATAACGGCAGTTTCTATCTTTTCAACGGAGTGATATACGAGAGGTGTGACGATGATGTGGTGAAGCAGGCTTACAGGCTGTTGCTTGAAGGTCTTGCACTTGCGAGGATGGTAGACAACGTTACAGTGATGAGGGATGTGTTTCTGGCTACGATAAAGCTGTATAATGTATTGAGTCCGCAGTTTGATGTCGTGGCTTTCAAGAACGGTGTTGTTGATTTCGGCACTAACAGGACAGACCCTCAGGTGATGCCGTTCGGTCCCGAGTGGCACGTCATATACTACCACCCTTATGATTTCGACCCCAAGGCGAAGTGTTTGAGATGGCAGAGTTTCCTTCACGAGATGCTTCCGGACAAGACCTCCCGTCTGATACTTCAGATGTTCCTCGGACTCGGTCTTGTGCAGAGAGGTGATGCGTATAACAAATACGACGGTAAGACGACTTCCAAGATAGAGTTGTGCCTTATACTCCTCGGTACCGGAAAGAACGGCAAGAGCGTAGTGTATGAGGTTATGAGTGCCCTTTTCGGCAAGGAGAGGATAAGTTCCATGGACTACGGGGCATTGACTGCGCAGGGAGACGAGGGAATGAGAGGGAGGTTCCCTATAAGGAACGCCATCTTCAACTGGTCAATGGACTCTGACGCGAAGAAGTTCGGCAGGGGAGACAACGGAATGTTCAAGAGACTTGTCAGCGGAGAGCCTGTCCCTATGAGGGAATTGGGGAAGAATATCCTTGAGACCCGCAGGCTTCCGTATATGATCTTCAACATGAATGAGCTTCCTTTTTCCGAGGATGCCTCTTTCGGATTCATACGAAGGCTTCAGTTCGTGAGCTTCAACGTCGTAGTCCCCAAGGAGAAGGAGGACAAGGCATTGTCTTCAAAGATTGTATCTTCCGAGCTCAGCGGAGTCTTCAACTGGGTCCTTCGCGGTGCACAGGAGCTGAGGAAGCGTCGTTTCGTGTTCCCGGAGTCAGACTTGAACGACAGGCAGAAGCTGCTGAGTCTGATGAGCAGCCAGCCTATCACTGCCTGGGTAGCGGCTTACGGTATGCGTCCTGGCAAGGAGGCGCAGAACGAGATAGGCGTTGAGATACCAGCAGCTAAGATGTACACGAGCTTCACTACGTTCTGCAGGGACAATGACGTTGACGAGAGGGACATCCCTTCCATACAGCGTTTCGGCAGGCTTATGAGGGACAAGGAGCGTTTCTTCAAGAGGAAGACACCTTCCGGCATGGTCTATAAGGTGTACGGAGCCACTGAGGATAGGATTATGGAGCAGGTGTTGCTTTCCGAGCTTCCGGTGAAGAAGGAGGACAGCGAGAGTTTCATCAGAGACGACGACTGATATGGCGGGGAGATACAGGAACAAGATGCCTCCTTTCACTCCAGACCCTGAGCACTGGACGAGGAAGTCGAGGTCGTGGAAGGCTAAGGTGGCGTACAGGAGCGAGGATGAAGCGTGGGAATACCTGCAGCAGAATCCGAGACTTTCCGGACAGGGAATGACAGTATACAAGTGCCATGTATGCAGTATGTGGCATATAGGACATAAAAGATAGTATAGATGATGATAAATTCAGAGATGACATTTGATTATAGCGAGGTGATACAGAAACTAAGCGAGCCATTGAGGAAGAAACTGGAACATTCTGTGGAGCTTCTGCAGAAGGCAGAGAGGCTTGCACTGGCGTATGACGATGTGTACGGGTATTACCTCGCTTTCAGCGGCGGCAAGGATTCGCAGTGTCTGTATCATGTAGCGAAGTTGGCAGGAGTGAGGTTTAAGGCACACATGAACCTTACGAGCATTGACCCTCCAGAGGTGATAAGGTTCGTGAAGAGGGAATATCCCGACGTGGAGCTTGTGAAGCCGAAGAAGAGTATTTTCAAGGCTGCCGTAGATAATCAGATACTGCCCACTATGCGTGTGCGTTGGTGTTGTGCTGAATATAAGGAGACGGCAGGTGCAGGCAAGGTTACGCTAATCGGTATCCGCAAGGCAGAGAGTGCACGGCGTGCAAAGCGCAACGAGGTGGAGATAGACAGCAGGAAGTTCAGCGGCGACCTTGAAGGGCTTGAGGAATACAGGAAAACGAAAAACAGAGAGAAGCGTGGCAGGAAGCCGAAAGGCAACAGGGAAGTCACTATTGTAAATGCAGACGGAGAGAGTGTCCTTGGCTGCATCAGGGGCAAGGAAAGCCTTCTTATTTCTCCGATCATAGACTGGACTGATGACGAAGTATGGGAGTTTCTCGGCGTGCTTGGAGTGAAGCACTGCGAGCTGTATGACGAGGGTTGGCGTCGCATAGGCTGCATCGGCTGCCCCATGAGTTCGCATAAACAAAAGATGATAGAGAATAAACGTTATCCGCACGTCAAGCGAAACTGGATTAAGGCGATTAAAGCCATCCGAAATGGGGGGGTATTCAGAAGAGAATATATCTGGTGGAACATCCGCAAAGACTGGATGCCTCCAGAAATGTCAGAGGATTGCTCAGGACGCAGGCGGCTACATCAAACATCCAGATCCAGGACACTGGATGGGGGGGGGAAATACGAGGAGCAGCTATGCCGACATTCCGCATCTGCAAACAATGGATGCGAACAAACGACAACTGGAAGACAAAACAGAGGTGTATGGAATCTCGCAGCACCGGGTTTTCATCCAGATCCTCTTCTGACCGCTTGACTGAGGAGCAAGAAAACGAAATAGCGGAGAATATCTACGACTGGTGGATTTCTGGCAAGTCATACAAACAATGGTATGCCGAAAAGTTCCAACAGTTGAAACTGGATTTTTAATGATAAAATAGTTGAGATATGAGGAAATATTTATTCATTGCATTAATCGCCATGACGTTGCTATTGGCAATGTACAGCAGGGATCAGAGATTCCAAGAGGGCAATCGTGAGTTGTATGACACCATTACGGTGTACTCTGTAGACAAAATCGTAGAAACGTCTGGAAGCATAGAAAAGTTTAGCACAGAGACCTATTATCTTGTGGCTACAGACAACGGGGCGTATCGTATAGATTTGTATGGGATATGGGCTAATCCTCAACTTGTTGGAGTTATAAAACAAGGTAGAACATATATTGTTAAAACTGAATTTTTTAATGCTCCAATGATCAAGGTATACAAACGTATAACTAAGCTAATTCGTGAATTATAATGAAGAAGGGATATTACGAATATGAGAACGGGATATATCCACGGAAATTGTGGGTTCATATCGGCAGGGATTTGAATAAATTGATAGAAACCTGCTTTGACGGGTGCGAGGCTCCCGATGTGGACTATGGCGGTGTGACATACAGTAATGCCGTCAGAAAGAGCGACAGCAAATACGGAGTTCTTGTTTCATTTCCGAGTACTAAGGATATGACGATCAAGAATTGTTGTCATGAAGCATCCCATGTTTGCGACGGAATAGAGGAAGCCATGGGTATGGAGCATGGCGATGAGGCTTCAGCGTATCTGATAGGCTGGATAGCATCCTGCATCAACAAGGCCCGTTTGGGTGTTGGTGATTTTATAGAATTAAAAGATAAGGAGAAATAACTTATGGGGCATTATGTGGATTACGTAGACTTTAGCATTTTAAAGGGTAAAACTCTTATATCTGTGGAAAAATACTCCTATAACGAAGACCATTTGATATTTAAGACTTCTGAAGGCGATATTTATCTTATGGCACATCGTCAAGAGTGTTGTGAAGATGTATATATTGATGATGTTTGTGGTGATTTTGCCGACTTGCTAAACGAGACGATATTGGTTGCTGAGGAGTTAAGTTGTGATGTTACAGAAGAAGATAGGCGCATTGACAATTCCTGTACTTGGACTTTTTACCATTTAGCCACGTTTAGCGGAGATGTAACGGTTAAATGGTTTGGTGCAAGTAATGGTTATTACTCTGAGGGAGCAGATCTATTTAAAATAAGCGATAGTACTTACGATAGTATTGAAAAGGGTAAATTTAGCATGAAATTATTAAGGCCGTATTTGGGATGAAGAGATATATAGGAATAGACCCCGGCAAGCACGGTGGCATCGCAGTGATGGGACCCGACGGGGAGGTGCTTGATGTAGTGAAGATGCCGGAAACGCCGCAGGATTTGCTTGACTTCCTGGAGCAGTACAAGGACGACAGCTTCTGCACACTGGAGCGAGTAGGCGGAATGCCCGGCAACGGCGGCAGTGCGATGTTCAACTTCGGCAAGGGCTACGGCCACCTTCAGATGGCGCTGCTCGCCCTGCATATCCCCACAGAAGACGTCACGCCGAACAAGTGGGAGAAGACATACCAGCTTGGCAGCAGCGGCAAGTACACAAAGACAGAGTGGAAGAACAGGCTAAAAGCCAAGGCCCAGCAGATGTTCCCGTATTTGGGAAAGAAGATAACGCTTGCCACCTGCGATGCCCTGCTTATTTGCGAGTACGGAAGAAGACAGAATTTATAACATAAAAAAAGAGGAATATGAAATTAGAGTTTGGAGTAAAAGTCAAAGTAGGAAACTACTACATCTTGAAGTATGCCAAAGGTCTTGGCAAGAAAGAGCTTAGCCGTTTGAGAAACGCGTCAGGCATCCCCAGGAAAGTGCAGAAACATCTTAGCAACGGCCGTACACTGCCCTTCATCAAGGTAGGTACAATCAGCGGTTCGTGGTCGGTTGAGTATATCATTGGCACATCCATGTATGACGCCATCGACGCACTGCGTGTTGTTATGGACGAAACCGGCGAGAGACAGTTGTATGGAGTAGAAGCCAAGAACGCCGAAGCCATGTTCGTTGCGATGTTCGCCGACACCACCGTTGTAGGAGACTACGAATACCAGGTAGCCAAACAGAAGCTCCTGTCAGAATATCTTGACCGTGCAGGCAAGGAGCTGAACAAGAAAGCCGATGCCGGCAAGAGCGACGAAGAACTTCGCAAGGAGAACGAAGCCGCCGTTGAAGAAACTGCAGCGAGAGAGACCCACGCCAATACCCTTCTTGACATGGCAGAAGAAATAATGAGAAAGGAGACAGGAGATGATCAACGGAATTGACAGACTTGTAGAAATCATAGAAGACCGCTACGCTATGGAGCAAGCCATGCGCATTATCCTTTGGTCTTTGGAAACCAGACAACTACCACCAGAAAGCAGCCTTCCGCTTTTCAGTGACAGTCTTGTGAACGAAACATTCTTCGCCATTCTTGAGCGCATCACCGGCAAGGAGTACAAATAAAAGAAGGCGATGCTTCACAGCACCGCCTCAACTGAAAATTTTAGAATTATGAAACGAGGAAAGCTCCCCGCTCATTAAAAGTTGTTGCAAAAGTAACCAATTCTTCCACTTATTCCCAATTACCTGTTGCCTTTAACATTAAATTAACTATTTTCCCCCTTTGCAGAGATTATTCTTGAACAGCAAGCAATCCTCTTTGCATGTAGGGTAGTCAACCGGCAGATGAAAGTGAATGGTATTGTTCTCCGTATCAATCTCATCCTGCTTAATCTTGTTGTAGTCAGCTTCGAGCGCCACAATCTTCATCCAGTCCGTAGAACCGAATTTCGCCTTTTTCTCAGCCCTTACCAGTTTTTTGAGGATAGTCTCCTTTGAAGTCTCCTTCGCCAGTTCCTCCGGAGATATTTCATCCCCTCTGCTTTTCTCCTGTTGTTCCGCCACGCGTCTCTGCACCGATCCGAGCGCCTCCAGCTTGTTCATCTCCCTTTCAAGCTCCGCTTTCTCCCAGTTCAGCCCTGTTCCCTGGAATGCCACGCTCCATGCATCACGCTTGCACCATCCCGCTGCTCTGAGGTCAGCGTAAATAAGATATTCCGGTGCCTTCATTCCATACGATTTCGCTGTTTTCAGCGCCTGTACCGTCAAAGTATATCCATCCATAAACAATTATCTTCAAGAAATTAAATCATTTTCAAACACAAACTCCACATAGCACACGCACGACACGTGAAAAGGCGGGAACGGGTCCGTCCATTTGTGTACATACGAACACTCATGGTCACATTGGTCGCACGGGAAGCTCGACCCCCGATGCACACGGAATCCGACAGCCCCCATTTCCATGCCATAGTCCTTCTCTGCCAGTCCCCACGCCAATGCAATCACCTGCGTAGAGTTTCTGACGATGTTGCTGTACGCATTGCGGAAGACACCCTTTCCATAAGAAGGCGTAGCGATGTTGACATCCTTTCTCCTCGCCTTTGTGATTACCGAAGTGCGGTAAGGGTCCTTGTATCCCGTCCTTATAGCCGAAAGAATCTGCTCCTCCTTATAGTCCATCATCACGCCGGCCTTTATCATCCTCACCATATCCTCTGCGAAATTGTCGAGATACGTCATCATCCTCTCGTCAATCGTCTTTCCGTAAACCTTCCCGGAGAGCAGAGAGGCGATGCCTTTCCCTTCAGTGCCGAGAAATTCAGCCGAAGCGAAAGCATAAGCCTCTGTGTACTTCTTGATATTCCCTGCCGCCCCCTTCGTTATTTCCCTCGCCTCTTCAAGCAGCTTCTCCTGCCTGTAGAGTTTGTTTCCGCGTCTGTATTTCCTCGCCGCTGCAATGATGAGCTTCGCTTTTGGGAACAGTTCTTTCTGTATTCTTCGTTCCATGTTTCTGAGAGCCTGCGCCCTTTTCGCCGCATATTCAGCCCCACGTCTTTTCTCGTCCATAAGCGTCAATGACTACGGTTGTAATTCTGCCAGTTGTTGCGTCCGTCCCAGTTTCTGTTTTCGTCATATTCCTTTCCGGACTTGTTCGGTCTTCCCGCTTTCCTTCCGTTACCGGTATTCATATCGCTTCCCGAAGACTGTTGGTTTATCTTTGCCGCTTCCTTCTGTTGTTGGATAGCGTTTTCCATCTCGTTGTCCGCCCTTTCAATGTCCATAAGCAGATCCTGCTGTTGCTCCTCCTTCTTTTCCCTCATGATGCGAGTAAACTCATCATTCTTGCTGAACTTGGAATTACGTTCCGAAGCCGTCTGTTTAGACAGGAAGCTGTTCTGTACCGCCGTTGCGAGGTTCGTTACCAGCTCCGTGTCATTCTGATGCACATACGGTTCAATCCATGCGTTTACAGACAACCCCGTCATCGACGCCATACAGTCCTCCTCCGTTCCTATTCCGAACTTGCAAATACGCACAATCTGGTCGAGGAACGGCTGCAGTTTCTGTGCATCGTTCGTCGCCATTTCTATAGCCGGAGAATACAGTAGTTTCAGAGCGACCCCAGGCAAGTCACCCGATTTCAGCTCAGGAGGCTTTACAGTGAACGACAATTCATAAATAAGGTCATACGATTTGTTCAGCTGTGTTGCGAAAGCGTTAGATGCATCCGTTCCGTTGAGGAACTGCGCTTTTCCGTCAGGGTCGGTGATAAGAATAGTCTTAGCCGCTCCCGTATTGTCTCCTGTCACAGAAATGCTCTCTCCGTCACCCGTCAGAGACAGTATAGGGAACGCATACGCCTTGTTGTTCTCGCACAGGTAAGCATACGCCTCCTCATAGTCTTCAATGTTTTTCTGCACCGGGCTCCAGCACGGTCCGTCATCATTCCTTTTGTAAGCCACAGGAACGAACAGGAATCCGTGCAGTTCCTCATTGACAAGCGTATAGTCGCTGATTCCGAAAATCCTCGCTATCCTTACGACCGTATTAGCCAGTTTCCCTTTACCGAGTCCCTTCTTGAACCTGTAGAATTTCCTGTCATCCCACACTTCGACCCATTCAGTGATTTCCTTTCCGTCATCATCATAGTCGTAATATTTTCTTGCGAAAGCTGCCATCTCACCTGTCAGCGAGTCATAATGCGGGTATAAAATGTCCCCGTTATCGTAAGACAGAGTTTTCATTCCAAACCTCTTGTTTTTGTCGAAGAAACCCACAATAGCCCCCTCGGCGACCTTCATATACGCACAAACCGCTTCGAAGAACCTTATCTCGACGTTGTGTGTCAGCCATCCCTTCTTGAACTTGGAAAGCAGTTTCAGGTCATTTTCGATGCCCTTATCGTTTTCGCTGTCGGTAAGTTCGAACTGGATGTCATTTCCCGTCACGTGCAGTACATGCTTCACCCATATCAGGAACTGGAATGCGAACGCCGTCCTCATTATCTTCTGTACGTACCATTTCCCGTCCTCCGGGTTCTGCTTGTATATGTCAGGATATTCCTCCTCATCCCAGATGCGGTGTCCCGAAGGATAGAACTCCCTGAGGAAGTCCGCCTGCGTCTTGATCCTCCTGTAGAGCGTGTCCTCCGGCATCGAAGGGTTCTCCTTGTCCGTCACTTCCCTGTTGAACAGGTCGTGTTTCATGTAGCCTTTAGGCGTCACTTCGAAGAACGGCTTTTTCACGAGCAGTTCCCTCAAATCCGTTACTTTCAAATCCTCCATAATCCTTTAATATTTTTGTTTTTAGTTTTTATGAGTGAGAAAATCATCATGTATATCAGTGACTCGAAGAAGTCAGGCGAGTGTCCGACATATTTCTTCGCCTTGGTCTTTGCCAGCAGGTTGAATCCCTTGTCATCCCCGTTCTCGTCACGCCGCAGCATTTTCCTTTCCTTCTGCAGGATCTGCCTCAGAGTCCAGTTCTTGAAGCCGTCACCAGAGAATTTCCTGTCAAGCAGCCCCCTGTCTATTGACAGCCCTTTGTCCTTGACAAGCCTGTAGAACAGCCATGCGCATTGCGATTTCAGGTTCTTGTACAAGTATTTCACCCCCTCCTGTTCCTTTTTGTTCTTCGCCATCGGTGCCGCCTGGTTGTTGAACGGCACAGCCTCCGGCATGAAACCTTTGAGGTACTGTCCGATACCCTGCAAGTCGTATGTGAAGTTACACTCCTCCACTCCCCACTCCCTGAGTTTCGTCTGAATGCACGACACCAGTGTCTTTGCGTCGAGTCTCAAAACCACAAGGTCCTTGATGTGGAATCCTTTCCAGTGCCACATCACGAAGTTGTCGCCACCAGTGAAGGCGATGTCCGCCGATGCCCTGTCGATACCGTCCCCCTCCTGCTCTGCGTTTTCAAAGACAGCCTCCATGTCCGCCATCTTTATCAAGTCATCGCCCGCCGCTTTCCAATTCCAGTTAGCCTCAAGGTCGCGCATTCTCTGCTCCTCATCCTGCTGTGCGAGGTTCGCTATATACGAAGGGTCTGTAGAAATCAGCTTTATGTTCTCCGAAACGTCAGCCCTTATGAATGTTGCCGATTTTATGAACACGTCATATTTCGTGTACCCAAGCGGTTCATAGCTATCCCTGTATTTGTTCCATAGTCTGTCTATGAGGTGTGAGCACTGTTCGTAGACCTCCTCTCTGGTGTTACCCCAGTATATCGAGTCCGGAGTGTCGCCGTCCATAAAGCAATACCTTATGACACAATCACGTTCAGGTATGATATATCCGTCCTCGTCCACCCACCAGTCGATGAACTTCCTCACCCAGGATTCCGGGTCCGGGTTGCAAGTGATCCAGAATCTGTTTCTTATGTGCGCCGCGTTACGGTTGTTTGTGAGCAAGTATTTGAATTTCTTGTACGGGCACTGCGTACCCTCATCAATGCAGATATATGCGAACTGCCTTCCCTGGAACCTGTCCTTGAAGTCCTGGAATGACCCGGAGTAATACGAGAATTTCAGCCATCCTCCGTTAGTAAAGTTCCAAGTCATGTCATTCTGTGACTTGTTGTAAGTACCGAACTGTGAGAATAGCTTGTAAGAGTCGGTAATCAGCGACTGCAAGTCATCCTTCTCCTTTCTGACAATAACTGCATGGAAGTCAGGGTTCTTGATGTCTTTCAATACCTCCATGAGAGAAGAGAAAGACTTTGAGTTGTGTGTGACGACAAAGTCTTCGACAACAAATAGAGAATCAGAGTTTTCTACCGCTATGCAGCAACAATTCTGCTTTTTTACAGGCTTGCAACTAACTATAGTCCTTACAGTCTCTTTCTTGACATAATTGAATTTCGCTATCCATTTGTGCTTAGATATTCTGCGAACATAACAGACAGACCCAAGACTATCAACAAGATACTTTAAGTCCATTGCCTTCTTACGCGTCCGGAAGAATTTATAAGCATATTTGCCCTTCTTCTTCAAGTGAAAACGCAAAAGCATTTCCAGTGTAGACATTCTTTCGGCAACAGAAGCAAATCCGCAGATTTCGTTAAAGTTTACAGGTTTCACGCAAGGAATTTTCACGTCATATCCCTCGTTGATATACTTTGATATTTCACAAGCAAGATGAGGAATACACGTTCTGCTTCCGTCTATGAACACATTCCATATATGGTCATCAGAGCAAGTAATTCTTGCTCCGTCTGCCAATGTTATTTCATAGCATTCCCTGTCGGGATATTGCAATAATCCCAATACATTATGCCTTTCCCCGTCATATCCTATTACGGAATCTCCATAATTGAGCTTCTTCAATGCCACAAACCCATGCGGAGTAAGCACCTTGGTATCCTCTGCGAGCGGGCCACCTCTTGAACCTCCAACGATTTTGATGTCAGCGTTGATAGAGAGCATACGTTCCTGTCCTCCACGCTGCGCCACGATTTTGAGTCTGTCAGGATGCTTGCGGTCAGCGTCGCGCAGAGATTGTATGTACTCCTGTGTATAAACAGGAGCTCCATTGTCAAGTTTAAGTCCAGTAAAAGTCTCCATTTAGGTATATATATACATTCTAAATGCAAAAATATTGAATTTTATTTGTATAATTGCATATTTATACATATTTTTGCGATGTAAATATTTATACTTATGCATTCCGGGGAAGCACCCCGATGTAACCGACACAAAAACTAAACATTTTACACCATGACAAGGGAAGAACTCTTGAACCTTGTGAACAAGGAAGCAGACACTACCAAGTTCACATCATTAAGCCAGAAGACCATCAATGAAGAACTTGATGATGTCCTGGAAGATTTCGGTGATGACGAGGAAGCCAATTCCAAGATAGTCACCAAGTTGGCGAACCGCTTGAAGCGCATGGACGGCAACCTTCACAAGAACGTCTCCGACGAGATGAAGAAGAACAGAGCCGAGGCAGAGCGCAAGAAGAAGAAGGAGGAAGACGAGCGCCAGAAGCAGGGAGAGGGAAACGTAGACGACCGTTACCAGGCACTGGAAGATAAGCTCAACAAGCTCCTTGCCGCCAACGAAGAGCGAGACAAGCGCGCAGCAAAGCAGGCCGCCCTTGACTCCGTAAGAAGCGGTTTGAAGGACAAGTTCAGCAAGGCGAACCTTGAGATGAACGACTTCTTCCTTGAAACCGCGCTTTCGAAGCTCGCCGTTCCAGACGATGATGCCGACATCGCAGAACTGACGGCGAAGGCCGAGAGTATCTACACCACCGATTACAAGCGCGCCAACGGCGGTGCCGCCATCCCAACCAAGCATGTCACCCCCGGCAATGACACCGGCAAGCTTATCCTTCACATAATCACCCTTCAGCTTTTTGATAAGCAGTTTTTTCTGTTTTGCATCAGGCTTTATAGACATTTCATCCAAAAACGATTCAAGAGTGTATTCAAATGTATAGTCACCGGTAAAGATTGCCTTAAGCATCTGTTCCAGTCTGGAATCATATTTATACTTAGTTTCTGTTGTTTCCTTTACCTTTGCCTCCCAGACTCCTTCTGAAAGAAGCTTTCTCAATTTGTCAGGATTTAAAACATCAATCTGCTGACTATCCATGACAGAAACATTTCCATCCGAAGAAAAAAACTTAATAAATTTTACATTACGGTCTTCAATGATTCGAAGACCTCTGCCCTGAAGTTCGGCTTTGACTGCATCCAGTTTACTTTTATATTCCTTCTGGCTCTGATCGAGCTTCACAGCTGTGGTAACCAACTGTGCATTATTCATTTCTGCATATATCCTCATTAGTTATTTTCTCCTTTCATAACTGCAAGAGTTTTCTCTACACACATTCGACAAATTCCCTTGCCTTCAAACTTCTTTACTCCTTCCGTGGTTCCACAGAACACACATCTTGGCGTATATGGTCTGATAATAATATCCCCTCCAGATTGTGATACTTCCATAGGATCTCCGCTCTGAAGACCAATTTCTCTTCTCATTGCTACTGGAATGCTAATTGAACCGTGGCTCGTTATTTTTTTATACGCTATACTCATATAAATCTGATACTCCTTTCTAGGCATCTAAGATGTCCCTGATATAATCATACTGTTCTCCTATTGTATAGGAAGTCCTTTCCTCTGCTTTCAGCTTGTCATGGAACTCCTTGAGTCGAATTGCAAGCTTCAGCGTCTTCGCCACCCCTACTGCCTCAGAAGAAACACGCAGGTGCTGATCCTTACGCAAAAGCATATAAGAGATGGCTGCGTTCAACCATATATCCCACCCATAATACTCCCCATCCTTACCGTTCCATTCCTCCTTGGCTTCCTCGATATACTTCTTCCTGTTCAGCCTTGGCTTGTCCGGTGGAACTAAACCTTTTTTCTGCATATCCTTTTTCACATCAGATCGAATTTTCCGCTCTGATTTGTTCATTTTTTTCTTAGCTGTCACTATTCTCCTCCTCTTCCCTGATAATCTGTTCAGATAAAGTCCGCATAGCTGCAAAATGAATATCAAGCATACTGTCCTTCACATCATCCAGGCTTTTTCCTCTGCGTATTGCTTCCACACCCATAAGCTGCTCCAATGCTCCGCACATGGTGGCAAGT
>ENA-UPTB01000445-UPTB01000445.1-human-gut-metagenome-genome-assembly--contig:-NODE-445-length-43965-cov-13.437432_pt1 | contig 43965 bp, 39 predicted proteins | sample MGYA00250046_ERZ773369 | MGnify/ENA primary metagenome ERZ773369 (study PRJEB29103, sample SAMN06111938) | human gut metagenome | biome: human gut; feature: ankylosing spondylitis patient; material... | reverse complement strand
TTTTCCAACACGAAAATAGGTTCCGTTACAAGTTTTTCGATATTGTTCAATTTTCAAGGTCCTGTAGCGCCTCAGCCAAGCGGCTGACGGCTTGATTATTTTATCACAGAAGTGATTTTTTGTCAAGCTCTTTTTTCGAAGTTTTTCGCGATTCAGATTTCTCCGTCGAACTTGGAACGTTCTCAGTTTCTCGGTACTGACCGGAACTTTCGGACGTCTATTGGTTCTTTTCGCTTTACTTCCAGCTGAGACTCAGAAGTCATTCTTTTGTCTCAGCGCTTGGCGCTCAAGTATAATACCATACACCGGCCCGGATGTCAACACTTTTTTGCAAGTTTTTCAGGTTTTTTCGCGCCGACTCAAATCCGCTTCAACCTCTTGGATTCTTCAGGTAATTTCTTTTGTCTTTTATAATGTATTATATAAAGGGGTACAGTATAGACAATGACCTTTATTACCCTGCGGAAAGCACTACTTCCTTTGCGCAGATTGTCAAGAGGTTTCGTCTCAAATTTTGTTCCGGAAATTTTCCTCTATTTTTGGCGAAAGCTACAAAACACAAAATGTAGTGGTTCTTCCATTGACATATCACTAAATAGTGATATGATAGTACCAACGACCAATGAGAGTTGCGGGTGCCTCTTGTATCAGGAGACACCCGTTCACACTGTATACGCGAAACAGGAGGAGCGCTATGAAGATCATCAAACGCAACGGTGCGGAAGTGCCTTTTGATATTACCAAGATCATCACCGCTGTCACCAAGGCCAGCGATTCGGTAGGCGGCAAGGCCCGTCTCTCCCGGGAGCAGATCACTGACATCGCCGCAGCTGTGACCGACCAGTGTCAGGCACTCAACCGCGCTGTCAGCGTGGAAGAGGTACAGGATATGGTGGAAAACCAGCTCATGGACATCAAGGCCCATGACATCGCCCGCCACTATATCACCTACCGCTATATCCAGAGCCTCAAGCGCCAGACCAACACCACCGACGAGCGCATCCTGAGCCTCATCGAGTGCCAGAACGAGGAAGTCAAGCAGGAGAACGCCAACAAGAACCCCACCGTCAACAGCGTCCAGCGCGACTATATGGCCGGTGAGATCTCCAAAGACCTGACTGCCCGCCTGCTGCTGGACCCGGAGATCGTCAAGGCGCATCAGGAAGGCCTTATCCACTTCCACGACTCCGACTATTTTGCCCAGCACATGCACAACTGTGACCTTGTCAATCTGGACGACATGCTCCAGAACGGCACCGTCATCTCCGGCACCTATATTGAGAAGCCTCACAGCTTCTCCACCGCCTGCAACATCGCCACCCAGATCATTGCGCAGGTGGCTTCCAACCAGTATGGCGGTCAGAGCATCAGCCTGACCCATCTTGCCCCCTTCGTGGACGTCTCCCGCAAGAAGATCGCTGCCGAGGTCGAGGCCGAGATGGAGGGTCTGGATGTCTCTGCCGAGCGCAAGCGTGAGATCGTGGAACGCCGCCTGCGCAGCGAGATCAACCGCGGCGTCCAGACCATCCAGTATCAGGTCGTCACCCTCATGACCACCAACGGTCAGGCCCCCTTCATCACCGTGTTCATGTATCTGGGCGAAGCCCGCAATGCGCAGGAGAAAGCTGACCTTGCCATCATCATCGAGGAGACCATCCGTCAGCGCTATCAGGGCGTGAAGAACGAGGCCGGTGTCTGGATCACCCCCGCCTTCCCCAAACTCATCTATGTGCTGGAAGAGGACAACATCCACCCCGGTGACCCCTACTACTACCTGACCGAGCTGGCTGCCAAGTGTACCGCCAAGCGGATGGTCCCCGACTACATCTCCGAGAAGAAGATGCTCGAGCTGAAGGTGGACAAAAACGGCGAGGGCCACTGCTACACCTGCATGGGCTGCCGCAGCTTCCTGACCCCCTATATTGACCCTGAGACCGGCAAGCCCAAATATTATGGCCGCTTCAATCAGGGCGTCGTGACCATCAACCTGGTGGACGTGGCCCTCAGCTCCGGCGGCAACTTTGATAAGTTCTGGAAGATCTTTGACGAGCGTCTGGCCCTCTGCCACCGCGCTCTGCAGGCCCGCCACAAGCGCCTGCTGGGTACCCCCAGCGACGCCGCCCCCATCCTGTGGCAGTACGGCGCACTGGCCCGCCTCAAGAAGGGTGAAAAGATCGACAAGCTGCTCTTCGGCGGCTACTCCACCATCAGCCTCGGCTACGCCGGCCTGTATGAGTGCGTAAAGTATATGACCGGCAAGAGCCACACCGACGCCGGCGCAAAGCCCTTCGCCCTCAGCGTGATGCAGCACATGAACGACAAGTGTAACGAGTGGAAGAAGGCCGAGAACATGGACTACTCCCTCTATGGCACCCCGCTGGAATCCACCACCTACAAGTTCGCCAAGTGCCTGCAGAAGCGGTTCGGCATCGTACCCGGCATCACCGACAAGAACTATATCACCAACAGCTACCACGTCCATGTCTCCGAGCACATCGACGCCTTCACCAAGCTGAAGTTTGAGAGCGAGTTCCAGAAGCTGTCTCCGGGCGGTGCCATCAGCTATGTGGAAGTCCCCAATATGCAGGACAATCTCGAGGCGGTCATGAGCGTGCTGCAGTTCATCTACGACAACATCATGTACGCCGAGTTGAACACCAAGTCCGACTACTGCCAGTGCTGCGGCTACGACGGCGAGATCAAGATCGTCGAGGACGACGGCAAGCTGGTGTGGGAATGCCCCAAGTGCGGCAACCGTGACCAGAACAAGCTGAATGTCGCCCGCCGCACCTGCGGCTATATCGGCACCCAGTTCTGGAACCAGGGCCGGACGCAGGAGATCAAGGATCGGGTGTTACACTTGTGACCCTTTCAGACGCTTCGCGCCAGCTCTCCCAAGGGGAGAGCCATTGGCAAGCTACCCAAGCACAAAAAAATTGCAAGGCAAAGCAGCGTGCTCTGCTTTCAGGTCTGATTTATGAACTACGCGACTATTAAATATTACGACATCGCCAACGGGCCGGGCGTCCGCACCAGCGTTTTCGTTTCCGGCTGCCGCCACCACTGCCCCGGCTGCTTCAATGAGGTGGCATGGGATTTCGGCTATGGCCAACCCTTCGACAAGCCCGTCCGCAACGAGGTGTTCGCCTCCTGCAAGCCGGACTATATCACGGGCCTCTCCCTGCTGGGCGGCGAGCCGATGGAGCCGGAGAACCAGCGGGAGCTGGTGACCTTTGTGCAAAATTTCAAAGCCCTTTACCCGAAGAAAACGGTCTGGTGCTACTCCGGCTACACCTGGGAGCAGCTGACCGGCAAAGTCCCCTGCCACGCGCGGTGCGAAGTCACCGACGAGCTGCTGAGTCTGCTGGATGTGCTGGTGGATGGCCGCTTCGTGGAGGCTGAGCACGACATCTCCCTCCGCTTCCGGGGCAGCCGGAACCAGCGTCTGCTGGATGTTCCCAAGTCCCTCGCCGCCGGGCAGCCGGTGTGGTGGCAGGACGAAAAAGTGTTCTCCACCCATACGATGGAATGATAAACAAAAAGCGCAGATTTTCCACAACGAGCCTCTCCGCTCGTGGAAGATCTGCGCCTTTTCTTATTCTCTGCTTCCCACCATATCCTCAATGGCCCCCAGGAAGGCCATGCCATAGCGGGCGGCTTTCTTTTCGCCGACGCCGGTGATGTTCAAAAACTCGTCCATGCTCAGGGGCTTGCTCCGGACCATCTCGCGGAGGGTCGCGTCGCTGAACACCATGTAGGCCGGAACATTCTGCTTCGCTGCAAGACGCTTGCGGAGGGCGTAGAGCGCGGCCAGCAGCTTCTCGTCTGCCTCGCTGAGGTCGCCGCCGACAGCAGCACGGCGGGCCGACAGCCGCCTGGAGTTGGCCGCGGCCCTCTGCTTTGCGGCGGCAGCGCGCTGTTCCACCTCCTGCGCGTTCTGCTCGGCAAAGAGGCAGCAGGAACAGTTGCCGCACTTTTCAGGTGCGGCCTCACCGAAATAGTTCAGCATGAACCGCCGCAGGCACTTCTGGGTGGTGGAGTAGAAGGTCATATACTTGAGCCGTTCTTCCGCCTTGCGGGCGGCCTCGGCCTTGACGTCGGCGGGCAGGCCGTTGTCCGCCTCCATCTCTTTGTCGATGAAGAAGCGGATGGTTCGCACATCCGTACCGGAATAGAGCAGGATGCAGCGGGACGGCAGACCGTCGCGGCCCGCGCGGCCCGCCTCCTGATAGTAGCTTTCCAGATCCTTGGGCATATTATAGTGGATGACGAACCGGACGTTGGGCTTGTCGATGCCCATGCCGAAGGCGTTGGTCGCCACCATGATTTGAACGCGGTCGTAGAGGAAGTCGTCCTGATTCTTCCGGCGCACCTCGGCGTCCAGCTTGGCGTGGTAGGCCGCTGCCCGGATGCCCCGGCTCTGGAGCAGGCGGGCCGTCTCGTCCACCTGCTTTGTAGTGCTGCAATAGACGATGCCCGCGTTGTCGCCCTCCCGGAGCACAAGGTCCAACAGCTCCTTCGGCTTCTGGCTGGGCAGGGCGCGGCGCGTCTCGAAGTAGAGGTTGGGCCGGTCGAAGCCGGTCGTCACCTCATAGGGCTGATGGAGCTCGAGGTGGCTGCGGATGTCGTCCCGCACCCGGGCCGTCGCCGTGGCCGTGAACGCGCCCACCACCGGGCGATTCGGCAGGCTGTCCACGAACTCCTTGATGCGCAGATAGCTGGGGCGGAAGTCCTGCCCCCACTGGCTGATGCAGTGGGCCTCGTCCACCGTCACCATGCTGATGAGCTTTTCCTGCGCGAAGCGCTGGAAGCCCGGCATTTCCAGCCGCTCCGGGGCCACATAGATGATCTTATACCAGCCCTCCCGGGCGCGGCGGAGCATGAGGGCCTTCTGGTTGTCGGTGAGGCTGTTGTTAAGGAAGGCCGCCGCCACACCGGCCTGCACCAGCGCCCCCACCTGGTCCTTCATCAGGCTGACCAGCGGCGACACCACGATGGTGATTCCCGGCAGAAGCAGCGCCGGCACCTGATAGCAGATGGATTTGCCCGCACCGGTGGGCATCACCGCCAGCACATCCTGCCCGTCCAGCAGCCGCCGGACGATGTCCTCCTGCCCGGGGCGGAAACTGTCGTAGCCAAAAACTTTTTTCAAGATAGAATGCTGGTCTGCCATGGGTGCCTCCTGCGTTTTTCAAATCTGTATCCGTATCATTATAGCACAGCCCGGCTCGAAATGGTATCGGATCGCTCTTCTGGCGTCGTTTTTTGGCAGGTATTTGCTGGTGTTCCTAGCTTTTTGTGCGCGAAAATGCTATAATAAGAATACATATCTCCATCTCCGGCCCATTTTGTTCTGAACATGGCCGGGCAAGCACGATAAGGAGCTTATTTTTATGCAACAGAAACTCATCACCTTTGCCGTCCCGTGCTACAACTCGGCGGCATATATGCGCCACTGCATCGAAACGCTGCTCTCCGCCGGGGAGCAGGCCGAGATCATCCTCGTGGACGACGGTTCCGTGAAGGACGAGACCCCGGCCATCTGCGACGAGTACGCTGCCAAGTACCCCACCATCGTCAAGGCCATCCATCAGGAGAACGGCGGCCACGGCGAGGGCGTCAACCAGGGCATCCGCAACGCCACCGGCCTCTACTACAAAGTCGTGGACAGCGACGACTGGCTGGACACCGACGCCCTCCAGAAGGTGCTGGCCCGCCTGCACACCCTCGTGACCCGCGGCACCGCCCCCGACCTCATGATCTGCAACTATGTCTACGAGCACACCGAGGACGGCACCAGCCACACTGTGCGGTACACCAACATCTTCCCGCAGGAGCGTCTGTTCACCTGGATGCACGTCGGCCACTTCCGCCCCGACCAGAACCTGCTGATGCACTCGGTCATGTACCGCACTGAGGTGCTGCGCAAGTGCGGCATGGTGCTGCCCAAGCATACCTTCTACGTGGACAACATCTTCGTCTACCAGCCTCTGCCTTTCGTCAAGACCATGTATTATATGGACCTCGACCTCTACCGCTACTTCATCGGCCGTGCCGACCAGAGCGTCAACGAGAGCGTCATGGTCAAGCGCGTGGACCAGCAGCTCCGCGTCACCAGGCATATGATCGACTGTCAGGACCTCGACGCCCTCAAAGGCGAGAAGAAGCTGCGGGCCTATATGCTCCACTACCTCTCCATGATGATGGCCGTCAGCGACATCTTCCTGCTGCTGGACGGCAGCGCCGAGGCGAAAGAAAAGCAGAAGGGCCTGTGGCAGTATCTGCGCGAACACACCAGCGCCGCAGTCTACCGCTCCATCCGCTTCGGCTTTGGCGGCGTGACCAACCTGCCCTTCCCCAAGGGCGACGCCATCGTGGTGGGCGGCTACCGCATCGCACGGAAGATCTTCAAGTTCAACTAAATTCACGATTGTTGCATACAACAAGGCCACTGCCTGCGCAGCGGCCCTGTTTTTTTGCCTTTTTCGGCCATTTATTAAGGAATCTTCAATTTTGCTGCCTGAAAGGATGTTGCTTTTTAGAAAGTGGAATAGTATAATTCATTACTGTGCTGTGTTTTTGGGCTTTGGGCAAGCAGCAAGGAAACACGCTTGACTGAGAAAAAGGAGGAAAGGGCGGCTGCGCGTCGGTATCGTGCTGCTGCCCGCAATATCGCATGGAACAGCTTCTCATCTGCCTTTCCGTGGCGCTCATCGCAGGTCTTTTGATGTCGCGCCTCGCAAAGGCGATCCATTTGCCGGCGGTCACATCTTATCTGCTGGCGGGCCTGCTGCTGGGTCCTTTCTTTCTGGGGCGTCTGGGCCTGAGTAATTTGGGCATCGGCTTCGGCACCCTCGAGCAGGTGGACAGCCTGTCCCTCATCACTCAGGTGGCGCTGGGCTTCATCGCCTTCGTCATCGGCAACGAGTTCCGTCTCTCGGCTCTTGAGAGCATGGGCAAACAGGCCATCACGGTCGGCATTTTACAGGCCGTCATGACCACCGCCCTCGTGGATGCGGCACTGGTCATCCTGCACTTCATCCGGCCCGACATCATCTCCATGGCCTCGGCCATCACGCTGGGTGCTATCGCAGCAGCCACGGCCCCTGCCGCCACCCTGATGGTCGTCAAGCAGTACAAGGCCGACGGCCCCCTCACCCGCCTACTGCTGATGGTAGTCGCCATCGACGACGCCGTGGGCCTCGTGCTCTTCTCCGCCTCCTTCGGCATTGCCAACGCCCTCGAACAGGGCCGCATCGACGCCATCAGTATTCTGGTGGAGCCGGTGGTGGAGATCGTCTTCTCGCTGGGTCTGGGCGCCGTGGCGGGCTTCGCGCTCAACCAGCTGGAAATTTATTTTCACTCCCGCTCCAAGCGCATGAGCCTTTCCGTGGCCTTCGTGCTGCTGACGGTGGGCCTGTCCATGGTCACCTTCAACATCGGGCCGATACACTGCGGCTTTTCGCTGCTGCTGGTCTGCATGATGACCGGTACGGTGTTCTGCAACATCTGCCCCACTTCCGATGAGCTGATGGACCGCCTCGACCGCTGGGTGTCGCCGGTGAACATCCTCTTCTTCGTGCTCAGCGGTGCAGAGCTGGATCTGAACATCCTCTCCGACCCGCTGGTGCTCCTCATCGGCGTGGTGTACATCGCCTTCCGCTCTCTGGGCAAAATTTCCGGCGCCTTCGTCAGCGGCCGGGCCACCCACTGCAGCCGCAACATCCAGAAGTACCTCGGCATCACCCTGCTGCCGCAGGCTGGCGTGGCGCTGGGCATGGCAGCCGAGGCCGCTGAGCTTTCCGACGGCCACATGGTGCGCAACGTCGTGCTCTTCTCGGTGCTGGTGTATGAGCTGGTAGGCCCCACCCTCACCAAGCTGGCGCTGACCGCCGCCGGCGAGATCATCCCCGAGGGCCGCACCAATGCCCGTATGGCCAACAAGCCCGAGTTCCCGGTCTCCCTCGACTAAGTCTGCCTATGACAAACGGCACTCCGAACTGCTTCGGAGTGCCGTTTACTGTATCTTTTGGTCGAATTATATGTTATAATCGTCTCACGGTCCTTACCGACCCAATTTCATTGGGAAGGGAGGTGTGTCCTATGCACGAGATGTTGTCTTTCATGGTATCTGTCGCAGCTGGTGTGACTTCTAATCTCATCAGCAAGTGGCTTGACAGAATGCTGAACAAGGACTGTAAGCACTAAAAAGAAGACCCCTTCTTTGGAGCTGCAACTCCAAGAAGGGGTTTTCTTCTTTTGGTGTGAATTCTATGCACGAATTCATTGTCTTTCTGTCTTTATTATATGCGATAGTACAGAAAAGTCAAGCATTTACTTCAAGATAACTTCACCGTTTTCGGCATCCACCGTCAGGCTGCCGCCCGCTTTCAGGGTGCCGTCGATGATGCGCTCGGCAGCGGGGTCCTCCACAGCCTTGCGGATGACGCGGCGCAGGTCGCGGGCGCCGAATTTGCCGCCCTGACTCCTGCCCACGAGGGCAGAGAGAGCCGCCGGAGTGTAGCTGTAAGCGATGCCCTTGGCCTCCATGCTGGGCTTGTACTCATCCAGCATGAGAGCCGCGATGCCTTCCAGCGTCTGCTGGCTCAGCGGCTTGAAGGCGATGACCTCATCCACGCGGCCAAGGAACTCAGGCCGCAGGAACTGGCTCAGAGCCTTGCGGGTCTTTTCCTCGCTCAGCTGTTCCTCGCTCTTGTTGAAGCCGAGGCCGGAGGTCGTCTTGTCGCTGCTGCCGGCGTTGGAGGTCATGCAGATGACCGTATTGGAGAAGTCCACCGTCCGGCCCTGTGCATCGTTTATCTTGCCCTCGTCGAGGATCTGGAGCAGGATGTTCATAACGTCGGGGTGGGCCTTTTCAATCTCATCGAACAGCACCACGCTGTAGGGGCGGCGACGCACCTTTTCGGTGAGCTGGCCGGCCTCTTCGTAGCCCACATAGCCCGGAGGCGAACCGATCATGCGGGACACCGCATATTTCTCCATATACTCGCTCATGTCGAGACGGATGAGCGGGTCGGGGCCGTCGAAGAGCTGGTTTGCCAGCTGCTTGACCAGCTCCGTCTTGCCGACGCCGGTGGGGCCGACGAAGATGAAGCTTGCGGGACGGCGGCGGCCCGACAGGTCGGCGCGGCTCCGCTTGACGGCCTGTGCCACCAGATGGACGGCCTCGTCCTGACCGATGATCTTCTTTTTCAGCTCCGCTTCCAGCCCGGCCAGTTTGACGAACTCCGTCTCCTGGATCTTCACCGCCGGGATGCCCGTCCACAGCTCAATGACCTTTGCCACATCGTCCATGGTCACTTTTATCTCGCTGGCAGCAGCCTGCTTTGCGGGCAGCTCTGCCTCGAGCTTGGCGATGCGGGTCTTCCGCTGGGCCACCTGCTCGTAGTCGATGGCCTCATTGACGTCGGAGGACTCCATGTCTGCCTCTTCCTGCCTGAGGCCGTCCAGCTCCTTCTGCATCTCGAGATATTCCGAGATGACCGGGTGGGCGAGATTGCAGCAGGCGCAGGCTTCGTCCAGCAGGTCGATGGCCTTATCGGGCAGGTAGCGGTCCGTGATATACCGCTCACTGAGGGTGACGATGGCGCTCAGCACATCGGCATCCACCTGCACATGGTGGTGCTCCTCGTAATACTTCTTGATGCCGTTCATGACGGCCAGCGTGTCGGCCACGCTGGGCTCTTCCACGCGGACAGGCTGGAAGCGGCGCTCGAGAGCCTGGTCCTTCTCGATATACTTGCGGTACTCGTTGAAGGTGGTGGCGCCGATGACCTGTATCTCACCGCGGGAGAGGGCAGGCTTGAGGATGTTGCCCGCGTTCATGGCACCCTCGCTCTCACCGGCGGAGGTGATGGTGTGGATCTCGTCAATGAACAGGATGATGTTGCCAGCGGCCTTGACCTCGCTCAGCAGACCCTTGACCCGCTGCTCGAACTGGCCGCGGAACTGGGTGCCGGCCACGAGGCTGGTCAGATCCAGCAGGAAGATCTCCTTATCCTTCAGACCCACAGGGACATTGCCCTTGGCGATGCGCTCCGCGATGCCCTCGGCGATGGCCGTCTTGCCGACGCCCGCCTCACCGATGAGGCAGGGGTTGTTCTTCTGGCGGCGGCTCAAGATCTGGATGGTGCGGTAAATCTCGCGGTCGCGGCCCACGATGTCGTCGAGCTTGCCCTCCCGGGCTTTGCGGGTCAGGTTCTCACAGTAGGTGTCGAGGAATTTGCGGCGGGGCGGCTTTTTGCCGTTCTTCTGGGCCTTTTTGCTGTTTCCGGCATCGCCCTCCGCCTTGACGCCCAGCGGGAAGGTAGCGCTGGAGCCGGGGACAAGGTCGTCGTCCCCTTCGTTCTCCTCGCCGCCCATGGGCTGGCCCATATTCATCATGAGGGAGAGGGGGTTCGCGTCCCCCATCTCATCCATCATGCTCTCCATCCGGTTTTCCATGTTATCCATGTCCTCGTCGGACATACCGAACTGCTTCATCAGGTCTTCCACCGGCTTGATGTGCAGCTCACGCGCACAGTGCAGGCAAAAGCCCTCATTTTTCATCTGGCCATTCTCCATCCGCTGGACGAAGATGATGGCCGGACGTTTCTGACAGCGATTGCAGACCATATAGGTTCCTCCTAAAGCTACCCTTTACAGGAAGGGGTTGAACAGATTGAATGCTTTATAGTAAAGGCTGCTGCTCATGACCGTATCGTTCAGGACGGTCAGATTGCCGCCGGTGATGACGATGACGGCCCACACCACACAGAGCACCAGATAGATGTCCATGGTGCTGGCGACACAGCCGGTGACCCAGCCCAACCAGCGGTTGACGGTGCCGATGACCGGCAGCCGGTTGACGAGGCCCAGCACGGTGACCAGCATACTCACCAGCATCCGCAGCAGGGCAAAGGCCACGAAAAAGAGCACGACCGAGATGACCGGCGTGAGCAGCGGAGCCAGCACCTTCTGGACGATGGCGTCCGCCAGCACCACGGCGTTGTCGCTGAGCACAGCCGAGATGGAGCGCTCGCAGGTCTCCACAATGGAGGCGCGGAAGCTCTCGGGCAGAAAGCCCGCGTACTTGTCCGCGATGCCGGTCAGGTCCACGACCCCTCCGGCCGAGATGCTCTCCGCGATCTGGGTACGGAAGCTCCCGGCCAGAAAGCGCTGGAACACCTCGGCAGCCGCCCAGCCCGAAAAGACCCGGGCGCCCACGAGGCTGAAGACATTCCCGCCCAGCTGGACACTGGATGCGAGAAAGCCCTTGCGGGCATAGCGCACAGCCAGAAGCAGCCAGACCACGGTACATACTATATCAAAAAGAAATGACGGATTCTTGAACATACCTTGTTTTCCTTATTATGTATTGCTTTGAGCGTTGTTTTCCGCTGCGGGCGGGGTCAATACCTGCACCGTATTGCCGCAGAAGACCAGCAGCTGCCTGCGGTCGGCCAGTAGACCCTGCGGGCGGGCCGAAAGGCTCTGGGTCCACTGGGAGGTGCCGTCGGTGGAAAGGCACTCCACGCCGTTGTCGGTGAGCAGATAGAACTGCGCGCCGGAGCGGACGATGCGGTTGGACGCCTGCACCTGCGTGGTGTTCTCGACGCCGAGGTCACGGCCCAGCATCACGGCCTGACAGAGCTGGCCGGAGGCCAGCAGAAGGGCAGTATTGCCCGAAGCGTCCACCGAGATGTCGCGGAGGGTCTGCCCGGTAAAGTCATAGGCTGCCCGCTCGCCGCCCGATGCGTTGTAGAGGACAGCGCGGCTGTCGCAGGCGGTCAGAATGCTCTGGGAACCGGTCCAGCTCAGCCACTGAGCCGCGCCGCTTCCGCTGCCAACCAGCATGGGGTCGCCCTGCGCCAGGGTGACGACATAGAAATTCGTGACCATCTGGCCGCCGTTTACCGTCACCGCCGCCACTGCCAGCCGCCGCCCATCCGGCGAAAAGGCCAGCCGCAGCGGGGTGCCGTCGGCGATGGTGAGGCTCCAGCTCAGCAGCTGCTCCATTGAGGACGAGTAGACCCGAAGCCGGGCCGCGCTGCCGGGGTCCTCTGTGACGACGGCCAGCGTGCCGTTGTCGGCCATGGCACAGAGGGTGATGCTGCTCTCCATCGTTTTGGTGTAGAGGTTCTGGGTTCGGCTCTCCACCCGCAGCTCATTGCCCGAGCGGTTGTAGAGCACAAAGCGGTTCTTGCCCACAGCCAGCGCAGGGCGGGCGTAGCCGCTTTGGATGGAGTTGAGGCGGGTGCCGGTGCGGGACCAGACCACGCACCCTTCCTCGCCCAGCTCCACAAAGCTGCTGTTCATAGAGGCAAGCTGTTTCACCTCCATGACGCCGGTCTGCTGGGGCCAGCCCGTGCCGGGGAAGAGCAGGATGCGGGCGGTGTCGGCCCAGTCCTTGGCCATGGCCACAGAGCTGCCCACGATGCCGGTGGTGAACAGCACCACCAGCGTCAGCGCCACGACGATGAGTGCCGTGCGGCGGATGCGCCGGTTCCGCACCCGCTCGCGGGCCTGCTCGAGGTATTCGACCCGTCCCGCCGAAAGCGGCTCGTCCGACACAGGCCGGGTGCCGCGCTGTCTTTTTCTCATACTCTCCTGTCCTTTCGTGCAATGACAGTGCTCCCAAAGGGGCGTTTTCCCTCCGGGAGCATCGGTCGTGTTTGCGTTATTCTATGGGCGTGTCGTAGTCCACGCTCTTGAGGAAAAGCCCTTTCGCCGCCAGCGTCGGCCCAGCGTTTTTGCGGTCGCGGCTGGCGAGGATGCCCGGCACGGCCTCAGGCGCAAGACGCCCCGCACCGGCCTCACAGAGGGTGCCTGCAAGGATGCGCACCATGTTGTAGAGGTAGCCGTCTGCCGTCACCGTGACATCGATGTCGTCGCCCCGGCGCTGAACGTCACAGGCCGTGATGGTGCGCACAGTGTCGCCGTGAGCCGCAGCCGAGCTGCCCGAGGCGCAGAGGGCGAGGAAATCGTGCTTTCCCACAAAATACTGCGCCGCCTGCTGCATCCTGTCCGCGTCCAGCCGCCCCGGCACTTTGGTGTAATACCGCGCGGCAAAGGGCGAGTCGATCTGGCTGTTGTGGATGCGGTAGAGATAGGTCTTGGTGTGGGCCGCATAGCGGGCGTGGAAATCGTCCGGCACCACCCGCGCTTCCAGCGCCCGAATGTCCGGGGGCAGATGCTGGTTCAGCGCCAGCGGCAGCTTTGTCGCCGGGATGCGGGTGTCGGCGTGGAAGTTGAGCATGAAGCCCAGCGCGTGGACGCCGGCGTCGGTGCGGCTGCAGCCCTTGATGTCGGGCCGACAGCCCAGCACCGCCTCCAAGGCGTCCTGAAACACAGCAGCTACGCTCCGCCCGTTGGGCTGCACCTGAAACCCGCAGTAGTTCGTGCCGTCGTAGGATAGTTTTAAGAGATAATTCATATAGTCCAACCTCTCAGTCTCGCTTCGCTCGACAGCTCCCCTAGTAGGGGAGCCTCTGGCGAAGAGGGAAAGCTTTACGAAATGCCAAAGCCTCCCCTATTAGGGGAGGTGGCACGGCGATAGCCGTGACGGAGAGGTTATCCCTCTCAAAAATTCGGGAACACCAATCTCGAAGCGAGGATCGCCGCAAAACACGCAATGCACACTGCAAGGTCGATATAATCCTGCTTTTCGCACCGCAGCACCTTGAGGCGGGTGCGTCCGTCGCCGCCGCGATAGCAGCGGCACTCCATGGCCATGGCCAGCTCGTCGGCGCGGCGGAAAGCCGAGATGAACAGCGGCACCAGCACCGGGACCAGCGCCTTGATGCGCTCGGTCATCTTGCCGTTGTCCAGCTGCGCACCACGGGCTTTCTGGGCGTTCATGATCTTGTCGGTCTCCTCGATGAGGGTAGGAATGAACCGCAGCGCGATGCTCATCATCATAGCCAGTTCATGCACCGGGAAGTGGAGCCTGCCAAGAGGCTTGAGCAGCTGCTCGATGGCGTCCGTCAGGACGATGGGACTGGTGGTGTAGGTCAAAAGGCTCGTGCCTGCGATGAGGGCCATGACGCGCACCGCCATCAGTACAGCATACCGGATGCCCTCCGCGTAAACGGTCAGAAATCCGAGCTTGAACACCGGGTCGCCCTCGCCCGAGACAAAGAAGAGGTTCAGCACCGCCGTAAAGACGATGATGGGGAAGATGGGCTTCAGGCTCTTGAGGATGAGCTTGAATGGGATTTTCGCTACCGCGTACATCACGGCGAGGAAAATCAGCGAAAGCGCAAGGCCCAGCGGGTTGGACGCCGCAAAGAGCAGCACGATATACAGGATGGTCAGCACCAGCTTGAGCCGGGGGTCAAAACGATGGACGAGGCTGTTGCCGGGGAAGTGCTGGCCGATGGTAATATCTCTCAGCATTCGGCTGCACCCCCTTTCTGATCATCATTCCGGGGTAAGACGAGGGTCTCCCCTGCATCCCGCCGGGCTTTTGCCGCCAGGATCATCTTGACGGCGTAGGGGATGGTGTAGACGTCCGCCGGGACGTCCACGCCCATCTCCCGCAGCTTGAGGAAGATCTTCGTCACCTGCGGCACGGAGAGGCCCAGTTCCAGCAGCTCGGGAGCGCGGGCAAAGACCTTCTCCACCGTGTCGTACATGGCGATCTTCTTCCGGCTCATCACCAGCACCTTGTCGGCGTACTTGGCAATGTCCTCCATGCTGTGTGAGACCAGAAGCACCGTGGTGCCGGTCTTTTTGTGGTAGTCCTTCACCTCGGACAGGATCTCATCCCGTCCCTCGGGGTCGAGGCCGGCCGCAGGCTCGGCAGAGGATGGAAAGTATGGAGAGCTATTGCCGGTTATATGGACCGGCACAATATTGAATATGAAGCGGTTCTGACAAATGGGATCGGCGAAGCCAGAGACGCTGCCAGAGAGCTGACAAAGGAAGCAGGAAAGCCATGCTTCCTTATTGTTGTAGGCGGAGATGGCACGATGAACGAGGTATTAGATGGTGCATCCTTTCATGGTCCTTTAAATCTTGGCTATATTCCGGCTGGAACAGGAAATGATCTGTGGCGAAGTCTGCACATGCCGGCAAGCCCGGTGAAGTGCCTGAAAAAGCAGCTTCAGCCAAGACATTTTTCCATGATCGATTATGGTGTCCTTTCCTATGGAAAAGGAGAACCTTTTCACAGACGTTTCTTAGTCAGTGCCGGGATCGGCTTTGACGCTGCAGTCTGTCAGGCAGCCCTTGACTCCCGGCTTCGCAGCCGTTTAGGACATATGGGTTTTCGCAGGCTTTCCTATCTGCTCCTTGGGATCGGCCAGTTTTTTAAATGCAGGTCTTCCAGAGGATATATTGTTTTAGATGGTGTAAAACGGGTAGAATTTAATAACATCCTGTTTATATCCTGCCACATCCAGCCATCAGAAGGCGGCGGTTTCGTCTTTGCCCCGAAAGCAGACGGAAAAGACGGGCTGATGAACATATGCGTAGTCAGTCATTCTAACCGGATGAAACTGATCCCTCTTCTTTTGGGAGCCATGACCGGCAGGAAAAAGCGTTATAAAGGAACCAGAACCTATGAGTGCAGGGAAGTGAAGATACACACAGATGCCCCGCTTCCAGTTCATGTGGACGGAGAAGTGTGTGGAAATGTAAACGATATACAGGCAGAATGTATTCCGCGGAAAGTACGGATGATGTTCTGATCACAGGGTCTGCCAGACAGAATTTTATAAATCAGTTATAAAGGAGACATAAAATAAATGAGGATTGGACAGGGATATGACGTACACAAACTGGTAGAAGGAAGAAAGCTGATCCTTGGCGGTGTGGGGATTCCTTACGAAAAGGGACTGTTAGGCCATTCTGATGCAGATGTGCTTGTACACGCTGTAATGGATGCTCTTTTAGGCGCAGCTGCTTTAGGGGATATCGGACAGCATTTTCCTGATACGGATCCAAGATATGAGGGGATATCCAGTATAGAACTGCTGAAAAAAGTAGGGGAATTACTGGAAGAAAAAGGCTATGTAGTGGAAAATATCGATGCCACCATCATTGCCCAGCGTCCCAAACTTTTAAACTACCGTCCAAAGATGGCAGAAAACATTGCCCAGGCACTGCATCTGGATGTATCCAGAGTCAGTGTAGAAGCCACTACAGAAGAGGGGCTTGGCTTTCCAGGAACAGGGGCAGGAATTTCCTCCCAGGCAATTACATTATTGACGGAAGTAGCTGATTACTGCTATGATAATAAAATAATAAATGAAGGCTGTGGGGGCTGTGGAGGCTGCTGTGGTCCTCAAAAGTAAAGCTTAAGTGATAAAAGGGATAGCATAAATAAATGTGCGTATGAAAAAGCGCGGAAATGAGGAGGAATTATGAAGATTTTTAATACTTCTCGCCCTTAGCGGTCAGGTAGTCAACAACTTCCTCTGCAACGTCGCAGATGGAGCCCATGGCGATGATGACGCGGTCAGCATCCTCAGCGCCGTAGTAGTTGAACAGGTCGTAGTTGGTACCCAACTTCTCGTTGATCTTGGCCATGTACTTCTCAACAACAGCGGGCAGGGCCTCGTAAGCGGGGTTGCAAGCCTCACGATGCTGGAAGAAGACGTCGCCGTTCTCGTGAGAACCGCGCATCTTGGGGTGTTCGGGGTTCAGGGCCTTAGCACGGAACTCCTCGACAGCCTCCATGTTGCACATTTCCTTCAGATCGGCGTAGTCCCACTTCTCGATCTTCTGGATCTCGTGAGAAGTACGGAAACCGTCGAAGAAGTTCACGAAGGGAACGTGACCCTCGATGGCAGACAGATGAGCCACGGGAGACAGGTCCATAACTTCCTGCGGGTTGCTCTCAGCCAGCATAGCGAAGCCGGTCTGACGAACAGCCATAACGTCGCTGTGGTCACCGAAGATGTTCAGGGACTGGGTAGCAACGGTACGGGCAGACACGTCGAAGACGCAGGGCAGCTGCTCGGCTGCGATCTTATACATGTTGGGGATCATCAGCAGCAGGCCCTGAGAGGCGGTGAAGGTGGTGGTGATAGCACCAGTACCGAGAGAACCGTGCACGGCACCGGCAGCACCGGCCTCGGACTCCATCTCAACAACCTTGACCTGGTTGCCGAAGATGTTCTTCAGGCCGGCAGCGCTCCACTGGTCAACGGTGTCGGCCATGGGGCTGGAGGGGGTGATGGGGTAGATGGCAGCCACATCGGTGAATGCATAAGCTACATGCGCCGCAGCGGTATTGCCGTCCATAGACTGTTTTGCTCTGGGCATTTTTCTTCCTCCGTTTTCATTAGAGTGTATTGCATTTCCGCGCGGGTGTCATGCCGCACGGGCCCACGTTTATCTGTCTGGCGACCTGTAGTTTGCTCCGGGCGCACTGATAGATAAACGCTTTTGCATAGCTTTATTGTACCAAAAAACGCCCCCATTCGTAAAGGGGTTTTATTTAGAATATTGCACAGATTTTTTTGTCCGATGTGTACATTTTGACCATTTTCACCAAATGGCAGTTTTTTTACCCTTTTTGCAGGGACATTTTCTGGACTGTTATATTTTTATCAATCGTAAGTATGCTTATTTTTGAATGTCAATGACAGTTAACATAGACTCACTGACCTGAAACTGCACCCGGTAACCGCCAAAATCCATGGCATATACACGGTCCGGGTCATGCTGGTAGGCCGGGCGTGGATCGTTTTTCAGCACACCTAACAAAGCGGCCCGCTTATTTTTCGGCAGTTTGTCCAAAAGTGGCTGCGGGCACTGCACTTCCAGCGCGTAAGCAGCCGTCTGCTCGGTAAAGCCGCCGCGGGCTTCGGGGTGGGCATCCACGTAAGGCAGGTAGGGCTTGATGTCAAAGATCGGCGTGCCGTCCAAAAGGTCGGCCCCTTTTACCAGAATGTCGCCGTTCTCGATGCCCGCCAGCTCCACGCAGGAAAGACCCAGCGCATTGGGCCGGTAAGGGCTGCGGGTGGCAAACACACCGCGCCGGGCGTTTCCACCCAGCCGGGGCGGGCGCACGGTGGGCCGCCAGCTTTTGCCCGCGGCATACTCGGCCGCCACCGTCGAGAACTGCCAGATCAGCCACAGATGGCTGTAGCCTTCCAACCCCACCAGCGCGTTGGGGTCGCGATATTCCGGTTCAAACACGATGCGGGCGGTTAGCTCCGGCACCAGGCCGCTTTGCCGCGGGATGCCAAATTTATCGGTAAAGTCACTTTTTATATGAGCAATAGGACGGATGATAGTCTCCACGGTAACACTCTCCCCTCTTTTTCCTATTATATAAGAAACGGGTCCATATTTCAAATTTTTACATCTCGCTATCTTCCTATTTTTTACGTTTTATGGTAAAATAGACACATCTTACGAAAAGGGGGCGAATCTTTGGCACCCATCATACGAACCGAAAAACTGCGCAAAGTCTACGCTGTTGGAAAAGAGCGCGTTGTAGCGTTGAATGACGTAGACCTTGCGATCGAAAAAGGCGAATTTTGCTGCATCGTCGGCCAATCCGGCAGCGGTAAGTCTACCCTGCTGAACCAGCTGGCCGGGTTGGAAAAGCCCACCCGCGGCAAAGTTTTCATTGGCAAACACGAGATCAGCGCCATGAACGAAACCGAATTGGCGCAGTTCCGGCAGCAGCATCTGGGGTTCATCTTCCAGAGCTACAACCTGCTGCCCACGATGACCGCCGCAGAAAATGTCGCATTACCGTTAATGTTTAAGGGTATCGACAAAAAGACCCGCCTAAAGCTGGCCCGCAAGGAACTGAAAAGTATGGGCCTGCTTGGCCGCGCCAACCACCTGCCCACTGAGATGAGCGGCGGCCAGCAGCAGCGTGTGGGCATCGCCCGTGCCTTTGTCAGCAATCCCAAAGTCATTTTTGCTGATGAACCTACCGGCAACCTGGACTCCAAAACCAGTAAGCAGGTATTGTACCGCATGCTGGAGCTGACCAAGAACCAGCAGGTCACTTTCGTCATGGTCACCCACGAGCCGGAACTAGCCGAATGTGCGGACCGGGTCGTGACCATTTTGGACGGTAAAGTCTGCTCCAACGTGGTGCAGGACGAGGCCACCAAAACCCGCAACCGCGAAGGACTGTTTGCCGACCTGCAGGGCGATATGTCCATCGGAGGCGACGCGGCAAAAGAAAAAAGTAACTGATATATGGAGGTTTTACCTTGAAACGCTTATTTTCCCTGTTGATGGTACTTACGCTGGCGGCAGCGCTCTGCCTGTCTGTCTGGGCGGACGACAGTAACCCTGATTCCGGCATCAACAACGGCGGCGATACTTCGACCGTGACCACAGACAACCAGGGCGTTTATGTCACCGGCTACACCGTGACCACCCCCGCAGGCGGCGAGATCACCACGCTAAACGTGGGCGATCAGGTCAACATCGTGCTGCAGGTGGTGGACCATTCCTCGGCCCGGTATGCCGTAAAGGCCGAAGACATTGTGGCCCGCATCAATTCTTCCATCTTTACTTACACCGGCACCGGCGAAATTGGTCAGCTGTTTGAAAGCAACGACGACCCTGACCAGACCCGCAAGGACCCCCAATACAATTATTACAGTTATGTGCTGTTGTTCCGCGATGTCATCTACAACGGCGGCGGCAATACCCTGCCCATCAACCTCAGCTATCTGGATACCAGCAAGCCGCTGCAGCAGTTCAGCGTAACGCTGGGCCAGTGCGTGGACAAAGACCAGGCCACCACACCGAACCTCATCGTCCGCACCTCCAATTATGGTGACGCCGTAACGGCGGGCACCGCCTTTACCCTCTCGCTGGGCCTGTACGCCACCGACGGCAACGAGGCACTGAACGACGTCATCGTCTCGCTGACCCTGCCGGAGAATATCTCGCTGGGCGATGGCAGCCTGTCCAACTATGTGGGCAGCATGGCGGCCAAGTCGATGCAGAATATCACCTTCTCGGTGCTGCCTGCCGCCGGTTTTACCGGCACAGTGGCCGACATTACCGTGAACATGACCGGCACCGGCGCTATCTCCGGCAAGGCAGTCAGTTCCACCACCGCTATCTCGGTGCCTATCAGCCAGCCCGACCGCTTTGAGGTAGGCCAGCTGCAGTTAAGCTCCGAATCCATCATGGTGGGCGAGACCGGCAGCGTGACCCTGAGCTACGTCAACAAAGGCAAAAACGCCATCGGCAACCTGGAAGCCCGCCTGACTGGCACCAACCTGGGCGGCGAAAACTACCAGTACCTGGGCAACCTGAATGCCGGCACCGAGGGCAGCGTCGACTTTGACATTACCCCCGACGCCGCCGGCAACATCTCCGGCGTTATTACCCTGAACTACGAGGATGCCAGCGGCAACCCGCGCACCATCAGCAAAGATTTTACCGCTACAGCGGAAGAAATGAACTACGATGATTTCATGCCGGATCCCGATTCCAATATGGACGAACCCCAGCAGACCGGCATGCCGGTTTGGGGCTGGGTGCTGATCGTAGTCTGCGTGGGCGTTGTGGTGGCTGTTATCGTGGTCGTGGTGCTGCGCAAACGCAAGAAGGCCAAGGCCCTGGCTGCTTTGGATGAGGACAGCGATGAAGATATCTGATGAGATCAGTCTTTCGGCGCGAAATCTTTTACGCCGCAAAGGCCGTACCGCGCTGACGCTAGTGGGTGTCGTGATTGGCACCTGCATGGTTGTGCTGATGATTTCCCTGGGAATTGCCCAGAACCAGGCCAACGACGAGATGATCCAGAGTTGGGGCGACCTGACCCAGATTGAAATTTACGGTGGCGGCATTTCTGTCGGCAGTGACGGCAAAGCAATCAAGCTGGACGATGCCGCGCTGACGCAGATCCGTGAGCTGAACAACGTGCTGGCGGCCACCCCGTTTACCAACCCTTACAATTTGCAGGGCACGATCTCAGCCGGGCGCAATGGCAGGTATGTATCGGACATTGGCAACATTACGGCGCTGGATCCTGTGGCTCTGGAGCCGATGGGCTTTGCACTGGAATCCGGCCGGTGGCTGGACACGACCGTCATCAATGCGCAATCCAAAAAAATCCCGGTCCTGGTCTGTGAGTACACCGGCTACAATTTTTACGACAGCCGCCGCAGCAATAACAGCCCCAAGCGTTACCGCTGGCAGGGCCAGACCGATGCCAACGGCAACGAGTTGCCGCCATTTGTGGACGTCGACAAGGACAAAATGACCTTGACCATCACCAACGGCGACGACATCAACCCCAAGACCCAGACCTGGGAATTGGAAGTGGTGGGCAAGCTGCAGCAGGATGCCTCCAAGGGTTGGTGGACCCAAAGCGGCATTATCATGAGCATGCAGAACCTGAAAGTGATCGAGGATGCCTACAACAAGATGGCCAAGATCAAGGACACCGATTCTTCCTACGATCAGGTTTACGTCAAGGTCGACGACCTGAAAAATGTGGGCGACGTGGAAGAAGCCATCCATGACCTGGGCTTTCAGAACACCTGGTCCTCGAACCAGCAGCGGGAGGACATGCAGAAGCAAGTCTTCCGCAGCCAGATGATTTTTGGCGGTGTAGCGGCTGTTTCCCTGCTGGTGGCGGCCATCAACATCATCAATACCATGACGATGGCGATTTACGAGCGCACCCGGGAAATTGGCGTTATGAAGGTCCTTGGCTGTGAGATCAATAACATCCGCACAATGTTCCTGATGGAAAGTTCCTGCATTGGGTTTATTGGCGGCGTGCTGGGCGTGCTTATCAGCCTGCTGGTCAGTTTCATTTTGAACAACCTGACCACGATCATGGCGTCCTTTGGCCAGTACATAGACCTGTCCGGCATCATGGGCGGGTATGGGGCATCCAGTTCGACCATCTCCATCATCCCACCCTGGCTGATGCTGGGTGCCCTGGTGTTTGCGACTTTGATTGGCCTTGTCTCCGGCATCCTGCCTGCCAACAAAGCCGTGAAAATCAGTGCCCTGGAGGCCATCCGCCACGACTAACCTACTTTCTTTGGAAAAGAAAGTAGGCAAAGAAACTTTAATCATATATCACGTGAACGGATTGCAAACTTTTACAGAAATATAAAAAGGACGATGCATATTTCACCTCTGCGTCGTCCTTTTTTGTGATTCTATTGAAAGTTTCTTTGATTACTTTCTTTTCAAAGAAAGTAACATAACCCTCGTTTATTCCTCGTCGCTCGGTGCGCTCTCCTCGGCGGCTTCCTGGGCGAGTTCTTCGGCTTCGATGGCGGCCAGTTCCTCGGGGGTCGGGTCGGTTTCGCCCTCGTTGTCGATCTGGGCGGTCTCGGCCTCGTTGTCGCGGTCCACGCGGGCCACAACGGCTACCTTGTCGCCCTCAGCCAGGCGCATGACACGCACACCGCTGCCGTAGCGGCTCTGAGTGTTGATGTCAGCTGCATGGATGCGGATGAGGATTCCGTTCTGGCTGATCAAAATCAGGTCATCTGTATCGTCCACGATCTTGATGCCGGCCACGCCGCCGTTGTTGTAGTTGCGGATACCCAAACCACCGCGGTTGGTGATGCGGTAATCATCAATACGGCTGCGGCGTCCCTTGCCTTCCTCGGTAATGGTCAGCACGCTGGCACCCGGGCGGCATACACCGGCTCCAATGACATAATCTCCCTCGCGCAGCTTGATGACGCGCACACCGTGGCCGGTACGGCCCATAGCGCGGGCGCCGCTCTCGGTAAAGTGGATGGCGGCACCATCGTGGGTGGCAACGATGATCTCATCGTCGCCCTTGGTCAAGTGGCTCCAGACCAGGCTGTCGCCCTCGTTCAGGGCAATGGCGATCAGACCCGCTTTGCGAATGTTACGGAACTGGGACAGCGGCGTGCGCTTAATGAGGCCCATCTTAGTGACCATTGTGGCGTAGGTGTTGTCCTCGTCCACATCAGCGGCCTGCTGCAGCATCAGGGTGACTTTTTCGCCCTGCTGCAATTGCAGCAGGTTGACGATGTGGGTGCCCTTGGCAGTGCGGCTGCCCTCTGGTACTTGGTAACCTTTCAGGCGGTACACGCGGCCCTGGTCGGTCATGAACAGCATATAATCATGCGTAGAACCGACAAAAAGTTCCTCAGTAAAGTCGTCGTCCTTTTGGGTCATGCCCTGTACGCCGCGGCCGCCGCGGTTCTGTGCCTGGTAGGTGTCCAGCGTGGTGCGCTTGATATAACCCTCGTGGGTCAGCGTGAAGACGCAGGTCTCCTCGGGAATCAGGTCCTCGATGTCGACCTCACCGGAAACAGCCTCGATGGAGGTGCGGCGCTCGTCGCCGTACTTGTCGGCCAGGGTGGTCAGGTCGGTTTTGACGATGTTCTTCACGTGCTCATCGTTGGCAAGGATGTCCTCATAATCGGCGATGGCAGCGCGCAGTTCACCCAATTCCTGCTCGATCTTGAGGATCTCCAGACCAGCCAGACGGCCCAGCTGCAGCTTGACGATGGCATCCGCCTGCAGTTCGTCAAAGCCGAAGTTATCCATCACAGCCTGGCGGGCCTCGGCAAAGCCGCCCTTGCAGGCGCGGATGGTAGCGATGATCTCATCGACGATGTCGACGGCCTTGTGCAGGCCTTCCAGGATATGCTCGCGCTCCTTGGCCTTCTTCAAATCAAAGGCTGTGCGGCGGCGGATGACCTGCATTTGGAACTCAATATAGCGTTCCATCATGGTTTTCAGGCTCATGATCTTGGGCACGCCGTCATCCAACGCCAGCATAATGACACCTACGGTGTCCTGCAGCTGGGTGTAACGGTACAGCTGGTTCAGCACGACCTGGGGGTTGGCATCCTTTTTGATCTCGATGACGATCTTCATGCCGGTACGGCTGGAAGATTCATCGTTCAGGTCGCTGATGCCCTCGATGCGCTTATCCTTCACGAGGTCCGCGATGGATTCAATCAGGCGGGTCTTGTTGACCATGTACGGGATCTCGTTGATGAGGATCTCGTAGCGGCCGTTTTTCTTTTCGATGATTTCGGCACGGCCTCGCAGCGTGATTTTTCCGCGGCCAGTGGCGTAAGCGGCACGGATGCCAGAGCGGCCCATGATGATGCCGCCGGTGGGGAAATCGGGCCCTTTGACGTACTCCATCAGGCCCGCCAGGTCGATCTCCGGGTCATCGATGAGGGCGACCATACCGTTGACGATCTCGCGCAGGTTATGGGGCGGAATATTGGTAGCCATGCCGACCGCGATGCCCTGGCTGCCGTTGACCAACAGGTTCGGAAAGCGGCTGGGCAGGACGTGGGGTTCCTTTTTGGTCTCATCAAAGTTGGGGTCCCAATCGATGGTATCCTTGTCAATATCCGTCAGCATCTCGCAGGCCATTTTGGACATGCGGGCCTCAGTATAACGGTAAGCAGCCGGGGGGTCACCGTCCACGGAGCCGAAGTTACCCTGGCCATCGACCAGCGGGTAACGCAGGCTGAAATCCTGGGCCAGACGGACCATAGCGTCGTAGACGGAGGCGTCGCCGTGGGGATGGTAGGAACCCAGCACAGCACCAACGGTATCGGCGGATTTGCGGTAGGGATGTTGCGGATCATTGCCGCGCTCGTGCATCGTGTACAGGATACGGCGATGCACGGGTTTCAGGCCATCGCGCACATCAGGCAATGCGCGCGCAACGATAACAGACATCGAGTAGTCCAAAAAGGCCGTCTCTATCTCCTGTTTTACATCGCGCACAATGACCTTGGTGCCGGACCCCGGCACCATGATGATATTTTCTTCCATTCTATCACCTTAAATATCTAATCTATCTCTCTAGAACCACTTTACGGCGGGAAAATTAAAATTTTCTTGCCTACTTTCTTTTCAAAGAAAGTAGGTTACACATCAAGATTCGCGTACTTGGCGTTTTTCTCGATGAACTGGCGGCGGGGTTCGACCTGCTCACCCATCAGGATGCTGAAAGCTTCGTCGGCACGCTCGGCATCCTCGATCTTGATCTGCACGATGACGCGGTTATCCGGGTTCATGGTGGTCTCCCACAGCTGGTCGGGGTTCATCTCGCCCAAGCCTTTGTAGCGGTTGACCTTCGCGCCGGGCATTTCGGCGCTCAAAATCTTCATTTCATCGTCATTATAGGCATACTTGACGGTCTGGCCTTTCTGCAGCTTGAACAGCGGCGGCTGAGCCACGTAGACGTAACCGTTGTCGATCAGCGGCCGCATATAACGGAAGAAGAAGGTCAGCATCAGGGTGCAGATATGGGAGCCGTCAACATCGGCATCGGCCATAATAAAGATTTTATGGTAACGCACCTTGGAAATATCAAATTCATCGCCGATACCGGTGCCCAGAGCCGTGACCACGGGCATCAGCTTATCGTTGCCGTAAATACGGTCGGCGCGGGCTTTTTCGACGTTCAGCATCTTGCCCCAAAGCGGCAGGATGGCCTGAATGTTGGAGTCTCGGCCCATCTTGGCCGAGCCGCCTGCAGAATCGCCCTCCACAATGAAGAGTTCGGTCTTGCTGGGATCTTTTTCATGGCAGTCGGCCAACTTGCCGGGCATGCGGTTGGATTCCAGCGCGCTCTTGCGGCGGACCAGTTCACGGGCCTTTTTGGCGGCGGCACGGGCACGGGCTGCCTGGGTGGCCTTTTCCAGAATTGCCTTGGCAACGGCGGGGTTTTCCTCAAAGTACTCGGTCAGGGCCTTGTAGACCACATTGCTGACCAGGCCCTTGATGAAAGTATTGCCCAGCTTGGCCTTGGTCTGTCCCTCGAACTGAGCCTCCTGCAGCTTGACACTGATGATGGCAATGATACCCTCGCGGGCATCGGGGCCGGAAAGATTCTCGTCCTTATCTTTCAGGATGCCTTTAGCGCGGCCGTACTCGTTCAGCACACGGGTCAAGGCCAGCTTAAAGCCTTCCTCGTGGGTGCCGCCCTCAGGCGTATGCACGTTATTGGCAAAACTGAGCAGCAGTTCATTATAGCTGTTATCGTAATACTGCAAAGCCACCTCGGCCACGGCGCCCTGGCCCTCGCCCTTCATATACATGACCTGCGGGGTCAGCGGGGTGAGGTCGCGGCGCTCGCACAGGTAGCTGACGAAGGAACGGATGCCGCCCTCGTAGCACATGGTCTCGGTGCGGAGCTCGTTTCCTTCGCTCTTTTCCTCCTGTGGGCGGTCACTCTCGGGACGCTCATCTGTCAGGGTGATGCGGACACCGGCGTTCAGGAAGGCTTCTTCCCGCAGGCGCTTGAGCAGCGTTTCATAACGATACAGCGTTGTTTCCTGGAACATTTCCGGGTCCGGCTTGAAGGTGACCGTAGTACCGGTGGAGGCTGCCGCGCCGATCTTTTTCAGATCACCATCGGGTTTGCCGCGCTTGAAGCTCTGCTCATACTCGGCACCATCGCGGCGGACGCGAACGGTCAGCCACTCAGACAGTGCATTAACGACCGACGCACCGACGCCGTGCAGACCGCCAGCCACCTTGTAGCCGGAATCCTCGCCGCCGAACTTACCGCCGGCGTGCAGCACGGTATATACGACTGTGACGGCCGGGATGCCCAGCTTAGGCTGGATGTCCACGGGGATGCCGCGGCCATTATCGGAAACTTCGATGATATTACCGGGTTTGATCGTTACTTCGATATGGGTGCAGTACCCAGCCAGGGCTTCGTCGATGGCGTTATCGACGATCTCGTAGACCAGGTGATGCAGGCCGGAAGGGCCGGTAGAACCGATATACATGCCGGGGCGCTTGCGCACAGCCTCCAGGCCCTCCAGGACCTGGATCTGCGCACCGCCGTAGGCATGGTCTGTGGCCGTTTCGCGGTTGGTTTCGGTGATGATTTCTTCTGCCATGAAATGATAGCCTCCTGTTGTGGTGGGTATCTGCTGTTGCTTCCCTCTATGGAAGCAGTTTTATTTTAATTCGGCCTTTTCTGCCCGCTTTTTTAAGGCTACGGGTGAAAGCTGGCTGATGTAGATGGTTTCATCGGGGAAATCGGTGACGAGGAAGCTTTTTGGCAGGCTGCCGGGGGCACACAGATCCACCACGGCACCGTTATCCTCGGCACTTCTGAAATATTCTTCTGTCCGGCGGGAGGCCCCGGCTGTGTCCAAATCAAACACACCGATGACATCCCGGGTATTCAAAACAAAGTCCTGCCCTGCATGGAAATACATGCCCTGCTCTCCTTTTATTCGGTCACGGTGCCTGCTTTCACCATCACAATTTTACCATTGGTACGTGCAAATGCGGCAGTATCGCAGGTAGTCACGATGGTTTGGTGCTCGCCCATACGGGTCAGCAGGTAGGTCTGGCGTTCATCGTCCAGCTCGCTGAGCACATCGTCCAGCAGCAGCACCGGGTGTTCGCCAAAAAGGCTGCCGACCACGCTGGCCTCGGCCAGTTTCATGGCCAATACGCAGCTACGCTGCTGGCCCTGGCTGCCAAACACGCGGGCAGGCTGGTCATCCAGTTTGATTTCCAGATCTTCGCGGTGTGGTCCCGCCAAACAGAACCCGGCGCGCAGCTCGGCATTTTTGACCGATTCCAATTTTTTCGCCAGTGCGTCTGCGGTGGTGTTATTGGCACACAACTGGTAATTCAGCTGCAGCACTTCGGCATCGTGGGAGATCTCGCTGTAATTCTTGGCGGCAATGGGGGCCAGCTCCGCAATAAATTTGCGGCGGTGCTCCATGATCTGCCCACCGTACTGGGCAAGCTGCTCATTATAAGCATCCAGCAGCAGTGCGGCATTGGGCGTTATTTCGTAGCTTTTCAGCAGCGCGTTTTTCTGCGCCACAAGCCTTGTGTAGCGCCGCAGCGCTACCAGATAGGGCCGGTACACCTGGCACAGCGCCGAATCCAGAAACCGCCGCCGGCCTTCCGGTCCGCCTTTGACCAAACTGAGCAGGTCCGGCTCAAACACAACGGCCTGGAAGTTCCCGGCCAAGGCAGCCGCGCGGCCTTGGTCCACACCGTTCAGTTTCGCAGTGCGGCCCGGCCGTTGGCTGCCTTTACTGCCCACCGTTAAACGGATAGTTTTGGCGCAATCCTCGGTCTCGAACGCACCCTCGATCACCGAAAAGTCGCATCCGCGGCGGATGAGCTCGGCATCCTTGGACCCGCGGAAGCTTTTGCCGCCGGTCAGCAGCCAGACGGCCTCCAGCAAATTGGTCTTGCCCTGGCCGTTGGGGCCGCACAAAACCGTAAGGTGAGGGTCAGGTGTCAGCTCGGCGTATTTGATATTGCGGTGGTCGGTCAGGGTCAGGTGGTTCAGGCGCATTACGCGCCCTCCGCGACCTGCACGGTCTGGCCTTCCAGCTCCACCGTGTCACCGGCGCGACACTTTTTGCCGCGCATCGTGCAGACCTCGCCATTGACCTTGACCGCGCCGCCCTGGATCAGCTCCTTGGCTTCGCCGCCGGTCTCACACAGGCCTGCAAATTTCAGCAGGGCATCCAGTTTGATAAACTCCGTGTTGATACGAATTTTTTCCATACGTTAGCCTTCATTCTTAAAGCGAACCGGCAGGACCAGGTAGATGAAGTCCTTGCCGTTTTCCGGCAAAATCTTGACGGGACTCAAGGGTCCGTTGATCTCCAGTACCATCTTCTCGCACTTGGAGTAGCGCAGGGCGTCCAGCAGGTAGCGGTTATTGAAACCGATCTCCACGGGGTCGCCGGTCATCTCCACGGGGGCAAACTCGTCCACGACCTTGCCCAGCGGGGTCTGGCAGCGCACGGTGATCTTATTCTCGGTAAAACTGATGCGCAGCGGATTCTTCAACCGCTCGGTGATGATCAGCGAAGCGCGCTCAATCGTATCGATAAAGGTCTTGCAATCAACGGTGATACGTGTTTTCTTATCCTTCGGGATAACGCTCTCGTAGTTCAGGAAGTCTCCCTCGATCAGGCGGCTCATGATGGTGTAGCCGTTGGTGGTGAACACGACATAACGGCGGTTGGCATCGATCTTCACGTCCTCGTCGGCGCCGCCCATGATCTTGAGCAGTTCCTGCAGCGTTTTGCTGGGGATGATGATGCGGATGTCGCGGATGCACTCGACGTCGCGCTGGATAATGGCGAGGCGGTAGCCGTCCAGAGCCACGACCGTCAGGCTGCCCGGCTCAATGACGAACAGTTCGCCGGTGTGGGCTGGCTTTTTGTCGTCCTGGCTGACGGCATAAATGGTCTTTTCGATCATTTCGCGGATGACGCCGCATTTCATTGTCATGGTATTATCGGCGCCGGTCACGGGCAGGCTGGGGTAGTCGCTGGCGTTCAGGGCAGGAATTTCAAATTCTGCCACACCACCGCTGATTTTTGCCTGACCTTCGTCGTTCAGCTCAATGCGGACATTGCCGGCGGGCATGCGGCTGACCATTGAGCCCAGCAGCTTGGCATCCAGTACGGTTTCGCCAGGAACCAGCACGTTGCACTCAATGGTGGTGGTGATGCCCATCTCCATATCGTAACCAGTCAAAGTTAAATTAAATCCTTCGGCTTTCATATAGATGCCTTCCAGCACGGGGATGGCGGCGCGGTTGGTGATGGCGCGGCTGACACCCTCAATGGCGGAGGCGAGCATGGATTTTTCGCATTCAAATTTCATAATTGATTCCTTTCTACTTACTTTCTTTGAAAAGAAAGTAAGCAAAGAAACTTTAAATGAGTCCTCTTGAGAGGGGAATTTTTGATTTAGTTACATTTTTCCACAAAAGGGTCGGTAGTTTGTTTGCAATTTTGCCGTTCAGTTTGCAAAAGTAGAGAATAAACTAGAATCTTTTATCGTAGTAGTAGTAGGGGGTGTGAAAACTGTGGAAAAATGGCGCGTTTATTATCACTGCGCGGAAAATAAGCGTTGGATTTTCCAGATTTCGCCGTGAAATCTTTTGTGGAAAACTGGGAAAACTCAACTTTTCCACACGACTCTTGGAAAACCCGTTGTTAATAACTAAAAACTTTGTGGAAAGATTTGTCGTTCTTTCTTTGCAAAGAAAGAACCAAAGAAACTCTAATAGCGATCTGAAACTAAGAGGATGTAGAGTATAACTTGTAGCCCACGTGAACTGGGGATAATGAGAGGAAAAAAAATATATCCACTTAACGGTGATAATATATTAAAAGTTCTTTGGTTACTTTCTTTCAAGAAAGTAACAGAAACTCCCGTAAAATCAGGTACGCACGTTTTTCATGATGTCGCTGCACATTTCTTTCAGGTGCTGGTCGCGGGAGATATTTTCCTCCATCGTTTTAATAGAATACACAACGGTGGAATGATCGCGCTGGAATTCCTGGCCGATAGCTTCCATGCTCATGCCGGTAACTTCGCGGATGATGTACATGGTCATCTGCCGTGCGGCGCTCACATTTGCGTTGCGCTTTTTCCCGCGGATATCCGCAGGCAGTACATTGTAAGTGCGGGCGACCTCATTCAGGATCTTTTCGATCGTGACCGGGATCGGCTGGCTGTCGTTCAGGGTATCCTTGATGGCTGTGGTCGTCACACCGATACAGGGAGCAATGCCTTCCAGCATGTAATAAGCATTCAGCTTTTTCACGGCGCCTTCCAGCTGGCGGATGTTCTGCTTCAAATGGTTGGCGATGTACTCCGCAACATCGTTGGGCAGGTCCAGGTTGAGAAGTTCCGCCTTGCGCTTGACAATGGCAACGCGGGTCTCAAAATCCGGCGGCTGGATGTCGGCTGTCAAGCCCCACTCGAACCGGGTGCGCAGACGTTCCTCCAGGCTCTTGATCTCCTTTGCCGGGCGATCGGACGCGATAACGATCTGACGACCGTCGTTGTGCAGGGTGTTGAAAGTGTGGAAAAACTCTTCCTGCGTACTTTCCTTGCCGGCCAGGAACTGGATATCGTCGATCAGCAGTACGTCCGCCTTGCGGTACTTGTCCCGGAACTGTTCCGTAGTGGCCGTCTTGACGGCGGTGATGATCTCATTGGTGAACATTTCACAGTCCACATACACAATGTTGAAATCCGGGTGATTCTTTTTGATCTCCACCTGGATCGCGTTCAGCAAGTGGGTCTTGCCCAGGCCGGATGGCCCGTAGATGAACAGCGGGTTGTACGCGCCGGACGGGTTGGCCGCAACCGCCTGCGCCGCCGCATAGGCAAACTGGTTTGATGGACCCTTGATGAAGTTTTCAAAGGTGAAATCATACCGGCCGCTGGGCAGGGATTTTTCGTCCAGCTTGGGTTTCTTCTCTTTTCCTTCCTCGTCGCCGCCCTCTTTCGGGGTAACGAATTTCAGGTCAACATCAAAGCCAAGTACCGATTTGAAGGCATCCTTCAACGTAGTTGCATAGCGGTCCGACACAATGCTTAAAATAAACGCATTGCGGATCTCCAGCGTGATAGTGTTGGAATTTTCAAAGCTGACCGCCTTGATGTCGCTGATATAATATTGATAGGTCGCCTCGGAAGTATGTTCACGGCAATACTGCTTGGCCGCGTTCAATACGTCGTTGATGGAATCCATGGATCTCGATACTCCCCACTTCCTGTTAAAAATCGCCCCTTTCAACAGGGCGCAAAAATACCACATACAGTATACCACAAAACAGCACCCAAAACAACAGTCCCTTTATATAAAGGTAGAAATTTTTTAAAAAGTCCAAGCTCTGAACCGAGTTTTCAACAGATAGTGGAAAAACCATGGTGGAAAACTGCACGGCCGCCCTTAAAATAAAAATCACGCGCAGACAAGAGAGGCAGGACCGGTGTGTGACTATGTGGGAAAAAACCGGCTGTACACTACATCTTGTAGACCAACAAAAAATCCGCAATAACTTAGCGTTTCTGCGAAAAAATATCCCGAAAAGTATTGACAAAACCTATATACATCGCGTATAATCTAAGTCTGCAAGGCTGCCCCAGTGTAGGGCAATAGCCTGGACTAGCCCCATACTGGGAATTTCAACAGGAGGAATGAAAAATGAAGCGTACTTTCCAGCCCAAGAAGCGTCAGCGCAGCCGCGTCCACGGTTTCCTGAACCGCATGGCTACCAAGAACGGCCGCAAGGTCATTGCTCGCCGCCGTGCTAAGGGTCGCAAGAGCCTGACTGTCTGATCTTTGGTATAACAATGAAGTAAAGGGTTGCTGATGGAATATCAGCAGCCCTTTTTTCAAAAAAGGATTTTTACCATGCGTTATCGCACTTTAAATAAAAACTGGCATTTCAATCGGGTATACAGCCGCGGCAAAAGCTACGTGCACCCCCATGTGGTGCTGTACGTGGCAAAAAACCGACTGGGCTATACCCGCATCGGCCTGACGGCTACCAAGAAAGTAGGTCACGCTGTACAGCGCAACCGTGCCCGCCGCGTAATGCGGGCAGCACTTTGCGAACACCTCTCGCAAAATATCGGCGGATATGATATAATACTGGTAGCGCGCGGCCAGACGCCGAAGCTCAAGAGTACCCAGCTGAGCAGAACACTGGGTAAACTCTTTGCAAAAGCCGGTCTGCCGGACCTGGCTGCTCCCCAGACGCCCCCGCAATGACCCGGCTGCTGATCGCCCTGCTGAAGGGGTACAAAAAGTACATCAGCCCGCATCTGGGGCATCATTGCCGCTTTGTGCCCACCTGCAGCGAGTATGCCATGCAGGCGCTGGCCGTGCATGGCTTTTTTAAGGGGACACTTTTAACGGTCTGGCGGTTATTGAGGTGCCAGCCGTTGGCAAAATTCGGGTACGACCCGGTGCCGGAAAAAGGAAAATGGGTGAACCCCAACCGGAACCTGACCCGCTCCAAATAGCCTCTCATGTCTTTGCTCTGCGTGGCAGAGACCTACATAAAAAATAAAAAGGTCCCGGGCGCAGACGGGGCAGAATGGATAGAGTATGAACTTTATGTACTTCCTGGCCATCCTGATTGGCCCGCTGATGAAGGTGCTGTACAGCTTCATCGGCAACTACGCAGTGACGATCATCGTCGCCACCATCATCATGAAGCTGCTGCTTTTCCCGCTGGCGATCCACCAGCAGAAATCCACGGCTAAGATGTCGGTATTCCAGCCCCTGATCAACGAGATCCAGCAAAAATACAAAAACGACCCTCAGAAACAGCAGGAGGAGCTGATGAAGCTCCAGCAGGAGCATGGCTATAACCCCATGGGCGGCTGCCTGCCCATGCTGCTGACTTTCCTGGTTCTGTTCGGCTTCCTGGGCGTTGTGTATTACCCTGTCCATTACATCTTCGGCGTGGATAATGCTTCTATCAAGGCTGCCTGCGAGGCAATTGGCCTTGTAACCACTAACACCTCCACCATGCAGACGGCCCTGATCCAGGCCATCCACAACGGTGCTTCCATTGATGCGTCCATCATTCCGGCTGCCACGGTTGCCGAGATTGCCAACTTCAACACCACCTTCTTCGGCCTGGATATCTGCGACATCGCCGGTTTTGCCCTGACCCCGCTGGCCATCTTCCCGGCCATCGCTACCGTTACCATGTTCCTGAGCTACTTCATCACCCAGAAGCTCTCCGGCATGGACGCCCAGATGCAGGGCAGCATGAAAATCATGATGCTGGTCTGCAACCTGATGTTCGTTACCTTCTGCTTTAACGCCCCCATCGGCTTCTCCTTCTACTACAGTGTTTCCAACATCTGGCAGATCGGCCAGAGCTTTGTGACCTATAAGATCTACAGCCCCGAAAAGTTCAAGAAGCAGTATGAGGAAGAACTGGCCGCCAAGCGTGCCGAGAAAAAGAAGAAGCGCAGCGTGACCGTGGAAGAAAACGGCCAGACCGTTACCAAAGAAGTCAGCCTGGCAGACGCCAACAAACTGCGCCTGGAGCTGGCACGCAAGCGCGAAGCTGAACTGCATAAGGATGAACGGACCACCCCGTTGAATAAAGAACAATAATAAGAGGAGGCAACAAAGATGCGCAGCATTGAAATGAGCGCCAAGACCGTAGAAGCCGCGGTACAGGCTGCCTGCGAGGCCCTGGGCGTAGACCGCGATGACATCAACGTAAGCTACGAAGTGCTGGAATTCCCTGCCCGTAAACTGTTCAAGACCATCCCCGCAAAAGTTCTGGTAAAGGTCGAGGAGCCGGAAGTAGAGGAAGTGAAGCCCGTGGAGGATGCCCCCGCTCCCGTCGAAGCTCTCGCCGCCCCCGAAGAGGAAGCTGACCCGGCTGTTGAGCCTGCCGCTGAAGAGTCTGCCGAGGCCCCGGTTGAGGAAGACGCTTCTGCCGATGAGGAAGTTCCCCTGGATATTGCTGCTGACCCGCGCCTGCAGGCCGCTGTTGATTACCTGACCCCCATTTTTAAGCAGATGGGCGTGGAGGAATTCAGCTTTACCGCCGTCAAGAAGGGCGAAGCCACGATCCTGCGCGTGACCGGCGAGCACATGGGTGCCCTGATCGGCCGCCGCGGCGAGACGATGGAGAGCCTGTCCTACCTGGCCAGCCTGGTCATCAACCGCATGGAAGGCCCCTACGTAAAACTGGGCCTGGACGTGGGCGGTTACCGCAACAAGCGCGAGGATGATCTTTCTGCCCTGGCAAAGCGCATTGCCGACCGCGTGATCCGTACCGGCTGGTACTACGAGATGGAGCCGATGAATCCCTACGAGCGCCACATCATCCACACCGCTATCGCGGACATTGAGGGTGTGCGCAGCGAGAGCAAGGGCGAAGGACCTACCCGCCACATCGTGATCTACTCCACCGATCCCAACGCATCCAACCTGCCGGATCGTGACAACGGCCGCAACACCCGTGGTCCCCGCCGCGATGGCAGCCGTGGCCCGCGTCGTGATGGTCGTGGTCCCCGCCGTGACGGCGGCCGCGGTCCCCGCAGCGGCGGCCCGCATCGCGATGGTCGTGGTCCCCGCCGTGATGGCGGCCGCCCCTACGGCGGCCCCCGTTCCAACGTGCAGGGCCGTGAGTTTGCGGATCGTCCCCGCGACCCCAATGCTCAGCCCATGGCCCCCAAGACCACGGAGCGCATCCACGACGGCGACGATTTCGCCTTCGGCAAGATCGAGTTTTAACCTACTTTTCTTTCAAGAAAAGTAGGAAAGAGAACTTTTAATTATCCTAAATAAAAAGAGGGAGGCACCGGTAACACGGCGTCTCCCTTTTTGTGTAGAATCTTACGGTTTGATTGCAGGGGCCGATGTTCGTCATCGGCCCGCAAACAAGCAATCCCAAAAGTTTTAAACAGGGCTGTGGAAAACATGAAACTATACGAAATCTAAAATCGAAATCCCTGTTGGATGCTTTGGTATCCGTCTGGGAAGATTCCGTCTGCACGACCTATCATTTCCTTTCGGATGCGGAGATCCTTAAAATCAAAACCTACATCCCTCAGGTCGTTGCCCACCACGTAGATGCACACTTTCTGCACGGGCTGCTTGTGCTTAACGTACAACACCGGCTGGCCGCAGAGCGTCTGCGTTTCAAAGGTAAGATTCGGATCCTGCGCGCCGGGATCTTCGGCACCGCGGAAGCCGTTTTGAATGTCTCCAGCAGTTTGCTGTAGGGCTGTGCCATGATCTTTTGGAAATTGATGATCCGTGTCGCTTTTTTCAGAATTGCATATTTTGCATACATGCAAACCCATCCCTTAAAAATTAGAAATAACTAACTTATAATAAATGAACCTTTCCGGCAATTCCCCACCACAGGTGCATTTTCAGTATAGGAAAGGAATGGTCAGTTTTCAACAAGCTGTTGAAAATCACTCAGCAGTCGTCGTAGTTATATAATCCTCGGCACGGCGGACAGCCTGCACCTTGTGTAGGAAAGCAGCCAGGTCGGCGTTGTACTTGCGGGCGATTTCCAAGGTGTTTCATTTGCCCCTGTTGTGTGGATCAACTCGCTTTTTGTTGGTGACATAAGAGCTTAGCTTTTTATTTTTCAAAAAACCGCAGAAAAAAGGTAGGAAAAAGAAAAAATTCGTGGTATGATAAAGTGTTAGAAACTTTACTTCACGGAGGTATCGCAGTGGATCGCTTACAGCAGACAATCTGTGCACTGGCAACGCCCCCTGGCACCGGCGGCATTGCCGTGGTGCGGGTATCAGGGCCGGACGCCTACCCCATGGTGGAAAAGATCTTCGTCCCGCTCCACGTGGGACGCAAGGTGGCCGAGGCCAAGGGCTACACCGCCATGCTGGGCCACTACCTGCTGCACGGGCAGGAAATGGACGAGACTATCGCCCTCTTCTTCCGCGCCCCCCACTCCTATACCGGCGAGGATGTCATCGAGCTTTCGGTCCACGGCGGTACCGCTATGGCGGACGGCTTGCTGGAAGCCCTTATCACCGCGGGCACAGCCCCGGCAGGGCCGGGTGAGTTCACCCGCCGCGCGCTGGAGCATGGCCGCATGTCGTTGACCCAGGCTGAGGCCGTGATGGAAGTCATCGCCGCCAACGGCCGCCAGGGTGCCGCGCTGGCCAAGTCGGCCCTGGATGGGCGGCTGGCAAAACGCATCGGCGCCATCCAGACTGTGCTGCAAAACCTGAACGCCCACCTGACCGCCTGGATCGACTACCCCGAGGAGGACGTGCCGGAACTTTCCGATGAGCATCTGCTGAAAACGCTGGGCGGCCAGAAAGCGGAGCTGGACAGCCTGATCCGTGGTTATGGTGCCGGTGCGGTGCTGCGCCGGGGCGTGGATTGTGTGCTGCTGGGCCGCCCCAACGTGGGCAAAAGTACGCTGCTGAACCTGATGGCCGGTTTTGACCGGGCCATCGTAACGCCGGTGGCAGGTACTACCCGCGATATTGTGGAGCAGGCCGTCCAGCTGGGCGAGATCCGGCTGAACCTGTTTGATACTGCCGGTGTGCGGGACGTGGGCGCCGACGGCGATGCCATCGAAGCCGAGGGCATCCGCCGCAGCTGGAAAAAGCTGGACGAAGCCGGGCTGGTGCTGGCCGTGTTCGATGCCGCCCAGCCACTGACCGACGCCGATTTAGAAATTGCCCACCGCTGCCAGAATCGCCCTGCGTTGGCAATTTTGAACAAAGAGGATCTGGCCGATTCCACGGAGAACGCGGCCCAGACCTTGCAGCCCTATTTTAAAAAGGTCATCACCCTTTGCGCCAAAGAGGCTGACAGTTTGCAACCCTTGACCGATGCCGTGGCCGAACTGCTGGGCACAGCCCAGCTGGACCCCGGAGCAGCGCAGTTGTGCAGTGCCCGCCAGCTGGCGGCCGCCACCCATGCGCGGGATGCCATTGCCGAAGCGATGAAGGCCCGGCAGGCAGGCTTTGGGCTGGACGCTACCGGTATCTGCCTGACCGATGCGTTGCAGGCCCTGTGCGATCTGACCGGCGAGGATGCCAGCGACGCGACCATAGAGGAAGTATTTGAGACGTTTTGTGTGGGTAAATGATAGAGGAAAAAACGTATGGATAAACTGGGAAGTTATGATGTGGTAGTGATCGGTGCCGGGCATGCGGGCATCGAGGCTGCCCACGCGGCAGCGACACTAGGGGCCAGGACCGCCGTGTTCACCCTGTCGCTGGATTTTATCGGCAACATGCCCTGCAACCCGTCCATCGGCGGTACCGCCAAGGGGCACCTAGTGCGGGAAGTGGACGCCCTGGGCGGTCTGATGGGCATTGCTGCCGACGCCACCTTTTTGCAGAGCCGCATGCTGAACCGGGGCAAGGGCCCTGCCGTCCACAGCCTGCGTGTGCAGACCGACCGCAAGCGTTACCACATGTGGATGAAACACGCGCTGGAGAAAACGCCGAACCTGGACATCCATCAGGCCGAGATCGTGGCCGTGGATATTCAGGAAGGCAAAGTTTGCGGCATCATCACCAATTTAAACGGCTACTATAGCTGCAAGGCGCTGGTCATCGCCACCGGCACCACGCTGGGCGGGTGCATCTTTGTGGGCGAGGCTCACTACGACAGCGGTCCCGACGGCACCCATGCCGCCACGGCACTGACCAAATGCCTGGTGGAGCAGGGCTTTACGCTGCGCCGGTTTAAGACCGGCACTCCGGCCCGCGTTCACCGCCGCAGCATCGACTTTACCCAGCTGGAGCGTCAGCCCGGCGACCCGGATGAGGAATTGCAGCCTTTCAGCTTTTTAACGCGAGAGCCGATGCACAACAAGGTGGATTGCTACATCGCTTACACCAACCCCGAGACCCACAAGGTCATTCTGGATAATCTGCACCGTTCGCCGCTCTACGGCGGAGACATCCAGGGCGTCGGCCCGCGCTACTGCCCCTCCATTGAGGATAAAGTGGTGCGTTTTAAGGATAAGGAGCGCCACCCCATTTTTGTAGAGCCCTGCGGCGAGGACACCGAGGAAATGTACCTGCAGGGCCTTTCTTCCAGCCTGCCTGAGGTGGTGCAGAATGCCATGTACCGTACCATCAAGGGGTTTGAGCATCTGGAAATCATGCGCCCGGCCTACGCTATCGAGTACGATTGCGTCGACCCCACCACCTTAAAGCCTACGCTGGAAAGCAAGGTGGTCGCGGGCATTTATGGCGCGGGGCAGTTCAACGGAACCTCTGGCTACGAGGAAGCTGCCGCCCAGGGCTTGCTTGCCGGCCTGAACGCCGCCCGCCACGCGCTGGAAAAGGATGAGCTGGTGCTGGCCCGCCACACCAGTTACCTGGGAACTTTGGTGGATGACCTGGTGACCAAGGGTGTCATGGACCCCTACCGCATGATGACCAGCCGCAGTGAATACCGCCTGAGCCTGCGGCAGGATAACGCCGACGAACGTCTGACCCCCATCGGTCGGGAGTACGGTCTGGTACAGGATGATCGGTGGGCAGTATTCTGCAAGGATCGCGAGATCAAGCAGAACGAGATGGACCGCCTGGCCAAAACCACGGTGCGGCTGGCCGACCTGAAAGCCGCCGCGCCCGAAGACACCGAACTGGGGGAAATCGGCGGCACTGCGCTGGAACTGATGCGCCGTCCCTACATCAGCTATGAGCTGATCGCCAAAGTCATCGGTCGCGGCGAGGGTGTGACCCCTGCCATGGCCCAGCGCATCGAGACCGAGATCCGCTACGCCGGCTATATCGCCCGTGAGGAACGGTTGATCCGGGACATTCAGCGCCATGAGAATGTGAAGATCCCTGAGAACTTCGATTACAGCCCCATTGAGATGATCACGCTGGAAGCCCGTGAAAAATTACAGAAGATCCGTCCCCGCACGCTGGCCCAGGCCGGGCGCATCCCCGGTGTCTCCCCCAGCGACCTGGCCCAGCTGAGCATTGTGCTGCTGAAACAGAAATGAGTGTTAAACTATGATCGATAAAAACCGCCTGGCTGAAAAATGTTCCACGTGGAACATCAGTCTCTCCCCTGCACAGCTGGACCAGCTGGATCACTACGCTGAAATTTTGGTGAGCTATAATGAGAAGGTCAACCTGACGGCCATCACCAGCCCCGAGGGCATCGAGGACCGCCACTTTGCTGACAGCCTGCTGTTTGCCGCCCAGCCCGAAGTGCAGGGCAAGATGGTGGACGTGGGTACCGGCGCAGGTTTCCCCGGTATTGTGGCTAAAATTTATAAACCGGACCTGGAACTGACCTTGATGGAACCCACCGGCAAGCGTGTAGATTTTTTAAAGTATGCCTGCGCCGAGCTGGGCCTGACCGGCGTGGAGTTCGCCAAGGAACGCGCCGAGGAAGCCGCCCGCAAAGTCTGGCGTGAGCAGTTCGATATTGCCAGCGCCCGCGCCGTGGCAGCCCTGCCGGTGTTGAGTGAATACTGCCTGCCGCTGGTCAAAGTCGGCGGCGTGTTCATCGCCATGAAAGGCCCCGAAGCTGACGCCGAAGCCAAGGCCGCAGTTAACGCTTTAAAGAAGCTGGGCGGTAAATACCGCGAGACCCGGCAGTTCACCCTGCCCGATGGCAGTGCCCGCGGGCTGGTGGTGTGCGAAAAAATATCGCAGACTCCGACCGTTTACCCCAGAAACGGCGGCAAAATTGCCAAGAAGCCGCTGTAAAACCGCGAAAAGGGCCAAAATCCAGCGAACGATTTCTCTTCCACTTTTTTCCAGTTCGTGCTATGCTTTTCCCAGGGAAAAGCATAGCATTTTTTATGTGATAATCACCCGCAGGGAGGAATCAAAAGTGGCTAAGAATGAACTACAAAAACAAGGGCGCATTGTCATGCTGCCCGTTGACTGCATCGAACCGTCCCCTTACCAGGCCCGCACGGCTTTTGACGAGCCGGAGATTGCGGCGCTAGCCGTCAGTATTCTGCAAAATGGTCTGCTGCAGCCCATCAGCGTGCGGCGGGTGGGGCTGCGGAAATACCAGCTCATCGCGGGTGAGCGCCGCCTGCGCGCCTGCCGCCTTGCCAAGCTGGAAAAAGTGCCTGCCATTTTGGCGGACTACGATGACAGCGAATCCGCCGCACTGGGTCTGTTGGAAAACTTGCAGCGCAGCCAGCTGGACCCCTTTGATACTGCCCGCGGCATTAAAGAGGTAATCCGCCTGTGGGGCTGTACCCAGGCCGAGGCTGCAAGGCGGCTGGGGTTAAGTCAGCCTGCCCTGGCCAACAAACTGCGCTTACTTACCCTTACACCGGAACAGCAGCAGCTTTGCACTGCCAACCACCTGACTGAGCGCCATGCCCGCGCAGCCCTGCGCCTGCCAGAGAGCCGCCGTACCCCGGCACTTGAAAAGATGGCGCGGGATAAGCTCAGCGTGCGGCAGGCGGACAAACTGGTGGACCAGATGTTGGCCGCCCCCAACAGCCCCAGCCCCTGCCGCCGCACCATCCCCATGGTGCGGGATGTCCGCTTTTTTGTAAATACCCTGCAGCATGCCGTTGACCTGATGACCCAGAAGGGCATCCAGGCAACTACCCACTGTGATAAGCATGACGGGTGCCTAGAGTACATTGTGCGCATCCCCGTAGGCAGCGACGGCCGCCCTGTGCAGCAGCCAACAACTCCGCCGCAGGAGCCAGCCAAAGAGTACGCGACCGAGGTATAAAGTACTGAAAATAGAGAAAACCCTGTAAAATGTTCCACGTGGAACATTTTACAGGGCATTTTTTGCGTTTGACCCCTTTTTTATAGTGTTTCCTTGTGCTATAATAGAATCCAGACGGACAAAACCGTCTTAAAATGCAAAAAGACGGAGGGAAAAGCGTGGCAAAGGTAATCGCAGTAGCAAACCAGAAAGGAGGCGTGGGCAAAACCACTAGCGCCGTAAACCTCAGCGCCTGCGTGGCAGCACTGGGCAAAAAGGTCCTTGTCGTAGACCTCGACCCCCAGGGCAACGCTTCCAGCGGCTACGGCATTGCCAAAAACAAGCTGGAATCCGACATTTATACTTGCCTGATCGAGGACGACGATGTGCGCAACGCCATCGTCAAGACCGAGTATAATGCCGACCTGCTTCCCTCCAACACCCAATTGGCCGGCGCTGCTGTGGCGCTGGTCAACTTGCCCCGGCGCGAGATGCGCCTGCGTAGCGTGCTGGCCCCCATTGTGCCGCTGTACGATTATATTTTCATCGATTGCCCGCCCTCGCTGGATCTGCTGACCATCAACGGCCTGTGCGCCGCCGATACCGTGCTGATCCCCCTGCAGTGCGAATACTACGCGCTGGAAGGCCTGACGGAGCTGATGAACACCTTAAAAATGGTGCGAAAAAAGTATAACCGTTATCTGGACATTGAGGGCGTGCTCTTTACCATGTACTCCGGCCGGCTGAACCTGACAATGCAGGTGGTGGCCCAGGTCAAAAAGTACTACGGGGACAAGGTGTTCAAGGCGGTCATCCCCCGCTCGGTGCGCCTGTCTGAGGCACCGAGCTTCGGCATGCCCATCAATTTCTATGAGCCGAACGGCAAAGGCTGCGAGGCTTACATGGAACTGGCACGGGAATTTTTAAGCAAGAACGAGAGGTGAGCCGATGGCAAAAAAGAAAATGGGCGGCTTAGGCAAGGGCCTTGACCTGCTGTTTGCCGACCTGCCCGAGACCTCATCGGATGATGCGGCTGCCTCTACCCTGCCGCTGCGGGAGATCGAACCAGACCCCGCGCAGCCCCGCAAGCAGTTCGACGACGATGCGCTGAACCAGCTGGCCGACAGCATTACCGAAAACGGCCTGCTGCAGCCCATTGCTGTACGCCCCAAAAAGCTGGGCACCGGCTACATCATCATTGCGGGCGAGCGCCGCTGGCGTGCCGCCCGGCTGGCCGGGCTGGATGAGGTGCCGGTCATCATCAAGGATGTATCGGACGAACAAGCCGCAGCCCTGGCGCTGATCGAAAACCTGCAGCGCGAGGACCTAAATCCCATCGAGGTAGCCGAGGGCTGCCACCAGCTGATTGAAAAGTACGGCCTGACGCAGGAAACGGCCGCCAAAAAGCTGGGTAAAAGCCGCAGCTCCGTCACCAACAGCCTGCGCCTGCTGGCGTTGCCGCAGGAGGTCCGCCATAAAGTCAGTGAGGGCATTTTAAGTGCCGGGCACGCCAAAGTGCTGCTGGGCCTGCCCACACAGGAGTTGATGCAGCAGGCGGCCGAGGAAATCGAGGCCAACGGGCTGAACGTCCGCCAGACCGAAGCCCTTTGCAAAAAGCTGGCCAAGCCTGCCAAACCGCCCAAACCAAAGCCAGACCCTTTCAGCCGCCCCAAGCGCGCGGTGGAGATCGAAGCGGCCCTAAAAGAAGTGACCGGCAGTGAGGTCCACGTGGAATACAAAGATGGCAAAGGCTCGCTGAAGATCGACTTTTACAGCGATGAAATGCTGCAAAAGTTCGCCGATCTGCTGGGCCATTACGACCCGGAGGCCGAATAATCAACCTGGTTTTCTATAAAGTATAGAAAAATATAGAGGAGAATCATCATGTTAGACATTCGTTTTGTCCGTGAAAATCCGGAGGCAGTCAAGGAAAACATCCGCAAAAAGTTCCAGGATGCCAAGCTGCCCCTGGTCGACGAGGTCATCAAGCTGGATGCCGAGTACCGCGCTGCCATCGGCGAGGCCAGCGACCTGCGCGCCAACCGCAACAAGCTGTCCAAGCAGATTGGTGCTCTGATGGGCCAGGCCAAGAAGGACCCCAGCAAGGCAGCCGAGGCCGAGGAAATCAAGAAGCAGGTCACCGCTCAGGCTGACCGCTTGAAAGAACTGGAGGCCAAAGAGACCGAGCTGCAGGCCAAGATCCAGGAGATCATGTACACGATCCCCCAGATGATCGACCCCAGCGTGCCCATCGGCCCCGATGACAGCTGCAACGTCGAGGTCCAGCGCTTCGGCGAGCCTGTTGTGCCCGATTACCCCATTCCCTACCATGTGGACATCATGGAGAGCTTTGAAGGTATCGATCTGGATGCCGCCGGCCGCGTTTCCGGCAACGGCTTCTACTACCTGCTGGGCGACATCGCCCGCCTGCATGAAGCTGTGCTGGCCTACGCCCGCGACTTCATGATCAACAAGGGCTTCACCTACGTCATCCCCCCGTTCATGATGCATGGCGATGTGGTCAAGGGCGTTATGTCCTTCCCCGAGATGGATGCCATGATGTACAAGATCGAGGGCGAGGATCTGTACCTGATCGGTACCTCTGAGCATACCATGATCGGCCGTTTCATCGACCAGACCATTGATGGCGAGAAGCTGCCCCTGACCCTGACCAGCTACAGCCCCTGCTTCCGTAAAGAAAAGGGCGCCCACGGCATCGAGGAGCGCGGCATCTACCGTATCCACCAGTTTGAGAAGCAGGAGATGATCGTTGTCTGCAAACCCGAGGACAGCATGACCTGGTACGACAAGCTGTGGAAGAACTCTGTTGAACTGTTCCGCTCTATGGAGATCCCCGTCCGTCAGCTGGAGTGCTGCTCCGGAGACCTGGCTGACCTGAAGGTCAAGAGCTGCGACATCGAGGCCTGGAGCCCCCGCCAGCAGAAATACTTTGAGGTTTGCAGCTGCTCCAATCTGGGCGACGCCCAGGCCCGCCGCCTGCACATCCGCTTTAAGGATGAGAACGGCAAGACCCAGCTGGCCCACACGCT
>ENA-UPTB01000443-UPTB01000443.1-human-gut-metagenome-genome-assembly--contig:-NODE-443-length-44185-cov-17.977147_pt1 | contig 44185 bp, 33 predicted proteins | sample MGYA00250046_ERZ773369 | MGnify/ENA primary metagenome ERZ773369 (study PRJEB29103, sample SAMN06111938) | human gut metagenome | biome: human gut; feature: ankylosing spondylitis patient; material... | reverse complement strand
AGGATACATATATAGAATTTTCAATGGCGGGAAGCCTTGAAAATAGGGGAAAGTTAAGAGAGTTAATAGATAAATTCTTTAGGTTACAATCGATGATGGGGTAAACGAAAAAGCAGTTTTGACATTGCAGAGAACTGCCCCTTCGTTTACACCATTTTCGATTTGACCTAATTGAACAAAGTGAGCGTCCGGGTAGCCGCAACCTATGGACTTTCAATTCTTTGTTCCTGTCCATGATTATATATGATTCTCGGTATGAAAGCTACAACATTTTATAAAAAACAGGCAAATGGGCATGACGATAAAACCTCAGAAACTGAGGCTTTTGAAAGTATTAGATGTTGCTCTTTAGCAGCGCAGTGGCATTCTCATCTGTGGCTTTCCGAGATGCCCACCACATGCCTTACACACACAAACTTTGATGCCATAAAGATGTTCCAATATTTCAGGCATTTCCATGTCACGAAGCTTTGAAAGATACTTCTTACATCCAAGTAAATTTCTGCAAAGGGTGAGCTTCTGGCTTTTAGTACGGGAACATAGCAGTCCGTAGTGCCTGATGCGGACAAAACGCCGTGGTGGTACATGCATGAGAAACCGCCGGACAAACTCTACACCCGAAATAGTCAGTTCCTTCCACTGTCCCTCATTACGGTAATCCTTTACTAAGAATGTAACGGTATCATCATCCATACGGACGATGCGGTGATTGCTGACGGCAATGCGATGAGTATACTTACCAAGGTATTTAATTACTGTTTGAGCACCATTGAATGTCTTTTTACAATGAGGAATCCAGTCCATACCATAACAGGAATCTAAAAGCTCCTTGAACGTATAATGGTTGCGAAATTTTTCTGCAGTACCATGAAATACCAGCTTATCCTCTTCCCACAGCCTCTTTAGTTCCTCCAGATATTTTCCGCGGAACATTTTGGAGATGACCCGGATGGGAAGAAAGAAATTTTCACCATTGTCCTTCCACTGGTTGTTGGAAGCCAGTCCTCCCCCCAGCAGGATGGTATGAATGTGGGGATGAAAGTTCATTTCAGAACCCCATGTATGTAAAATGCAGATGTATCCCACCTTTGCGCCGAGATGTTTTGGGTCGGCAGTCAGTTCGCTGATTGTGGAAGAAGCTGCATGGTATAAGGCATCATAAAGAAGTCTCTGGTTGCTGTAAATGACAGGGTTTAAAATATCAGGAACCGTAAAAACCAGATGGAAATAAGGAGCATCAAGGACATCCTCTCTGCGTGCATCCATCCACATTTCTTTCGGAACAGCCTGACACATTGGGCAGCAACGGTTACGGCAGGAATTGTAATGAATCTGTACGAAGCCACAATCCTCACATACACATACATTTGCACCATAGGCACCGGTCTTGCAGTTCATGATGTTATGTGCAACCTTTGCCTGTACAGGGGAAGGTGAATATTGATCAAGGTATGCCGGATAAAAACGATGAAAAATATCCTGTACTGTGGGCTTATCCATTGGCTGTACCATCCTTTCTGTCAAAAGGACTGCGGATGCCCATAATGGATTTGTTGCTGACATGAAGATAAACTTCTGTGGATTTCGGATCGCGGTGTCCAAGCAATGCCTGAATATTCCGCTGTTCCACTCCCTGCTCCATAAGGTGGGTGGCAAAACTGTGACGGAGGCAGTGAGGAGTAACACCGGATAACCCAGCAGCCGATGCAGAACGTCGGATAACCTGTTCCAGTGTACTTACGGTAAGATACTGCCCTGTAAACTGATTCGGAAACAGAATGCCCTTTGGTCTGCCTTTCCGGAACCAGTATTCCGTAAGAAGTGCAAGGTTTCTTTTAGACAGAATGGTATAACGGTCCATCCGGTTCTTGGTATCCCGGACATGAATCTGCATGTTTGTGCGGGAAATATCATCATAATGAAGATGAATCACTTCCGAGACACGCATTCCGGAAGAATACATTGTGGCGAACATGGCTTTATATTTCAGGTCATCCGTAGCATCAAGAAGCCGGTCAATTTCATCAGTAGAAAGTACGGTTGGGAGTTTGTGCTCTATTATCATGCGTGGAACAGTGATATCATCCCACAGAACGTGAAGTACATTCCGATAGAAAAAACGGATGGCTGAATTATAAAGGTTGAGGGTGGTCGCTTTCAGACCATTGTCCTTCTTGGCAAGAAGAAAGTCCCTGACATCCTGACAGGTAAGCTCTTCCGGGTGCTTTTCCATGTAATTAAGGAAATAAGAAACATAGTTTTTGTAGCAGTTAATGGAACGCTCTTTAAGGTTACGGATTTTTCCAGCTTCCTCAAGCTGTAGTAAATATTTTTCGTACATAATAATTCCTCCATGTAAAGTCAGTAATTTCGGGTATCACTGCTTACATGGAGGTGCATTGGAATAATAAAACCGCTTGCTAAAAGAACAGTTAGGTGTTAATCTTTTCATAGGCAGTGGTAATGTCGATCCTGTTTGATTGTTGGTTGTGGTGACTTAACAATACTACTATTAGGACTTGGTTTCCACTGCTTTTTATTTAGGAAAAGAAAAACTGCGTCACAGCCTTGGCAGGCCATCGCGCAGCGATTTTGTTCAATTTCAGTTTGTTGAACTGATAAAATCCCTTTAGGAACTAAAGGGCGCACTTCTATACTCTCCTGTTGGGAGTATCGTGCGTCCTGCGGAGCTTCATTCCCGGTCAGCAGAAGAAAACTGCCCGACCGAGAATGTTTCGTCACGACCTTCCGTCAAGGTGGCTACACCCCCTTGCGCCGCTAAAGCGGCTATCCCCTGTGGACTTGCCGTCCGCAAACAGTATGAAATGCTGTTCGCCGCCAGCAAGTTTGAAGGCGAATAAAATGAATTTTATGGAACAAGCAAATCGTAATTGTTTTAATATGTCTTAGATGGAGAAGGCAAACAAAAAATTGCTTATACTGCGAGAAGTTCGCAGTATGTGGCATGGCAGAGTAAAATTTTTAGCTACGAATTTACATATTGTTCTTTTGAATAGCAGAAAATTTATATATTAAAGTGTTCACTAAGGAGGATGTAGAAGAGGATGAATTATAATTTTTCTATAGTTGATTATCAGAAATCTGAGGATGAAAATAAAGCTATTCAAAAACTGGCTGAACATAGAGACATTAAGCTGATGGTTAAAGAGATTGGCGAGGAATATGGAATAGATATTCAATCTACAGAAGGAAATTCACATTTGGGTGATTTTAGCTATCCCAAGGAAGATGAACAAAAGTTAATTTCTATTCTGGATACGTATTTAAAAAATTAGCACAGATAATAAATATTAGCAGATGATTGGAGGGAGCCGGGAATGGCTGAAAAAGGTTATGGAGAAATTAAAGCAAGAGCAAAAATTTTTCCAAGTGATATTGATAAATTCAGCGAGCAAGGAGTTGGCATAGCTTTAGTCCAAGCTAAAGCTTCTCCAAAAACGAAGCAAAGGGCCGAAGCAAAAGGGATAAAACTTTATGATGACCTTTCACCCGAAAAAGTTAAAGAAGTTCGTGAAAAAGTGAAAAAAAGGAAAACTGGAGGTAATAACAATGCTTGATATTACATTTTACAAAAAGCAAAATAATGATAATTTTGTTCCTTGTACAATAGAGTTGTGCGATGAAGATTACGAAAAACTAATTGTTTTAAATTTCGCAAAAACTTTTCACCTTGAAAAACAATGCTTAATAGTGGAAGAAGAAGAATACTCTATCGATGCTGTGTATTGTGATGCTGTTGTTTTGAAGGATGCTAAAGAAATTTGTAATAGATTACTGTTTGAAGAACTTGGGGAAGTAAAAAATTACTGTAAGAAAATTGAAGGAGAAACTATAAACAAAAGTAAGTTGAATTTTATGTTTGTGCTTAGAGACGTGCTAAGTAGTCTCGGCGAATGTCAATATTTTTCATACGTTTGAAATAGAGGTGTGTTGCACAATCGGAAGTAGATGGAGGGAAATCATGCAATATAAAGATGTATAGAACATAGCCAAGATGACAATTCAGTTCATAAAAGAGAATATACAGCCAGGTATGACATTAATTGAGATAAGAGATTTGTGTGAAACAAAAATGATTGAATTGGGTGCCGACTCTTTTGGGTACTGGGATGTAGGGGCTTTTGTTTTTGCAGGGGATGAAACCACACTATCTGTTTCGGGGAAAGAATATACTACAAGTGAAAGAGTTATTGCAGAAAACGATATTATTACAATTGATTTAAGCCCACAAAATGGAGATACGTGGGGTGATTATGCAAGAACTATTATTATAGAAAATGGTAAAGTTGTTGAGATTGACAATGTATTTAATGAGGAATGGAAGAAAGGTTTATTAATGGAAAAATTTTTGAATGAAGAGATGTGCAAATTTGTTACCCCTAAAAAGACTTTCGAAGAACTTTATTATTATATAAATAGCATTATAGAAGAAAAAGGGTATATAAATCTTGATTTTATGGGAAATTTGGGACATTCGATTGTAAGGCAGAAAAATGATAGAGTTTACATAGAAAAGGGAAATAAAATATCTCTTGGCAATGTTTCTTATTTTACTTTCGAACCGCATATAAGTGTTCAAGGGTCAAAATATGGATACAAAAGAGAGAATATTTACTATTTTGATAATGGGGTAATCAAAGAACTATGATATTAATAGAAAATGTGAATTTGGGTAAGGTAAAGATGTGAAAAAAGTTATCTTTATGTGTGATTAAGCTATATATGATTGTAGGATTGAGGTTGATATGGTAAGTATGAAAGATTACTATAATATGTTGATATTTCTTTGTACGAGATTATCAAAATTAGAGTGGTTTTATAGTCCAAGAACATTTAAGGATTCTGTTGTAGATTTAGAAAAAATACAGATAATACAGCAGTCACCTTACAAACATATTGTTGTACCTGATAGAAATATTTTAGACAGATTGATAAAAATTATTACCACGGGAAATACTAATCAAGGAAATATTCAGGATATAGCAATACTCATGTCATGGTGTGCGATGCTTAATATAGATATATTGCCATATTATGCATTGAATGAACTTGCAACTGGAAGTAATTCTGAAGAAAAGGCACAGTATGAGTATGCTGCATTTTCAGAAGTTTTTCATAAAATTGATTTATTTACATGGATGGCATTAGCAATTGGAGCAGAAAAGGAAAATAAAAAAATATTGAATCCAATAGTGGATATGTCTAAAATTAATACACATTTTAATATGGAGTCCGTTGATTATTTAGCTAATTATGCATCGTTACTTCATTTTGCGTATGTTTATCGTACTGAGAATTCAAATAATGAACGATTTAAAAAATTTTTTCAGTGGTATTATGATAATAGTAAAGTATCACGATTTATGGAAACCTATATTTGTTCTGTTCTGTCTCAAAAACCAAGTTATAAAGCTCCAAAGAATATAAATAGTTCTAAAGTAGAAAGTGTAATTAGAGGATGTCAAAATCAAGCAAGAGATTTGTGTTATTTAACTGAATTATCAATAGATCGAATACCTTATAATCAATATGAAATGATACTGATATCAGACGATAAAATGCTAGGAAATATTTTTTTGAATGGTTGTTATAATATTGAAGCTATTCGTATTTATGAAAATAGTATATGTAATGGAAGACATCAAATTTCAGAATGGGTAAATAATTTGTTGAGCAATCACCATGAATTTACTACAGAAGATTATACTAAACATTTTCAAGGAATAATTGGAAGCGAAATACAGCAATTAAAAAGTATTATTTAAACTATATAATTACTAACTTAAGGAGATGGAGATGACTTATCTATTAGATAGAGAATTTCCTTTTGGTCTAGAAAATCTTTTACTTTGTGGAAAGAATATTGAAGAGAAAGGACTACAAATAATAGCGCAAATAGAGGCAAAACATATTGTTCATGGTTCAGATGAACTAAAAAAGTTGTTTGAAATAATTGAATCTAAATGTATAAATAAGAGAATGTGGGTTTTATTAGGAAGCGTTGATTCAAAAAAATGGTTGCCGTTACAATTGGCAAGTGTTTCTGCTGAAAAAAGTGATATTAGAAGAGAGATAAAAACAGATTTAAAAAGAATGATCCCATTTGATTCAGATAAGGATATTAGAAAATGGACAAGTAAGTTTCATGGTGCAATTATGGATGTTGAAATAGGAAAGAATATTGTTTGCCAAAAATATTCTAAGCTTCGAGAAAAATGTCCTCATTTTGCAATTGCCGTATTAGTAAAAGAAGAATATGGTAATGAGGATGTTGATATTATTTCCAAGTATCAAAAAAAGAAATTGAATTGGCATATGAATTAAAGCCATTAATTTGGAACCCATCCCCAAGGGAAAAGGTATATATTAAAGAAAAAACTATTTTATAAACTTAAAGTAGTTTTAAAAGTTATTATATTTTAAATTTGGGAGAATGTAGGTAAATTGGAGAAAATATGGTCAAAAATCCATCGACATCCGACTTCGCACACGTTATAATATAAGTAATCTAATAAGAAAACAGTGTTATCATTACCGCATATTCAGTGAGAATGGTAGCCATAAATATGAATTCGCAGGAACGGAATGGTTGAACCCTCAGGGTGACAGTGTCACTCATTTGTCAGCGAGAGGTGCTTAACTTGGATGATTTTCAGTTTTCTTATTTTGACATGGATTTACAGGAAAGTCAGTAAAATCAAGTTGTTGCTTGACTTATGTTGACCAAGAAAAACATAGATTTTCTGTAGTGACTTGAACTCCTAAGCTGTAATTGTGGGTTCGATTCCCGCCGGGAACATCGATTTTTTGCAACAATGATCGTAAAAATTCATTGTTGCATTTTTTATTTTATGGTGCTTGCGAGCACCGAAAAAATATAAAAATGAGTAATTGGAGCACCGAAAAGACAAAACGGGCACCGAGAACTAAATCTATCCAAGCACCCAATGGAGATAACTAAAGTGTAGGATAAGATTTAGGTTGTCAATGAATGTAAAAATGGTTTTCTTGCTTGAAGAAAACAGGCCTGACGAAGTATCGCTCAGATTAGATTAAAAATTCTAGTCTGGGCGATTTTTTTCGTTCAGGGAAAAGGAGGAAATGTCATTGACAGAAAAACAGCGTGGCAGGAGCTATTATTATCATGTAGGAAAGAAAAAATTTGAGCTGGCTGAACTGAAATTGTTGGTAGATGCAATCCAATCATCTAAGTTTATTACAGTGAAAAAATCACATGAACTGATTCGAAAATTAGAGAGCTTTTTTTCATACATAATGCGAGCATTAAGCTCCTCTTTGACCGTGATATACGAAGGAACCGGAATCTGAATTCGAATCTTAAATATCAACTCAACTTCGCATCGTCTGATCGATGTTACATACATAGCATTCACGATACATCCCCTTCTTACAAAACAGAAATTATTCGGAAGCATTGGAAAAATATTGGTGATGAGCATCGAACATTCCAATACTTTGTCTACACAGTATAATACAGTTTTGTGTCTGTTGCTTTGCAGATAAATAATACTGACCGGCGGAATATAGTAAGTCTGTGACCCGACTTTTACACATACTGGTGTAACAGGCTCCTTGATAGAAAAAGTCTGTCGGACGAGAAGGCTGGTGATCAGGTCGGTACTTATGGAGAAAATTATATATACGCAGGAAAAGATGAATTTAGTCAAGCGGCATAGGATATCTTAATTTGTTTTATCAACTTTTAGATCAAAGATAGTAACAATTAAAGGCATAGAACCAACCAGAGTTCTATGCCTTTGCATTTTCCTGCTTATTCTTGTAGTAACCAATCGGCTATATCGTGAATTACGATTCCTTCATAGCTATATTTTAGATCATACGCTCTGTTTTTTGCAATATTTTAACTTGTGAATTTATCATTATAACGAATATGCATATCTTTCCAATCCATGAACAATACGTAAAATACTTTCCCGTATTGCGGGTTCTCTACAATTCTTCCATGATCAAGAACAGAAAAATAAGTTCCGTCAGCTTTTCGAAGATGAAAGTGAATATAGTCATTTTCATTACCAGCGTCAATCTGTTCCCAGATACTTGATTCTATCTGTTGCTGTTCATCTTCACGAATCAAGTTGCGAAAACTTTTCTTAGTAAGTCTGAACAGTTCATCTATATCTTTATATCCGGACATATGAAGAAATTCATCATTTGCAAAAAATAGTTCATCATCTTCTTTGTCAGCTCTGTATATGATGAATGCACCTGGAAGATGTTCCGCGATATCCTTGAATGCAAATCCAAGTTGTTTGCGGGCACCTGACCGAAGATCTTCCCTGTAGGCCATACATCCATTTTTACCATGAAGCTTTATCTCATAAAGAGCCGCATCTGCGCAGTGCATGAGCTGTAAATGATTGGATGCAAAAGTTGGATATTCTGCATATCCTAGAGAAATATAAAATACATGTTCCTTACCATGGTATGAGAATGATTTAGGAAGTTTGGTGAATTGCTGTAGCTGTACATCTGCTTCTTTAAAGGTACAATTCGGTAAAAGAATGCAGAATTCATCACCACCATTTCTTCCTAGTAATGCATCGGATGGGAAAAAAGCCTTCATGCTGTCTGCAAGATTTTTTAATGCCCTGTCTCCGTAATTATGTCCATAGATATCATTAATAAACTTGAAATCATCGATATCAAGGAGCGCAGCCACAAAATGTGCTTTTGGATTTTTTTGAATCATTTTTTCTGCAAATTCATCAAATCCATAGCGGTTATAAATATTTGTAAGAGAATCTGTGCGCGCCAATATCTGAAACTTTTTCTTATGTTCTTTTGTTACTAACCATACTCTGGTAAGAACTGACAGGAGAAGGCTTATTGTAAGAAATATTCCGATGATGATTATCAGTAGTGTGACATTTCTCCATCCACTTTTAGGAGTTACTTCTAATTTCCAGTTTTCATTTCCTATTGTAAAAGTATAAGAAACAGGATGATTTATTTGCCCATCTGATTGATAAACCACTTTATAAGTATCACTCCATGGATCATCTGTTTTTGAAATTTTGTATTCGTATCCAAAATTTGAAAGTGCACTGATTGAATCTGAAAAAATATCTGGAACACGCAGGATAACAATAGTAAATCCCCAGAAATACTCATATCCGTTTTTATCTTTCAGGTATACGGGATTGCGGACTGCAATTCCACATCCTCCCTGTTTTAATTTGAAGGGGCCCTGTGTAATGATTATATGGCTGTCTCTTGCGTAACGGGAAATTTTTCCGCGGTATTCATTATCATGGATCAAATCAATCTTACCTGCCTCATTTCCATTAGCCGGATAGATATCTGTAACAACACCATTAGGAGCAAGCTGTACACTTTCAATAAAATCAGACATAAGATTTCCGGCAATTGTTTCAAACTGATGGATTTCGCCATCTTCACTTATTAAGATTTGCTTCAAGGTATCTGTGATCTCAATTCCATTTGTAATTTCATTCTTTATTCGTTCGCCATAGGTGGCTGCGTTTAATTGTGCTGTTATGTGTATCTGCTCTTTTTCGTGGGTGTCTGTTTTGTATGCAATTAAACTAACAAGGCATATGCCCAGTAAAAAAATGATAAGAGGCACAAGTGTTTTCTTTTTCAATGGTTCACCTCATTTTGTCCATGGGAATTTTTATAATAAAGCATTATATCATAAAAGTTGAAAACAGAATAAGTTTTTTGTTAAGTATTATTTAGGTATTATGCTGAAAGCATACAATGAATTTGAAAGTCGTGTAGAACATTTGAATTAACCAATTTTCCAGTCAAAAACGCATGGAAAAACCGTCTCGCGTCTCGTATGTGTTATATTATTTATAGACAAGAAAATATTTTGTGCTTTCGATAGTAAGTTTAATTGAATGAAAAGTCTAATCCCCCAGCTGTGCCGGGGAGAACAGAATAGTTGGAAAGGTAGCGTAATATATAGTGAAAATGCTGAATTTTTCAGTTGGTGGTATGAAAATAGTATGCAAAAGATAGAATATAAAAGTCGATATTTAAAAGATATTGACAATGAAATAATATTCTGTTATATCAGTGTTGGCAAAAGAGTAAAATACAGAAAGGAAATAACAATCTATGTCTTCACAAAAAACTACAACGAAAAAGAAATTGGAAAATATGCATCTGCGGGAAAGGATAAACTATGGATACAATAAAGTCATTATGATGATGTTGATTTCGGGGCTTTTTTCTATTGTGGTCATAGGTGTGTTATTTGCCAATATGGTACATTACGTAAAAAATGTTGCTGCAGCAGATGAGGCGGTAAAAATTTGTAGGATAAATGTCAATGCATCGGCAAGAAATATCAGAGAAATGGCATTGAATGATGATACATCCTCTTATGATGGTTATGAGCAGACTGTAAAAAAACTGCTTACAGAAGTTGATTCCGAACTGAAAATTTTAAAGAAAACCGGAACCATTTCCAATAAGAACTATGAAGAATATGCGACTGCTCTTTCAGATTGGGGAAATATTGGATATTCCATCATAGACGAAATTAAAAATGGTGACAGAGAAAAAGCGGTTGATGATATTCTGAATGATTGTACGCCTGCATTAAATAAGCTTGTGGATATTGCAACAAAATTAGACGAGGAAACAGATCAGATGAGTAATCAGTCTTCCAGAACTACTTTTATTTTTGCAATTGCAGGATTTGTGTGTATTTTTGTTTGTTTAGGTTTTGCATGGACTCTGACGAAAAAAACAGGTAAAAAAGTACTTGAAACAATTCTGGAGCCATTACACGCAGTAGAAGTTGTTGCAAAGGAACTGACAGAGGGAAATTTACATAGTACGTTGGAATATCATTCAGAGGATGAAATTGGAAGTCTGGCGCACAGCATGCGTAAATCAATTCGTATTTTAGGAAGCTATGTGGATGATATCGGCCGCGCAATGAAAGAGTTTTCGGAGGGTAATTTTGATGTCAAGCCGGAAGTAGAGTGGAAAGGAGATTTCGTCGGTATTTTAGATTCCTTTATGCTGTTTGAGAAAAGCATGGCAGAAACGATTAAAGGAATTCAGACTGTTTCGAATGAAGTTTCAAGTGCAGCAGGTCAGGTGGCTTCAAGTTCCAATGATCTTGCGGAAGGAGCTACAAATCAGGCAGCAGTTGTAGAAGAGCTGACAGCAACAGTTGAAGGCGTTTCCGAACAGGTAGAAAAAAATGCGAAATCTGCAAAAGAAATCAGTAATAGAGTAGATGAACTTGGAGATGCTATTTCAGAAAGCAATGGTAAGATGAAGGAAATGGTTGATTCCATGCATGAGATCAATGATGCATCACAAGAGATTGACAAGATTATCGCAACGATCAATGAAATTGCGTCCCAGACAAACCTGCTTGCATTGAATGCTTCTATTGAAGCAGCAAGAGCCGGAGAAGCAGGAAAGGGATTTGCAGTTGTGGCAAATCAGGTAAATCTGTTAGCCGATCAGAGTGCTCATGCGGCAAAAGAATCTGCAGAGTTGATTGAAACTTCTGTAAAAGCTGTGGAAAAGGGTATGGTGATTGCAGGACAAACTGCGACACAATTGGAAGATGTTGCTGAGAGTTCCAAAGTTATTACAGGAGAAGTAACAAACATTGCAGAGACATTAGAGACGCAGACGGTAGAAATTCAGCAGATCAATCAGGGAATTGAACAGATCAATGATGTTGTACAGTCAAATGCAGCAACATCTGAGGAATGTGCAGCTGCCAGTCAGGAAATGAGCAGCCAAGCAGAAAGTCTGCGTGAAACGATCCGGAAATTTAAAGTTGCAGAATAAAATGATGTCAGGGTCAAAAGATGTCATAAATTTACATATGAATCATAATTTTTATTGAGAAAGGCACTTACTTTATGGATACAGACATACGCAAATTACTTAAAGAAATAGCTGCAGAAGATTTAATAGAGTTATTTGCACCATGTATGGATGATTATCTTTATATTATAGATTTACAGAAAAATACTTTTAAAATTTCACAGGCAGCAGTGAATCGTTTTATGATATCAGGCAATTCCTTTGATGATGCAGTCAACAGTTTTCAGTATTTTGTATATAAAGAAGACCGCTCTATGATCGCGGAGGATTTACAATGTATCATAGAAGGAAAAGAGAAGGATCATAATCTGTATTACAGATGGCTTGATAAAAACGGAATGCCGGTATGGATCAACTGCCGTGGAAAAGTAATAGATGATAAAGACGGAAAACCTCATTATCTGATAGGTTGTGTGAACGAAATAGGAGATACACAGAGAGCAGATAATGTGAGTGGACTTTTAGGCGAAAGGGAGCTGCGTTCCTATATTTCTTCCCATATAAAAGATAGTTCGTCAGAATATTTAATATATATAGGAATTGATGGATTTAACGCCATCAATGGTACATTAGGTGTAGACTATGGAAATTATGTATTGAAAAGTGTTGCGGACTGCATTAATTCGTGTCTTTCCGACAGCCAGAAATTGTATCATATTGTTGCAGATGAGTATATGATCATTGATCTGGAAAGTCATACAAAAGATGATGTTATGCTTTTGCAAAAGAAAATATGTAAAAAAATAGAAGAATTTATTATTTCTGAAAAATACAAAGTGGTTTTTACAATTTCTACCGGAATTATTTATGCAAAAATGCTCTTGAAATATTATGACGAGTATCGGAAAATAGCGGTTTTTTCATTGAAACAGGCAAAATCCATGGGCGGAAACGGTGTTTATTTTTTTGAAAAAGAAGACTATGAATTATTTTTGCGGAAAGAAAAAATAAAGAGTGCACTCCGTAATGCGGTGGCAAACGGATTTGAAGGATTTGATGTATATTATCAGCCGATCATGGACTGTGATTCCGGTCATATGATCGGTGCAGAAGCTCTTATGAGATTTTCCATGTATCAGGATAAGAAAAAGGAACCTGTTTCACCTGTAGAATTTATTCCTCTGCTGGAGGAAACCGGGCTGATTATTCCGGCCGGAAGATATGTATTAAATAAAGCTGTGTCTATGTGCCATGAGATGAGGCAGTATATACCGGAATTTAAAATTAATGTAAATATATCATATATTCAGATGGTGAAAAGTGATATCTGGAAAGACATACTTTCATCTATAAAACAGTATGATCTTCCACCGGAGTGTTTATGTGCGGAGCTGACAGAAAGTGGTTATACAGATATGACACCGTATTTTTATAAGCTTCGGAAAAAATTTGAAGAGAAAAACTTACAGTTTGTTCTGGATGATTTTGGTACAGGTTTTTCGAATCTTCATTGTATTGTAAATATGAAACCTAATTATGTGAAACTGGATAATGATTTTACAGCAAAGGCTATGAGTAATGCAAGGGATTTCGAACTGCTTAAAAAGATTGTCGAAATGGTACATAGTATAGATATCAGAATTTGTATAGAAGGCATAGAAAAAGAAGAGTGGTATCAAAAACTGAAAGAAATACATGTTGATTATCTGCAAGGGTATTTGTTTGGAAAACCATGCGAAAAAAATCAATTTTTAAATAAATTTATATTTCATTGTACCGATCAGGAAAATCTGACAGATTTGTAATGATATTGATATAGCCGGATTCTGTAGGATCCTATTGACATCCATCTTGTACACATGGTATACATATTATAACTCTTTGCACTGCATAAGACTACAGTACAAACTGAGCAGACCGTGATATATCATGGAGTCGGGTCACAAAGGTGACAGTGGAATTTCTTCATCCACGGGACAGTAGTTGCTTTATACTGGTTCGTGGGTGTTTTTTTATACTTTTCTCGGAAACACATCATTGTAAAACCCCACATATCGTTAGTGCCATAGAGCTATCTTACTTATTTCAGGAGGTAACTGATATGGAAAAAAATGAATTTCAAAAGGTAGCAAATAAAGTGTCTATCGTGACGATCATCGGAAATACTATGTTGTCGGTCATGAAGCTTTTAGCAGGTGTGATCGCACATTCCAACGCTATGATCAGTGATGCGATTCATTCCGCCTCCGATGTGTTCAGTACATTTATTGTCATGATCGGGATTAAACTGTCTTCTAAAAGTGCTGATAAGGAGCATCCGTATGGGCACGAACGTCTGGAATGTGTGGCGGCGATCGTCTTGTCCATTGTTTTGTTCATTACAGGGCTTGGAATCGGTTCGAACGCATTAAAGGCTGTTACACAGGGAGATTATGATCATCTGCAGGTTCCGGGTATTCTGGCATTGATCGCAGCAATCGTGTCGATCGTCAGTAAAGAGGCAATGTACTGGTATACAAGGCATTATGCCAAAAAGATTGATTCAAGTGCACTTATGGCAGATGCATGGCATCACAGATCCGATGCATTTTCTTCGATAGGAGCACTGGTCGGAATTGCAGGCGCAAGAATGGGATTTCCGGTCATGGATTCCATTGCAAGTCTTGTCATTTTTGTATTTATCATAAAGGCAGCTTATGATATTTTTAAAGATGCCATGGATAAAATGGTGGATCATTCCTGTGATGAAGAAACGGAAAACCAGATCCGTGACTGTGTCAGAAAAAACAAATATGTAGAAGGGATCGATCTGCTTCAGACAAGAATTTTCGGCAATAAGATCTATGTCGATATGGAAATTGCACTGGATGGTTCCATGTCACTTCGGGAAGCACATAAAATCGCAGAATCGGTGCATGACAGCATCGAACAGAATTTTCCGAAGGTCAAACATATTATGGTGCATGTAAATCCGAGTAAATAATTCCTGACACTAATTGAAAATGAGATTTATGATTTTCGATATTCGGAAGGTGTCATTCCATATTCCTTGAAAAATAATTTATTAAAATAATTCCGGTTGGAGTATCCGAGCAGTTCGCAGATATCTCCAACCTTTTTGTCTGTATCTGTCAGCATATCTGCTGCCTTCTTTAATAAAAAAGTCTTTCCGTATGCGGAAAGTGTTTTTCCGGTAGAACGTTTCATAATACGTTCCACATAATCACTGTTATAGCCGGTCAGTTCTTCAATCTCCGATCTGGAAAAAAGTCCCAGCTTATTCTGATAAGCATTTGCAATTTTATAAACGATCTGTTCATCGTTTGAAAGCTTTGCCCAATGTACTTCTGTCTGGTAATTATTGCTGATTTCGAGCATTTCGATAAAACGACAGAACAGAGCTTTCATCATATGGCTTTTTCCGGAATGATTCCCGGAGATTTCATCTACCATGCGGTTAATGACATCAAAAAACTGATCTTGTGGAGATGTATTCAAAAGCCGGAAATCAGTATATACTTTGGCATCGTAAAGAGAATTTTTCTTGTTTTCACGAAAAAACCTCTGGAATACAGAACCGATCGCATGAGGATTTCCGTCCCTGTCATAGTAATAATTGGCACTGATCAGATCACGCAGATACTCTTCCTTCAGCAAAAACAGTACAATTTCCGTGTTATGGTCCATGACTTCGACATGATGGATGTTTTTATTGCACAGACAGCATTCGCCCGGACGATAGGTTATGTATTCATCCTCAATCCGCATGTTTAATTCTCCCGATAATACAAAGGTAAGTTCGTAAAAATCGTGAGAGTGGAGCCGCAGTCCACCCATAGAAGAAAAAGCTTTATAGTCCATATGGGCATCTACAATGCTGCTTTCGGACAGCTCCATATACATGGAGGAATTTGCTGCCGGATTGACATTTTCATAAAGGATCAGATAAGGCATATTGATCTCAAAATACTGATACAGGGAGTTTTCATTTTTGTGCAGGATCAGATTAGAGTAGGACATATCATGATGTCTGGATATTTTTCTCTGATATTCCCGGTCGGATTCTGCATGAATGGTTTGAAATGAAGTCTGTTTTGGATACATTTTAATTATTTTTGCTCTCTTTTAGATATTTTTGGATTGCTGTTTCGATTATATAATACATGTAACATCAAAGCAAGAGTAACGTGCACGTGATCATCAAGGGCCCGATGAGCCGTACTCTTTGAAAGGAGAGGAATATGAATATCTATGTAAATTGCAATGCCTGTAAAGATGGCAACGGAACAAAAGAAAGTCCCTATCGTTTTATCAATGATGCGGCGCAGGCAGCAGCAGCGGGTGATGAGATTTTGGTTGCACCGGGCATTTACCGTGAATATGTTGATCCGAAAAATGCCGGAACAGAAAATGCAAGAATTGTTTATAAAAGCGAAGTACCTTTAGGTGCTGTGATCACAGGAGCCGAAGAGGTACATGACTGGACGCATCTGGAAGGAAATGTATGGGTATGCAGAATTGATAACGGTGTTTTTGGCAGTTATAATCCTTATACAACACTTGTAAAAGGAGACTGGTATTTTGGTCCTTTTGTAAGACATACCGGAGCGGTCTATCTGAATGACAGACAGTTATATGAAGTACAGAGCTTAGAGGAGTGTATCGAAGGTAAGGTTTATATACATTCCTGGGAACCGGAATGGTCCGTATACAAATGGTATACAGAACAGGATGGAAAGGAAACAGTTATTTATGCGAATTTTCAGGGAGAAGATCCCCGTGTGGAAAAGGTGGAGATCAATGTCCGCCGCAACTGCTTTATGCCATCGGAAAATCATATAAATTATATTACAGTCAGTGGATTTAATATCAATAAAGCAGCTACCACATGGGCACCTCCTGCAGCTTATCAGGATGGTATGATCGGACCTCACTGGGCAAAAGGATGGATCATCGAGGACTGTGAGATCAGTAACAGTAAATGCAGCGGTATTTCCCTTGGAAAATATTACGATGCGGAAAATGATCATTATTTCACCAATAAGCATGTAAAGAGTGCAACGCAGATGGAAAGAGATGCAGTCTGCAGAGGACAATATCACGGATGGACGAAAGAAACCATAGGAGGGCATATTGTCCGCAGATGTCATATCCATCATTGTGAACAGACAGGTATTGTCGGCAGAATGGGCGGTGTTTTCTCCGTGATCGAGGACAACCATATCCATCATATCAACAATATGCAGGAGCTTGCAGGTGCGGAAGTGGCAGGTATCAAGCTGCATGCAGCGATCGATGTGACGATACGACGGAATCATTTTCATCATTGTACAATGGGTATCTGGTGCGACTGGGAAGCGCAGGGAACACGGATCACACAAAATCTGTTTCATGACAATTATGCACCATCCGAAGATATCCCGTTAGTACAGGGTGGAATGGGAAGCTGTGATATTTTTGTAGAGGTAAGCCACGGACCGACTCTGATCGATCACAATATCTGTCTGTCCAAACTTTCCATGAAACTGGCTTCGCAGGGCTGTGCAGTGGTACACAATCTCTGCCTTGGACCGATGAGCTCTATCGGAAGCGGTTCCGATATGCCATTAAAGAACGGAACGATGGCACCAAGATATACGCCATATCATATCCCGCACAGAACAGAAGTAGCGGGTATGATGACATTCCTGCATGGTGATGATCGTGTTTATAATAATATCTTTATCCAGAACTGGCCGGTAAAACCGGAAGAAGTAAAAGAAGATATGGGCTTTATCATGATAGATAATCAGATACAGGGTACAGGCGTATTTGACGATTTCCCGACTTATGATGAGTGGATCGTACCTTTTGAACTGGATAATTCGGAACCAAATATGTTTGTAATGCAGGATTACCATTTTGGTAAATTACCGGTCTGGATCAACGGAAATGCTTATTTTAACGGCGCTGTGGCTTTCAAGAAAGAAGCAGATCATTTCATCAATACAGACGATAAGGTATATGTCAATCTGGTGGAAAAGGACGGACAGTATACACTTCAGACAAATGTGTATGAAGTACTTGGCAATTATACGACATCTATCATTGACAGTGATGTACTGGGTGAGGCGTTTGAGCCGGAAGAAAGATTTGAAAATCCGGATGGCAGCACGATTACCTTTGACCGTGATTATTTTGGCAACCACAGAAGCTTGAAAGCAGTACCGGGTCCTTTTGCAACAGCAGAAGCAGCAACCTGGAATTTACGATAAAAAGGAGACAGTACTATGGAAGAAAAAAAATATTTGAAATTATATAATAAAGTCGGCTATGGCGGCGGTGACTTTGCTGCCAATATGGTATATGGATTGATTTCCAGCTTTGTCATGATCTACCTGACAAACACGATCGGAATGGATGCAGGTATTATTGGTACACTGATCCTGGTTTCCAAGCTGCTGGACGGTGTTACAGATATCCTGTTTGGCAGTCTGATCGACAGAACACATTCCAAATTCGGTAAGGCAAGACCATGGATGTTCTGGTCCTACTTCGGTAATGCCATTGCATTGATCGCATTATTTGCGATTCCTATGAACTTGAGTTCCAAGCTGCAGTATGCTTATTTCTTCATTGCATATACACTTTTAAATGCGATCTTCTATACAGCAAATAATATCGCATATTCTGCACTGACCTCTCTGATCACAAAGAACAGTCAGGAACGTGTACAGATGGGAACATTTCGCTTTATCGGTTCCACACTCGGAAATCTTCTGGTTTCCAATTTCACTTTAGTTATGGTGGAGAAATTTGGCGGCGGAAATGTTGGCTGGAGAACAACAGCGATCATCTTTGCATTAATCGGTCTTGTTGTAAATACCATTTCCGTATTATCCGTAAAAGAGCTTCCGGAAGAAGAGATCAATGAAGCATATAGGGAAGCAAAAGAAGAAGGTATTGTTCAGAAAGAGATCGGTCTGATCGAAACGCTGAAAACACTTGTAAAAAATAAATATTTTGATATGCTGACTATGATCTATCTGCTCTTTTATCTGATGACAGGTGTTTCCTTGGGAGCAGCTATTTACTACTTCACATATAATTGTGGAAATGCAGGTTTATTCGGAAAGATGATATCTGTCTTTTCCGTAGCAAATGTCATCGGTCTGATCGCAGCACCTATACTTGTAAAGAAATTGAAAAATATCCGGATTTTAAATGTGGGATGCTTTATTTTAAATGTGATCGTACGTGCCATTTATCTGATCTTCGTTATGCAGGGTAACGCGCCTGTCGTTGTATGGATGTATGGACTGGTTTCCCTTACCTGCTGCACACTTGGTGGTACATTCAATGCACTTGTATCTGAGGCTTCTGAGTATACTTATTTAAAGACAGGAAAGAGAATGGATGGTTCCATGTATTCCTGTACTTCATTCGGTATGAAGGTAGGTAACGGACTTGGTTCCGCTATCAGCGGCTGGTTGCTGGCAGCTTCTCATTACGATGCGACAGCAGCAGTACAGAGTGCATCCTGCACCAATATGTTATCCTTCATGTTTGCAGGTATTCCGCTGATTATTACAGTGATCATCTTAATCCTCTACTACAAACTGGATGTAGAAAAAATCAACCAAAAATTAAGAAGTGAAAATTAAATTTAGACCCGGAGAAGAATCAATTCTTCTCCGGATTTTTTTTGATTCGCAGCAAAAATAACATGAGCAGAAGCACAATGGGAAAGACAAGTCCCACACGCATACCAATGCGGATGTTGTCTCCTGCATTTTGTGTGATGCTGCCAACAATACCGGGGCCGATACTTCCGCCCAGATCCCCTGCCATGGCAAGCAGTGCAAACATGGCTGTTCCTCCTGCAGGAAATTTCTTAGAAGAAAGACTGATCGTTCCCGGCCACATGATTCCGACAGAAAAGCCGCATAGAATACAGCCTGAAAGACCGATCAGCGGATTTGCGGACAGAGAAGTAAGCAGATAGCATATCACACACAAAAGACCGGAAGCAGTCATAAATTTCATCAGATCCAGCTTTTCCCCATATTTTCCGAAAATAATACGGCTGATGCCCATCATAACAGCAAACAGGCATGGACCGGTCAGATCTCCGACAGCTTTTGACAGACCAAGGGCTGCTTCTGCATAAGTGGAAGCCCATTGTGCCATGGCAAGCTCAGATGCACCGGAGCAGACCATCAGGCATACAAACAGCCAGAACAGAGGCTTTTGAAACAGCTTTCCGATACGCATCCCATTTCCGTCTTCTACCAGATATTCTATCGGACATGTTGCGAAATTATAAATATTTACAGCCGGGATAAGTGCCCATAAAACAGCGAGCCATTTCCAGTGTTCTGTTCCGAAGAGCAGAAAAAACAAAGTGGAGATCAGTATTGTACCAACGGAGCCCCAACAGTAAAAGGAATGAAGCAGGCTCATGGTCGCCTCTTTATTTTCAAAAGGACATGCTTCAATGATCGGACTGCAAAGTACCTCGATCAGTCCGCTTCCTATTGCATATAAAATGACACTGATCAGGATTCCCCCAAAGGGACTCGGTAACAGATCCGGCAAAACAGCAAGACCGATCAGCCCTGTGGCAGCACATATTTCTGAGGCAACAACGCATATGCGATATCCGATCCTGTCCACGAATTTTGCACAGAACAGATCTACCAGAAGCTGTGTGAAAAAGAAGCAGGTGGGGATCAGGGCAATCTTTCCAAGAGAAATTTGATACGTATTGTGAAATGTTAAAAATAAAAGCGGGGCAAAGTTTGCTGCGATCGCCTGTGTGATAAATCCCAGATAGCAGGCAATTTTTGTTTTTTTGTAATCAGGCATTTTCTATTCCTTCTTTCTGTTTTTTTGTTCTCTGTTTACAACAGATTTTAATTTTATTGCTATCCCCGCAAAGAATACATCCTTCATAATTACCGGATATATATCGTGGTTCATAATTGACGGTAAATCCTGATTCAATCAGAGATAGCATCATACGATTTACCTGCTTTCTGTTATTCACATATATAACAAGACTGTTTTCCAATCTGCTTTGCTGTTTTTTTATGATTGCTTTCATACGAACCCTCCCTCATTAGTTTCTGTATTGGATTATATAGTATAATTAGTATGTTTTCATTGTCATATATAGCATAATTATTGTATAATATCGTAAAAATGAAAAGGAATCAGTTGTATGGGATCAGTGAAGAAAACAAATAAAATTGCAACAGATGAAAATTTAATGGAAATGGCGCAGCATGGGAGCAGCCAATATTCTTTCCGGTTTTACTGCGATGATCTGGAACAGTTTGATTTTCACTGTATTGACTGGCACTGGCATACAGAGCTGGAGGTTTTATATGTAGAATCCGGCAGTCTGACCTGTTATGTGGGAGATAAACAGATGACTCTGAAAAAAGGGGAAGGAATGTTCATTAATTCCAGAGTTCTGCATCGTTTCCATGCAGAATCTGCGATCATGCCCAATTTTGTTTTTATGCCATCCTTTATCAGAGAACAGGATAGTATCATTTACCAAAAATATGTCTTGCCTGTCATATCATCGTCTTTGTCATTTCAGGTTTTTCAGGCAGAGGTTTCCTGGCAGAATGAGGTTTTAAAGCTGATCGGGCAGATTATAGAGATACAGAAGCAGGAGATACCCTGTGAACTTGCAACTTCAGCTCTTATACAGATGTTGTGGCTCCTGCTATATGAAAATGCAGCCATTCTGCCTGCGAAAAAAGCCGGAAAAGAGAAAGCATCTTCTCAGGCAAGGCTGCAGCTTATGATGCAGTATGTGTATCTGCAGTATCAAAATCCCATTTCTTTGGAAGAGATCGCAGGAGCTGCATCGATCAGTAAAAGTACCGCATTAAATCTGTTTAAGGAATACCTGCATGTCACGCCGGTAGAATTTCTGATACAGCACCGCTTAAAAGAGGCTGCAGTACTGCTTGCAAAGACGGAAAAGAAAATATGTGTGATCGCGGAAGAAACAGGATTCCACACAGTAGATTACTTTTGCAGACTGTTTAAAAAGTATTATAAGGTCACACCGATGCAGTATCGAAAGTGGGGCACTTTTTTGGCATAAAAGGAGCATGTTACAGGAAAAAGCGTTTTGATAAAATAGTAAAAATAGCTATCTGTTTTGAATGATACGCATAAGATAGAGTATGTGGGGGAAAATAGATGAAAAAACACTGGATTTCGCCTTAAACGGCGGTTCCTTTATTGAGGGCTATCAGTCACCTTCTTCTTATCCTGCAGATAAGCTGCCTGATGGATCGGTCATCAGTAAGCCGGGGTATGCATTTGCAGGCTGGTACGATAATAAAGAATTCAGCGGAGAGGCTGTTACAAAGATAGATACATCTTATACAGGTCCTCTGGTTCTTTATGCAAAATGGACGGATCCTTATTATTATGTAGATATTCCGGCAAATGTGAAAGCAGACGGTTCCGAGCTGAAATTGAGCGGAGCGGCAGACGGTCTGTATGAGAAGGAAGTCGTAAAGGTTTCGGTCAATTCGGAAAATAACTGGCATCTCAAAAATCACGATACACTGCTTTCTTATCAGCTGAAGGAAAAAGATACAAAGCTGATACCGGAAAATGGCGTACCTGTGATCAATCTGACATCGACCAAAAAGAGTGATGAAAAAGTCTATGTTTGTGAAGTAACGGAAGATCCACAGACAGCGGGAGAATATCAGGATACACTGACCTTTGAGATTGGTCATGAAAGTCCGAGCTATACGATAAATTATGAAGCAAACGGCGGTTTTAAGGATGATCCGAAAAATCCGGGCAGTCTCATTTCCTTTGAAGAAGAGACACTTGCGCCGGGCACGTCCCTTGGTGATTTGCCGATTGCCATCAAGTCCGGTTATACATTTCTCGGCTGGTGCTATGACGAGGGCTGCACCAGATATGTCGCAACAACAGACCGCCTGCTGGGCGATACGACATTATATGCGGCTTATACCGAAGATCAGGCGTTCCAGTCGCATGCGATCGCTGCTTTTGCGCGCGCGATCGATGTAGACGGTGCTTCTCTTGTCATTCAGGTAACAGACCAGAGCGGCGCTATGAGCGCGGATGAGATCTTAGCTGCCTGTACACTGAAAAATATCAGTGATTTTACGGAAGAGATCACACTGCATCTATCAGCCGCAGGAAACAATACATATACGATCAGTAAAGAAAACGGCTGGAAAGAGGGATCCAATTACAGGCTGTTATTAGATAGTAAAGATCTTTACTTTACCGGCTTTGATACTTCGATCCGTGAATATGAGATTTCGATCCATAAGGATGAAGTAAAAAATGTTTCCTTAAATCCAAACCTGAAATATATCCATGTAAAGGAATTATCCAGCCTGACTGTGAACGGACAAAGTGCGCAGTCTGTTTCTGTTGCAACGATGACACTTGGACCGGACGGATCGGTCAGAAGTGAAGGAAGCACGACGACCGGTAGTTTCACCTATACGGACAAAAAGCTGAAAATAGGCGATCAGATCGCAGTCTATGCGGGAGATGTCATTCCGACGATGGATGAGGTGGCATCGTCTGCGGACGGAAGCGATATTTCATTCTTTGAGATCACAGGCGTGAACGGAAATCAGTATACTTACCGGGGATCGAAAACAGAAAATGTACTTTTTATGCCGGATGTCCTGCCACTGGATATCACAAAGGATCAGGACGGCGATCCGGGAAATAACAGTGTGACGGTTGCTCTGTCAGAGCTGGCCTTTGATGGAAGCAGTATCAGCCAGAATACGATGCTTTCTGCCGATACGACAGTGGATGAAGGAGATTTTCTGGCTCTGTATACAGACCCAAATGATCAGAGTACGCTTTCTTACGGAAAGATCACAAGTGTCCTTTTGTCAAATGGACAGTATATCATCGCTTATCAGCCGCAGACATGGGAAGATGTCAAAGCTGCCATGGATGTTTATACGACCGAATCTGTGAATGGAAAGGATCTGCTGGACGGTACAGATGTGCAGGCACTGGAAAGTAATCTGGAAACGCAGGCAGTGATCAGATTTCTGTGGCAAAATCTCTGGCAGAGCGTTATGCGGATCTGTTAGAGGATGATGGCGAGTGGGTTGAGATCTACACCAAACGGATCACGGAGCAGCATTTCCGTGTGCTTCTCGTGATCGATATTGCGATCGAGCTGGATTTCGTTGTCTGGACGAAGGTCAATGTTTCGATCGGTATGAGCTTCTGGTATAAAAATGCCAAACGCTATGTATTCTGTCTGCAGGTAAAGGGCAGAAAAGCAACGAGTGATACGATCAATATTACCGAGGAGCAGTATGAATTTACCGCATATGCCATGGGAACGATCGGTGTGAAGGCGGGTGTCAGACTGACGGTCCGTGTCGGACTTTTGTCAACGGAGCTGGCAAGTGTGGGACTTTCCGCGGAAGTAGGCGGTTATGTACAGCTTTGGGGGTATTTATATTACATCCTGAAATATACTGCTTCGAGCGGAAGAAATACGAGAGCGATCGGTGCACTTTATCTGGAGATCGGTATTTATCTGGATATCAAGTTCCGGGCGCAGGCGCTTTCCAATGCATTTACTTATTCGCCGACGCTTTTTGAAGCCATGTGGCCGTTATATACCGCCGGTACTCTGGAAAATGTGCTCGATTTTGCGGATACAACGGACATGGAATGCAATCTGAAGTATGAAATGAAGAAAATGCGCATTCCGGATGACTTCTTTACCATGAATTACATGGATATGAAGGAAGGTCTGGATGACGGCGAATATTTCACAAAAATCTATGAAGATGACAGTGACCGGTATTTTGTGATCACGATGACAAATGATGCCTTTTCTTATAACCCGGAGACAAATCTTATTACAGTAGATCCGGGCGCAGAAAAATCCGTAGATGGCGAGATGATCGTCACATGGAAGGATCAGCCGGGTACATTCAATACAAAACCGTTCCGGAAAAAAGTAAAGCTGCACTGGGATATGCTGCGAGATGGCTATATTCTTGCCTTTATGAGCAACGGCGGTTCTTATGTAGCACCGCTTGACCAGAAATACGGAACAGCTATTAAAAAGCCTGCGGATCCGGTAAAACAGGGCTATACATTTGCAGGCTGGTATACAGATGAGGCGTTGACGAAGCCTTATACCATTCCTGCCACAATGCCCGATCAGGATGCACTTGTATACGCAAAATGGACGCCTGCCAGCGTTTCTTATACGGTAAAGACGTATCTGCAGAGCGCAAACGGTGTTTATGAAGTGCCTGAGGATGGTGTGGAAAAGAAAACCGCATTGACAGGATCTACGATCAGTCCGCAGCCAAAGGTGCGTGAAGGCTATGAAACACCGGCGGTCAGATCAGCGGTTGTAGAAGCTGATGGCAGTACGCTCATTGAATATTATTATCCGAGAGCAAAATATACTGCAACCTATCGATCAGATAACGAGGTTGTTTCTACAGGCTCTTACCGCTATGGTACCATGATGCCTGTGCCTGCGGTTTATAAACCGGGCTATGAGCTGGACGGATGGATCCTGGAAGGAAATACTGCTGTAGAAGAGATCCCACAGGATGTACCGGCAAAGAATGTGACCTATTTTGCAAAATGGAGTCCGCAGTCAGGCATTGGTTATACGGTGCGATATTATGTGGAGGAAGAAAACGGAGACGGATATGTTTTACATGAGATACAGTATCTGACCGGAGAGACCGGGCAGAGAGTCACAGCACCTGCAGGTGCTTATGATCCGGCATTTTATCATCTGAAGAACAATACACTGCCAAGTGGCGAGATCAAAGCGGACGGAAGTCTGGAGCTGCGGGTTTTCTATGACCGGAATGTGTATACAGTGACCTATGATCTGCAGGCATCGGATGCTGTCCTGCCTGCAGGAAGTGAGCTGACATTTACCGCAAGACCGGGTGAGAAGCTTGTGACTGAAACACCGGAAAGAGAAGCCTACAGATTCCTTGGCTGGTATCTGGACGCAGATTATAAGCAGAAGTTTGATAATACAATGCCTGCGCAGGATATCACGCTGTATGCAAAATGGGAAAGCATGCAGGTCAATTATACAGTCAGACATTATCAGGAAAATCCTGAGATTTTGAATGAATATGGGTTCCCGGAAGGGGAAGCACCCACGTATACACTTGTGGAGGAAGAAGTATTTACCGCGCTTGCAGGCACTTTGGTTTCGCCTGCGGTAAAATCCTATGAAGGTTTTACGTCACCGGCCGTGCGCACGGAAGAAGTGACGGCGGATGCGGATGGTGTCGGAACGCTTGTCATCGAGTATCAATATGACCGCAGCGATTACACCATGGCGTGGTATCGGAGCGAGACAGAGCTCATTCCGTATACGGTACAGTATGGTGCAGCGATCCCTGTTCCAAATGAGAAAGAGATGGCAAACGGTAAACCGGGCTATCGCGTGGAAGGCTGGTATGAGGATCAGGCTCTTACGAGGCCTTTCACCTATAAAACAATGCCTGCGCAAAATCTGACTGCCTATCCAAAGTGGGTTGCGGATGAGATTTCCTATTATGTATCTTACAATTTCCTGGATGGAACCACGCAGGTAAATTCCTATACGGAAACTTATACCGGTCTGGCGGACAGCGTTGTACAGCCGCCGGAGGTAAAAAGCTTTGAAGGTTATACGTTTGATGAAAGCTCAAGACTGACGAGTTTTAAGATTGAACCAGGTAATCCGTATATCGGGTATTATTATCAGATCAATACACATACGCTGACTTATCAGTATGAAACAAATGATGCGACCGGAACAAATATAATAACCGCACAGAAAAAATACGGCGAAGATATTACAATACCGGATCCGGCAAGAGACGGCTATGCATTTGCAGGCTGGTACACAGATACAGGCTTTGAAAACCGGTATACGGGGACAACAATGCCCGATCAGGATCTGGTTTTATATGGGAAATGGATAGATGGCAAACAGTCTTATCAGGTGTTACATTATCTGACACAGCTGGATGGCAGCAGGCGGCTGTATCTGGCGGAAAGTCTGTACGGAGAACCGGGAGATGTGATAACACCGGAAACGAAAGCACCGGAGGGGTATGAAGATGTAGAACCCATCACCCATACACTTGTGCAGGGTTCCGTGGAAAATAACCGTATCATTTATGTGTATCCGAGAAAGCAGTATCAGATCAGATATGTGTTAAATGGCGGAATCTGTGAGCAGAGCACAGAGCAGATGATAACCTACGGAACACCTTTAAAGGATATTCTGGATGCACTTCCGGTCTACAGAAACGGGTATAGTTTTGCAGACTGGTATACAGATGAAGCATTGCAGGCCGTTTACAGACCGGATACAATGCCTGCCTCAGACCTGATCTTATATGCAAAATGGGATGTGATAAAGACCGCATATATAGTAGAGCATTATAAGGAAAACGTGGAAACAGGCGCATATGATCTGGCAGAGAGAAGCTACCGCTATGCAGATACAGATACGATCGTAGAGCCTGCGGTAAATCAGTATGACGGTTATACAAAACCGGATGTACAACAGGGCACAGTATCGGGAGATCCGGATAACAGGCTTGTGATCAAGTATTATTACGATTGCAGTAAGCATATGCTGACGATGCATGATATAGTCTGTGCTGACGGCGTTTCTGTGGAAGATGTGACGGAAGAAAAGAAATGTGGCAGTAAGCTGCCTGCGCAGGCGAGAAAAGCGTATCTGTTTGGTGGCTGGTACGAGGATGCAGCCTATACACAGCCATTCAGTGGTGTAATGCCGGACAGAGATCTGACCTTATATGCAAAATGGATTCCTGATATGCGTTCTTATACCTTTATCTACCGCATACAGAATCTGAATGGCAGATCTGTGAATTACAAAATTGTAAGCGGAGAGGCACAAATCGACACTTTTGTAACGCCGGAGGGCATCGGAGAGGAAGCAGTTGCCAAAGGATTTACTGCGCCGGTGCTTGAGCCGGTACAGATGCAGGCGGAAACTTACAAAAACACATATACCTTTGACTATGCCAGAAACAGATATACAGTTAAATTCCAGCTGGATAACGGGGAAAAGGATGTTATACAGAATGGTTATTATGGCAGCGAGATAAGAGTGCCTGTTCCAAAGAAAACAGGATATACCTTCACAGGCTGGAACAGCAGGGTAGAGGATACGATCCCCGATCATGACGTGACCTATACCGCACAGTGGAAGATCAATTCCTACCATATTGCGTTTATGGTTGATAATGACGATAAGGGTGCAGCCTATCAATACGGACAGACGATCAGCCGGCCGGCAGATCCGAAAAAAGAGTATTACACCTTCAAAAACTGGAGTGGAGAAATACCACAGACAATGCCTGCAAAGGATGTCAATCTGACAGCGGTATTTGAGCCGGTAGTATATCAGATCACCTACGATCTGGATGGCGGAAAAGAGTATTACAATCCGACATCCTATACGTATGAAAGCAATACGATCGTATTAAACCGTCCGACAAAGAGCCATTATGAATTTTTAGGCTGGAGCGAAGAAGGCAAAGAAGGTCTTGTAAAGGATGTGACCATACCAAAAGGTTCCTATGGAAAGCGTCATTTTAAGGCAAACTGGAAGGTGATCACCTATACGATCAGCTTTGCATCGGATAAGGTTGTACTTGGCATGGATGATATGCAGATCAACTATTTTGAGACCAAAAAACTGGAATCATGCAAGAAAGCACCAAAGGGCTACAAATTTTACTGCTGGACGACAAGTCTGGAAAATCCGAGATATGATTACAGTAACAGACATAAGATGCAGCGTGTGGAAAGGAATATGACGTTGTATCCGGTTTATACGCCGAAGCAGTACCGTGTTTACTTTGATTACAACCTGGATAAATTATACAAAGAATATGATAGTCATGATTTTGAATCAAAGGTGGATATCACGCAGATCAGCACAAATGACAGTAAACGCCATAAATGGGGCTATGTGCTGGACGGATGGGATAAAACGAATGATAAAAATGAAAATCTGGGTTACTTTGATGTATCAGAAAAGAGCTTTATCCTGCGCGACACAGAGGATATCACACTGAAGGCGAACTGGAAGCCAAACGCCAAATATCTGTATACACCATCGAAGTACACAAACAGTTACAATATCACCGATGATAATAACAAAGAGATCTCCTTCAAGTTTTATGTAGATGGAAAACAGGAAAAAGAAGAAGTAACGGGAGATTACGGTCTTGGAAAAGGCGCAGAGTATGTAATGAACATGGATAACATGTCTCTGGACGTAGTCAGCAAAAATTTCAAGAAGGTCAAAGTGGAAGTGCAGTACAATGTGCATATGGTCAAAGACGGTTATGCAGTCATGCGTCTGAGATACAAACCCAAAAATGGCAAAGAGGTATCCTGGAAAACAGAATCCTCCGATCTTCTTGACGAAAAGATCACAAAATACTTCTCCTATGAGCTTGACCGGACAGATGTGGAGTATTTCTGGATCGAGTTTGATGCAAACGGTGGCGGTGATGATGAGTATGATCTCGATAATATATTATTTAAGGTAACCTATTTAGAGAAATAAAAGCAGATGAAGGGCAGAATATGAAAAATAAAAAAAGAATTTTGATGATGGCGGGTGGTATATTCGTGGTCGTAATTGTAGCTGTTGTAGTTTATTTTCTGGTCAGACAGGATAGCAAAGATCCGGCATTTTTGCCGGATCTGGATGAAAACGCAATAGTGCAGACAGACGGGATCAAAGAAAAACCGGAGGGAATCCGTATTCCGGGTTATCCAAGGATCAATATTTCGGCAGATACAAAGGATGTCACAATGAATCTGCAAAACCCGGAAGGAAATCCCTGTTATTTTACATTTGAGATTGTCCTGACAGAGCGGGAAGAAACCATCTATACCTCAAAGCTGGTAGAACCGGGAAAAGCGATCACGGATGTTACCTTGTCCCGTGCACTGGAAAAAGGCGAATATCCGGCCGTGATCAAAATTACGACAACATCTTTAACAGATGGAAGTGCAATGAACGGGGCAGATGTGGAAACCGTTCTCATTGCACAATAAAAGGGGGAAAAAGATGAAAAAGAAACTTTTGATTCTGACAGCACTGCTGACATTTGCCATATCCGTCATGACAGTTTCTGCCAAAGCACCGGGAAAAACAAATGTGACCTATCAGGTAGATCCTTCCTATGAAGTTGTGATCCCATCTGATGCGACAGTTCCGTTTCTGACAGAAAAATCGGCGTATGGGACCATTGAGATAAAAGAAGCTGTTTTGGAAGAAAATAAATGTATTCTTGTAAAAATGGATGCAAGTGGGACGCTGGTAAATGAAAAGCATCCGAAATCCAAAATCCCTTACCAGATATTAAACGGAAAAAAGGAGTTCAAAAGCCAGAAATACACGAAGGCAGGAGAAAAAACGGATCTGACCATTTCGATCAAAAAGGCAGACTGGAACAAGGCAAGAGGCGGAAGCTATAAGACAGCGGTCACATTTACCATATCGTATGTGGACAGGAAATAGCGGAGAGGCGGAACTATGAAAAAATATCTGGCAGTTTTTATCACGATTTTAATATGCCTGCATCTTCCGATGCAGATCCGGGCATCTCAGAGTGAGATTGGTACAACGGTTCCGGAAACACATACGGTATCGATCGAGGCAGAGCATGCATCAGCGCAGTATATGGAAGGTGATAAGGGAATAAGCGACGCTTATCCCGTACCGCGTTTTTCCAAACCGGAATTTAAGATCACAGCAAAAAACGGTTATGAAATAAAACGTGTTTTGTTAAATGGTAATGATGTGACAAAAAACGTGGAAAAGGGAATTTTAAAGCTTTCAGAGGTCTGTGAAAATCAAGTGATCAGGATCGAGACAGAAGCTGTTGCACCGGAAGATGCCGAACCATCGCAGAAGCCACAGGGTACGCAGAAACCACAGAGTACACAGAAACCGCAGGCACCGCAATCACAAACGCAGCAGACATCACAGGCACCGGAAAAGCAAAATACCGTCAAAAATGCGGAACAAAAACAGGAAACCACAGAAACGACCGGTCAGGAGCAGGAATCTGGAAATGAAATATCAGAATCCATATCGCAGGAAGAGATGGATGCAATGGATGGTGCAAATACGGAAAACGAGCCGGAGGTATCTGCCCGTCACTTCAGCTTCTGGTGGATCCTTTTGCTGCTTTTGACCGCAGGTATCATAATATGGCTGATTATAGTTTTAAAAAAGAGAAAAAATAATAAAAACGAGGAAAAACCACTTGGCCAATAAGGAAAATCTGCCTATGTAAGGTTGCAACCTCTTCTCCCCATGTTATAATAAAAGTTATGAAATGTTTGTGGAGGAGAATGTAAAATGGAAAAGCTGCACTTTGCAAAGGGAAGAATGATTCTGCCTCTGACCGGAAGTTCATATGAACTCGGAAAAATGAAAGAGGCTATTGATCTGATAGAGGATACGCAGTTAGCGGAGATCGCACGTGCGGAAGCCTGTTATTTTACAGCGGATGCAAAAGGCTGTGTGGAACTTGTAAAAAAATATCTGGCAAGTGACGATGTAATGCTGCGCCTGTCAGCGGATATGCTGTATGTATTTGCAAACCTGACACTCGGAAATGCCGGAAAGGCACAGGCAGCGCGCATAGATGTAAAGCAGTGTCTGCAAAAAGCACTGGAAGAAGATGCAGGTACAGGAATAAAATCTTCCTGTATATTTGCCTATTATCTGATCAATATTTTTCTGCATATCGAAACAGAAAAGGAAATGCCGGCTTTAGAGGGCTGCATTTCTGATCTGCCGACAGGACAGAGATTATTTGCGATCAGTATTTTAGCGCATGGCATGTATTTAAAAAAAGAATATCTGAAAGCACAAGGGGTCGTACAGACTGCAATGCTGATGGCAGATGCGGTCTATCCGATCCCATTTATCTATTTAAACTGTATTGCGGCCATGTGTCAGATCAATCAAAAAGAGCAGGAGGAAGCGATCAGTTCCGTGAAGAAAGCAATTTCTTTTGCGGGAAAAGACGGACTTTTTGAGCCTTTTATAGAATATCACGGCCTATTGCAGGGCGTTCTGGAGGTCTGTCTTAGAAAAAGTGAACCGGAAATTTATAAAAAACTGGTCAATGGGATCATTGCATTCAGCCGCGGCTGGATGAAGATCCACAATTCCCAGATGAACAGAGATGTAACAGATCTGCTGACACCTCTGGAGTTTTCCATTGCCATGCTTGCCTGCAGAGACTGGACCAATCAGGAGATCGCCCAGCATCTTGGATTATCGGTTAATACAGTAAAGCATTATGTTTCCGATATTCTGGAAAAGCTGCAGATCGATAAGAGAGAGAAAATAAAGGATTTTGTGAATCAATAGGTCTTTTCTAAAAAATCGCATAATGCTATAATAGAAAGAAATTGAAAGGGGTAGGAAGACAAATGTCTTCATGTTTGTGTATGAATAAGGGAAATGGAACCAAAGGAAAACGGCTTGATTTTTTAAGAGTCATCATGCTGATCGGCAGTGTACCACTATTGTCAGCAATCATTATTCTGACGATCTGCGCTGCAATGAAGATGGAAAATGAACTGGAAACCAGTACATATGCAAGGCTTCGTGCCTGTGCGATTTCTGTACAGAAGTATTTTGAATGGGATATCCGCGAAGAGATTCTGGAAAAAGATGATGTAAGCTATGAGTTTATTGATTCTTTACAAAAAGATGAGATTGAACTGACTTTCTTTGAAGGAGATACGCGTTTTATTACATCCATAAAGGATAAAAGCGGAAATAGAGTGGAAGGAACAAAAGCATCGGAGGAAGTCTGGAATATAGTAAAAACCGGAAAAGATTATCAGTCAGACGGTATAGATATTTCCGGAGCAAAGTATTATGTATATTATACGCCGGTCTGCACAGATGACGGTAAAGTCATTGGTATGGCATTTGCCGGAGAAAAGGAAGCAATAGTTAATGATGCAAGGAACAATCTGATGATCAGCTTTGTAAAAATTGCCCTTGTTCTTACGGTTGTTTATCTGATCATCCTGATCTGGCTGGCAAGGGTAATCCGGAAGCCGCTTGCAAAAACAGCAGCAGATATTGAAAATATCGCAAACGGTAATATTTCTAATGAAATCAGCGGTTCTTCCAAAATTGCGGAAACAGATAAGCTGATCACAGCTTCCAGAATCTTAAAGGAAAAGCTGAATGATATTGTTTCAGGTGTCAATGAGCATGTACTCAATCTGCAGCAGGATACCGCATCATTGAAGGAACGGGCAGATTTTTGTAATGACGGTACAAAGCAGATCAGCCAGGCAATGGAAGAATTATCCGTTACAGCAGTCACATTGGCTGAAAATGTGCAGGATGTCAATGCAAAATCATTGGAAATGGGAAATGCGATTACGGATATCGATGGGGATGTACAGGTTCTCAGTGATAATTCCAATCACATGGATAAAGCAAACGAAGATGCAGCAAAGTCTATAGAAACTGTTTTAGACAGCTCTAACCGGTCTTCTGCAATTGTAGAGAAAATCACCAATCAGATTGAAGAAACCAATCAGGCTATATCATCAATCAATGAGGCAGTAGATCTGATCATGGATATCACGGGACAGACAAGCCTGCTGTCTCTGAATGCATCTATTGAAGCTGCAAGAGCCGGACAGGCAGGACGAGGCTTTGCCGTTGTTGCAGATGAGATCAAAAAGCTTTCCGAACAGAGCGCGCAGGGCGCAGATGCCATCAAGCAGGTAGCGGATAACATCTTTGAAAAATCAAATGAAAGTGTTGCACTTGTAAATGAGGTCAAAGAGTTGATTGGTAAAGAGCAGGAAGATATCTCTGTGACAAAAGAAAGCTTTGAGATATTAAGTAAAACAATTAACGATAACCTTGTAGCAGTTTCCCGTATCAGTGAGAAGACAAAGCAGCTTGATACGATCAAACAGGCTATTATCGGAAATATTAACGATTTGAGTGCTATTTCCGAAGAAAATGCAGCAAGCAACCAGGAAGTATCCGCAAATATCACCAATATTGCAGAGTCAATCGATGAGATGAACGCAGCAACGGGTCATGTGAATAATATATCCGAAGAACTTGCACAGCTGATGGAATATTTTAAGTAAACCGAATACTTGACAGGAAAACGTAATAAACCATTATGAATTATATTGTTTTTGACCTCGAATGGAATCAGGGAATTGCCGGAAAAAGAGAAAGCAGCCATGAGGAGATTCCGTTTGAAATTATCGAAATCGGAGCGATCAAGCTTGATAAACGTAAAAATATCATAGGGCAGTTTCAAAAGATCATTAAACCGTCTGTTTATAAGAAAATGCCGGATATCATTGAAGATATGCTCCATGTAGATATGAAGGAGCTGAAGGCCGGAACACCGTTTCCGGAGGCAGCAGAGGAATTTTTAACCTGGTGTGGAGAGGATTTTATGTTTTGCAGCTGGGGATCTTTAGATCTTCTGGAGCTGCAGCGGAACATGAAATATTATCAGATGCCGGCTCTGGCAGCAGGGCCGATCTGCTTTCTGGATATCCAGAAGCTGTTTGGGATCGCTTTTGAGCATAAAAAGGTTGGCAGAACGCTGGAATATGCGGTAGACAGCCTGCAGATCGAAAAAGATATCCCGTTCCACCGGGCATTCAGTGATGCTTATTATACGGCGCTTGTATTGCAGAAAATACCGGCGGATATCGAGGAATATTGTTCCTATGATACCTACCAGCTTCCAAAGAGCAAAAAAGAAGAGATCCATAAGGTATTTCCCAGCTATAGTAAATATATTTCCAGAAGCTTTCCGGATAAGGGAAAGGCGATGGAAGACAGAGAGGTTTTATCTACCAGATGTTACATCTGTGATAAAGCGGCGAGAAAAAAGATCCGGTGGTTTACACCAAACGGAAAGCATTATTACAGCGTTTCCTACTGCGAAAAGCATGGCTATTTAAAGGGAAAGATCCGTATCCGGAAAAACGTCTGTGATCCGGAAAGTGTATTTGTCATCAAGACAATGAAGCTGATCTCTAAAGAAGATGTAGATAAGATCATTGAAAAAAAGGAACATGCCAGAATCCAGAGACAGATCAGGAGAAGGCATGACAGGGAAAAGAAATAGATTTCTGCAGGAGATGCCATGGCAAAATTTACAAAGCAGGCAATTATGAACTGTCTGCTGGAATTACTGAATACAAAGCAGCTTGATAAGATCACGGTAAAAGATATTTGTGAAACATGTGAGATCAACAGAAATACCTTCTATTATTATTTTCAGGATATTTACGATGTACTTGATGCGGTATTTCAGAATGAGGCGGAGAAATCTGTCCGGGATGTCAATGAAGGAGCTTCCTTTTATGAAGAGATCGTCAGATGCTCTCAGATCGTATTTGCCAATAAAAAGGCGATCTTTCATGTTTACCAGTCCAAAAAGGGCGATATTCTGAAAGGATATCTGAGCAAGATCGCCGAGGACTGTGTTGGCAGATATGTGGAAAAAGAGGCAGCAGGCTATGATCTGACAGAAAGCGATAAGCATTATATTACGCTTTTTTACAGCCATGCGATCATCGGCAATACTCTGGAATGGATCGAAAAAGGACTTCCGCCGAGCAGGGATGATCTGATGCACCGCCTGTCTGTATCGTTTCAGGCGACGATCCGTGATATGATCGAAAGCTGCATCAAAGATCAAAAATCAGACAAATAAAGGACAGTGTCTAAAAATCAGACACTGTCTTTTTTTTGTCCATAGAAATTCCGAAAAACGGGCAGTATAGTATAGAAAAACAAAAAGGGAGTGGAACTTATGAAAAGCCTGAAAGCAATTAAAAATTCCTATAGTATTTTGACGATCTGCCTGATCCTTGTAGGAGCAGTCCTTCTGATCTGGCCGCACATGGCACTTGGCGCAATCTGTAAAATGTGTGGTATTTTCCTGATTATATTCGGACTTGTCAAGCTGACCGGCTATTTTTCCAAAGACATATTTCAACTGGCATTTCAATATGACCTGGGACTTGGAATCGCCTCCATTATATTCGGACTTATCATGGTGATCCGTTCCTGGGCAACGATCCAGCTCTTTTCCATCTGCATTGGAATCTTTCTTCTGATCGATGCAGCACTCAAAATGCAGACCGCATTTGAGTCCAAAAAGTTTGGATTCCGGAACTGGTGGGTAACTTTATTGATCGCCATTATCGTATGTATTCTCGGTATTTTACTGTTTGCCATGCCATTTCAGACAAGCGGTGTGATCACAAGGCTGATCGGAATCAATCTGATCTTAGATGGAGCACTTAATTTATTTGTTGTACAAAGTACAGTCAGAACGATAAAAAGAGAGGAGGAAGAAGATATTATAGATGTGGAATGAATATCCCGTGATATACGGAACTTTTGACTCTGATAAAAACACAATGCATGATGTAGCAGCATATGGATCCTTTATGCAGTATGACCTGTAAGAAAAGAACCGGGTATGACTGACTTGGAATCAAAACAGAAAGGTGGAACTTATTATGAATAAGAATGCAAAATTAGGAGCAGCAGTCGCTTTGGCAGGAGCAGCAGGTGTATTTGCCGCCAGCAGAAAGAAAAAAGCACAGACAGTAAAGCAGACAAGAAAACAGCAGCAGGAGCTTGCAGACTACCGTAATACAGAACGTGGCATGCATGAGAAAAACAGCAAGGGCATTTACTATACGAACGGTAATTATGAAGCATTTGCCCGTCCGGAAAAGCCGGAAGGCATCGAAAATAAATCCGCTTATATCGTAGGTAGCGGACTTGGCGCACTGGCAGCAGCCTGCTTCCTTGTCAGAGATGCGCAGATGCCAGGAAAAAATATCCATATCTTAGAGGCAATGGATATTGCAGGTGGTGCCTGTGATGGTATCAACGATCCGACAAGAGGCTATGTCATGAGAGGCGGACGTGAAATGGAAAACCATTTTGAATGTCTGTGGGATCTGTTTAGAAGTATTCCGTCTCTGGAAACAGAAGGAGCCTCTGTTCTGGACGAATATTACTGGCTGAATAAGCATGATCCGAACTATTCTTTATGTCGTGCGACGGAGCATCGCGGACAGGATGCACATACAGACGGCAAATTCGGTCTGAGCCAGAAGGGCTGCATGGAGATCATGAAGCTGTTCTTCACAAAGGATGAAGATCTGTACGATAAAACGATTGAAGATTTCTTCGATGAAGAAGTATTTGATTCTAATTTCTGGCTTTACTGGCGCACCATGTTCGCATTTGAAAACTGGCACAGCGCACTGGAAATGAAGCTGTATATCCAGAGATTTATCCACCATATCGGCGGACTTCCTGATTTCTCCGCGCTGAAGTTTACAAAGTATAACCAGTATGAATCCCTGATCCTTCCGATGCAGAAATATCTGGAAAAGGCCGGTGTACAGATTCAGTTTAATACACAGGTTACAAATGTACTGTTTGATATTGATGATGAAAAGAAGCGTGCTACGAGCATTGAATGTCTGGTAAACGGTGAAAAGCAGAGCATTCCGCTGACAGAAAATGATCTTGTATTTGTTACAAACGGAAGCTGTACAGAAGGTACGATCTATGGAAGCCAGAACGAAGCACCGGTAGGTGATGCGGAAGTTCGTACAAGCGGCTGCTGGGATCTTTGGAAAAACATTGCAGCGCAGGATCCGTCTTTCGGACATCCTGAGAAATTCTGTGGCGATATTTCCCGTTCCAACTGGGAATCCGCTACCGTAACAACAAGTGATGAGAAGATCATTTCCTATATCAGGAATATCTGCAAGAGAGATCCAAGAACCGGAAATGTTGTAACCGGCGGTATTGTTTCCTGCAAGGATTCCAGCTGGCTTTTAAGCTGGACGATCAACAGACAGGGTCAGTTCAAAGAGCAGAAGAAAGATGAAGTCTGCATCTGGGTTTACAGCCTGTTTACCGACAAACCGGGCGATTATATCAAGAAACCGATGAAGGAATGTACCGGTAAGGAGATCACAGCAGAATGGCTGTATCACTTAGGTGTTCCGGTAGACGAGATCGATGAGCTGGCAGAAAATCATGCAAACTGTACACCGACCATGATGCCATATATCACCGCATTCTTCATGCCAAGAAGAAAAGGTGACAGACCGGACGTTATCCCGGATGGCTGCGATAACTTCGCATTCCTCGGACAGTTCGCTGAAACCCCAAGAGACACGATCTTCACAACAGAGTATTCCGTTCGTACCGCTATGGAAGCTGTATACGGCCTCTGCCATGTCGACAGAGGTGTTCCTGAAGTCTGGGGCAGTGTCTACGATGTGAGAGATCTGCTTGACAGCTCCGTAAAGCTTATGGATGGTAAATCACCACTTGAAATTTCTCTTCCGGGTCCGCTCAACGCAGTAAAGAAAGCACTCATCAAGGGCGTCAAAGGAACCGTGATCGAAGATCTTTTGAGAGAGCACAATATCTTAAAAGAGGGGATGTAATAGATCCTTTTGCTAAATAAAAAAATCCCTCTGACATTTGTCAGGGGGATTTTTTGATAGCAGAAACTTCGTTCCTATATAGAAATCTATTTCATTCGCCTCTTCCTGTCCCGTCTCCGTTTTCTCTGTCCAAATGACCTATTTTTTCGGTTCATCTTAAACTGTATCTTGTTTCTGCGCCGTCTGGAGAAATGATAGTTCCGGAAAAAGGCAATCGCTGTAATAAGGAGCAGAAGCAGAACGATCACGCCGATCACAATAGCGATCACCTTGATCACGTTGATAAAGATGATTTTATCGCCCGGTGCGTTATTCTGGGAAACAGAGTCAGATTCCACGACCGGAGAAGTAAAATCATAAGTATCCTTCTGCGCATTCAGCTCTACCTTTGCTTGTCCGACAGAAACATCGTGATAGCTGTAGTTGATGGAAGCAACTGCCAGCGGATCAGAGGCATCATCTTCATAGGAAAGTGTGGATGTCAGATCGGAAAACGTAATGGTATTCGGAACGATCACATAATCATTCGGATTGATGGACATGATCGTTTCCGTTGCACCGAAAATATTGCTGTTGCTTTCAAAAAAGTCGGAATTGTTTACTGTATAATTCGTTTCGTTTTGTGCCACATTTACCCGGCTGAAGTTATTGAAACCGTAGTCAAATAAAGCGATCGTATCTGTAAACTGCGCCGGTGCATCTTCCTTCATGACAACACAGATCAGCTTCATGCCATTTCGCTCCGCACAACTGACAAGCGTCTGATGTGCCTGTGAGGTATAGCCGGTCTTACCACCGATATAGCCCTCATACGGATAAGTATTGTTTGTCAGCTTATTGTGTGTATAAAGGTCGATCAGATCAGGCTGCGTTGCAGTCGGTTCTATCGTATAATGGCTTGTGCCTGCTATACGGGTAAGCGTTTCATTGGAAAAGAAGGCTCTTGCGATCGTAGCCAGATCATAAGGGCTTGTATAATGATTTTCATCATGCAGACCGTTTGTAGTCACAAAATGACTGTCCGTGCAGCCAAGCTCTGCGGCCTTTGCATTCATCATATCCACAAAACCGGAAATAGAACCGGCAATATGTTCTCCGACTGCATTGCAGACTTCATTTGCGGAATACACGAGAATACCATACAGGCATTGTTCCATCGTAATGGATTGTCCAACATCCATTCCCATGTTGGAGGATTTTTGTTCAATGCTGAATACAGCCTCATTGGAAAATTCCACCATATCATTCAGATCGGAATTTTCAATAGCAACGAGAGTTGTTAAAATTTTTGTTGTACTTGCCGGATAAAGATGCTCATGAATGTTCTTGGCATACAGAATCGTTCCGGTATTGGCTTCCAGCAGGATCGCACCTTCCGCGCCCACAACAGGACCGGTCGGCCAGCCATCGATCGCATTGGAATCGATCGGCTCCTCCAGACGCATGGCAGCATCCGTGTCATAATCGACTGCAGCGGTGTCGCTTGCCTCTGTATCCGTTGGCTGCGCAAAAGCAGTGATCGTCTGTGTGCAGAGCAGAGAAGCAACGCAAAGTGATAAGATCAGTTTTTTACATTGAAAAGTATGAAATAGCATATATGCTCCTAAATTAGATTCAAAATATAAAATATATATGTATAAATATATCATCTTTAACTGTAGATAAATTATACTTTTTATACGAAGATGCAAATTTATCATACACTATTTCAGGATAAATGAAAATCTTTTGCTATCTTTTTATATAGAAATCATGTAATATACTACTGATATTAGAAAGATATTTTTGCATGCGTCGTGTAAGAATAAGAATATAAAATTCCCGGTGTTCCAGCACTGGAGCTATATAAGCGATTGTAAAAAGAAAGAGGTAAAAATGAGACTCAGAAATATACCAGGCGCAGAGGAAGCCCTTGCAAACAGCAGATATGTGATCAAACAGCCGGAAACTTACCGTGGAAAATTCAGAGAGCAGATCTTTCAGAACGAGAATCCGATCCACATTGAGATCGGAATGGGAAAAGGGAAATTCTTGCTGGCTATGGCACAGAAAAACCCGGATATCAATTATATCGGGATTGAACTGTATTCCAGCGTACTTCTGCGTGCAGTGCAGAAAATGGAAGAGCTGGAGAAAGAAAATAACGTACCGGGGAACATTCGTTTTTTTTGTGTTGATGCAAGAAAGCTCGGCGAGATCTTTGCAGCAGAAGAGATCGACCGGATCTATCTGAATTTTTCCGATCCATGGCCAAAGGATCGCCATGCCAAGAGACGCCTGCCAAGCAAGGAATTTCTGGCATTATATGATAAATTCCTGAAAAAAGACGGACAGCTCGAGTTCAAAACAGATAATAAAGATCTGTTTGATTTTGCGATCAGCGAACTTCCGCTTGCCGGTTGGAAAGAAAAGGCTGTTACGTATGACTTACATCACGATCCGGTCTTAAATGCTGGAAATGTCATGACAGAATATGAGGAAAAATTCTCTGCCAAGGGCAATCCGATCTGTAAGTATATTATTTACAGATAGAATGTTTCTCTATTCTGTGTCAGAAGCAGTCCATTTTACATAAGCCCATTGACGTTTTGTATTGTCAATCGTATTTGAGTCGATAGGTGTGCCACATTCTTGATAAAGGTAGATAGTATACATATTTTCATCCTGTGGATCGACATAAATGGCACTACCCGTCAGCTCAGTATTATTTGCTTCCTCTACTGTCAAATCTCGAAGATAGTGATATGTTGCAGGCAGCTTATCAACAGGCATGTCATGTGCAAAATAATTTTTGCCCATGACCGTGATCATGGGAGCGACTACCGTATCATTTGCTCCTGTATCGGAATGCTTCCATACGGGCATAACCGTTTTAATGGTAACTATCATAATACACAGACAGGCAGCTATGATGCCCCATTTCATCCCTATGGGCTTCTTCCCTTTATCTTTTCTTTTGGCGTCTATGATATAATTTTCATTGATCTCTCCGAATATCTCTGCGAATTCTTCTTTTTTCATAGTTCAAATCCCCTTTCTAAAAGATAATTGTGTAGTTTCAGGCGAAGGCGGTTCAGTGTTACGGAGACATTATTTTCTGTCATGCCAAAACGGATTGCGATATCGGATATACTGTCAAAATACCAGTATCGACATACAAAAATATTTCTTTTATCGGAGGAAAGTTCCTTCAAAAAATGATCTATAGTCATTATAAGCTCTTTGCGGTTGATTTCCTGCTCTACGTCATTTGTACCGGACACAAACTCTGCAATTTCGTCAAGAACCAAGGGGGCTTGACCATTGCCCCGTTTGTCTGCGGTATTGTGCTTATATTTGTTAAGTGCCAGATTTCTTGTAATTTTTCCAAGGAATGTTGCCAGTATATTTGGTCTGTGTGGTGGCATGGAATTCCAGGCATTCATGTATGTATCATTGACGCACTCCTCTGTATCCTGACTGTTACCAAGTATATTTTTTGCGATAGCAGCACAGTAATTACCGTATTTGTCCGCGGTAGCAGAGATTGCCTGTTCATTTCTGTCCCAGTATAACTGAACTATCTTTGCATCATCCACCAGTCATCACCTCACCTTTCTTTTTCCTTGTTCACCTATATACACAACTTTTGCATGCAAATCTTACACATTTTATAAGCTAATTCATCATATCATATTGTGAAATGATCGCCTACAGCAGCAAAACGCTACAAAATATAATTTTGTAGTAGACAACAAAAATAAAATGTGATAACATATCTCAGTGGTGAGTGAAAATTCTCACTCTCGGGGTGTGGCTCAGCTTGGTAGAGCGCTACGTTCGGGACGTAGAGGTCGCGTGTTCGAATCACGTCACCCCGATTGATTGCAAGTCGAAAGACTTGCTGTATTTTTAATAGAATAGGAAATTCCTATTATGTTTTTGCTTAATATAAGGCTATGATAAGAACAAGTAATGATCAGGGAAACTGACAGAGAGTTACCGGCTGGTGAGAGGTGCAAGGGAAGCTGATCATGAATACCTCTTTGAGCTGCGCACCAAACGAAACATCCAGTAGGCTGCGACGGAACCTGACCGTTATAACAGGAGAGTATGTATGTACTTGATGAGGCAGAAGCCGTGAGGCTTTTGTGAATAAAGGTGGTAACACGAGTATAAACCTCGTCCTTTGAATAGGACGGGGTTTCTTTTTATAGCGAGGAAGAAAATCAAGCATTGTCGTATATTTGCGGAGCAAATGTACGGCGCAATAACCTGCGTAGCAGGTTATAGAAAATTTTAACCGAGCGTATAACGAGAAATTTAAGAGCACGATAGTGCGGCTGACGCGAAAGCGGCAGAAATTTCGAGTATGAAAGCAGAAGAAAAATAAATTAAAACGAAAAAGGAGACGAAAATGACAGTATTTGATGAATTAAAAGCCAGAGGACTTCTGGCACAGCTTACAGATGAAGAAGAGATCAAGGAACTCATTAACAACGGAAAAGCTGTATTTTATATTGGCTTTGACCCAACAGCAGACAGCCTTCATGTAGGTCACTTCATGGCACTTTGCCTGATGAAGAGATTACAGATGGCAGGCAATAAGCCGATCGCGCTGATCGGTGGCGGAACAGGTATGATCGGTGATCCGTCCGGCAGAACAGATATGCGTTCCATGATGACAAAGGAGCAGATCGATCACAACTGCGAATGTTTCAAAAAACAGATGAGCCGTTTCATCGAATTTGGTGAAGATAAAGCGCTTATGGTCAACAATGCAGACTGGCTCAGAGATCTGAATTACATCGAATTTATCAGAGATATTGGTGCACATTTCTCCGTAAACAACATGCTGCGTGCAGAGTGTTACAAACAGAGAATGGAAAAAGGTCTGAGCTTTTTGGAATTCAACTACATGATCATGCAGAGCTACGATTTCCTTGCACTGTATGAGAAATACGGCTGTAATATGCAGTTTGGCGGCGATGACCAGTGGAGCAACATGCTCGGCGGTAGAGAGCTGATCCGTCGTAAGCTCGGAAAAGATGCATATGCCATGACGATCACACTTCTGATGAACTCAGAAGGCAAGAAGATGGGTAAGACACAGAAAGGTGCTGTATGGCTGGATCCAAACAAGACTTCTCCATTTGAATTTTACCAGTACTGGAGAAATGTTGGTGATCAGGATGTACTGAAATGTATCCGTATGCTGACATTCCTTCCGATGGAAGAGATCGAAAAGATGGATAGCTGGGAAGGAAGCCAGTTAAATCAGGCAAAAGAAATTCTGGCATTTGAGCTGACAAAGCTTGTACATGGCGAGGAAGAGGCTGTAAAAGCACAGGAAAGTGCCAGAGCATTATTCTCAGCAGGAAATGCTGCTGATATGCCAACTGCAGAGCTTGCGGACGAAGATTTTACAGAGGGCAGTGTCGATGTGATCACAATGCTTGTAAAATCAGGTCTTGTAGCAAGTCGTTCCGAAGGAAGGCGTGCGATCGAGCAGGGCGGCGTATCCATCGATGGCGAGAAAGTAACCGATATCAAGCAGACAGTTGCAAAGGATGCGATCGGAGATGGTATCGTATTAAAGCGTGGCAAAAAGAACTTCCGTAAGATCGTAAACGCATAATAAATAAAGTGATCCAAATTGGATACAAAAGGGACTATTATGTATATAGTAGTCCTTTTTATATCTTTAATTGAAAAACTTAACGCAACAAAAAAGTTATGAAATAGAGAAATCTGTTGCAATAACTTTTGCAGAAGGAGG
>ENA-UPTB01000442-UPTB01000442.1-human-gut-metagenome-genome-assembly--contig:-NODE-442-length-44256-cov-11.713031_pt1 | contig 44256 bp, 36 predicted proteins | sample MGYA00250046_ERZ773369 | MGnify/ENA primary metagenome ERZ773369 (study PRJEB29103, sample SAMN06111938) | human gut metagenome | biome: human gut; feature: ankylosing spondylitis patient; material... | reverse complement strand
TAATTTTCTGACTCCCTTCGAGGTGCTTCAAAATTTTTTTCTCTGATTGTGTTGCACTTGACTTGACAATCTATCATTTAAAATTGACCAGTCAAAACTTGGCGATACATTGTTTGACAACTTGATTATTCTGTGGTACAATGAAGAAGATCAAGTATTTGAAGAAATGCCTACTACTCGTGATGCTGTTAATTCTACTGTGAGTACAACAACAACTCATTTTTCGCAATACATGGTTGTTGACAGTCAAAAATGGTATGCAAATTGGAACAATAGTCTAAGTGAACTCCGTAAAATGTGGACTGCAGGTACTTCTTATCAAAGAAATCTGCATACCATCCTTATGATGGACTGTTCATCAAGTGCATATTCTTCAGATCCATATAGCCCTTCTCTAAAAGTAGGATACAATGGCGTTACCTCTGAAAATATTGAAGATATCAGAAATAGTATTAATAGTCAATGGGATGCAGAATATTATTGTGTAAAAAGCTGTGATCGCTTTGACATCTGTGATGGTATTATCAATAACAAAGGAAGTAATGACGCAGTTGCCCTCATCACTTTTGCAGGGGGAGTTGTTTCAAATTCCGGTTGGATTTACAGTAAAGGGACTTTGCGTAATGTCTTAGCTCAAAATATTGGGAATTATGGTGGAATTGGAAGTTGGAGATCCGCTATAAGCACTGCTCTTAGTATGGTAAAACAGGATACCAGTGACATTTATCGAATTGTTATAATATCGGATACAAATGCAAATTCCGGAGTGATTTCTAGCAATGAATTTGCAAGTAATGTTATTTTAAATGTTGTTAATGTGGGAACTGGTTCATTTGGTAACAATATTGAAGAAGTTGCACAAGCAACTGGCGGCGATGTTTACAATGCTATCAGTGCAAGTGATTTGACATATCAAACAGGTGGAATTATCACTTCACCAGAGCAGTTTATTGGAACTGATTCAGACGGAGATGGAATCCCCGATATTGTTGAACTTTATGGTTTGAAGCCGAATGGTGAACCAATTAATACAGATCCTAACAAAAAAGATACCGATGGCGATGGTATCGATGATAATGTTGAATTGGGATATATCGGAGATGGTTTAGAATCTGATGTGACTATTGCTGATTATGTTCGTGCTTTAAAAGTACATAGTGATCCTACTAAGGCGGATACAGATGGAGATGGGTTTGGAGATAAAAAGGATATTTCTCCTTTGACTTTCGAATATGTAAATGGTTTAGAAAAACTATGCGATATTGCAATTGAATATATGCCTAATGATTTTTATAATAGCCAGCTTCTTGTACTGCAAACAATTCGCAGAGATTATTACAATGGCGGTTTTTGGAACAAAACAGCTGGTGCAGTAGATGAAAACTTTATTTCATATTTAAAAGAAAACTATTTTGATATTTACAGTGCATTCATCGGATTGGAAGATAAAGATAGAATATATATGAAGGATACAATTTCAAGCGGACGTGTAGATATTGCTCATTGGGCTGCTACAATAAATGCCTATTATTATGATTTTGAGGTTAATATTGATAAAATACCAGATGGATATAATTATATTATTAGTGGCACGGCAAATATGTATATAGATAATTTTGCTGGTTGGCTTGGTGATTATCTATCTATGTTATTTGAAATGAATTCTGATAGTTTAAAAAGTAAAGAAATTGTATATGATAATATAGGACAAAATGATTATTTTGGCATTAATGACGTATTGGCTGATTTTGATGCTTTAAATATTTATTATCAAAACAAGAATATGGAATACACTATTTCAGATGCTTTTAACAAATATTACAAAAATCTAGGCGGTACAAGTCAAAGATATGGTAATTTCGCTCGTAATTTAATGTGTGAAAATGGATACGGATTTGAATTGATGTTTTCTACTGACAACAATATTTCTTCCTATAAAGAAGTATTTGATAAAGTTATGAATTCCTATATTAATCAAGATTTGTATGTTATATTTAACGGACTATTAGTATTTAGTAGCAATTATGATTGTGATGATATTGTTAGATTATTTAGAAATAAGGAAACAATAGCTAGCACAGCATCAGCTTTTACAGAATACGTTTTTAATAGGGTTTCCAACTTTAGTGATGTTTCAATCTTTTAGTAAACATAACCAGCGGGACTATAATATGTATAAGAAAATACCGTTAATTCTGTGCTTCCTTTCTACACTCTTGTTGACATCGTGTGGACTTTGTGAAGGAACTTCAAATTTCAACTACGAATCAGTGCCTAGCAATACCAAATATAAAATTGAGATTGCAAATGATTTAGGAGAACAATACATCGTAGAATATGAAAAGTATAATGGATTTCCTAATAAACGTATGAAGATTAAAATTTTTGAATCGGAAAAGCTTATAATAAGCTACTGGTCTGAATTTAATGACAACTACATACCAAATGAAATATTATACTTGTTTACTGAAAATAATTGTGAGTATTATTTTGTTGCAAATGCAGTTAATGACTTTGTCGTTTTATTTGGAAATGAAATATTTGAATCACATGGAAATCAGCTTTTTATAAATGTTGATTATTCAGAAATCAAATCAATTAGCGATTACTTAACTTTGTCGCAAAAAATTCGAGATAATGTTGATAAGGAATTACTTATTGATAAATTTAAAACTTGTAATTATGATGATTCAGATATTATAAAACTTTATGATCTTTCTGATTCTGATTGAATCATTTACTTATTGTATATCGTAAATAGTTTTAATGATAACCTTTGCCTACTGAAACACACAAATCTCGTTCCACTGGATTCAAAACAGGAATTCTGGTTCATTTCATAATTGTTGTATCTCCTAACAGCACAAAGCACTCTTTCATTTTTGAAGGAGTGCTTTTCTTATGTTCAAAAACAGAGCCGTTCTTGAGTTTCTCACCGTCGGCATGACTTAACAGCATTTCTCTCGGGTTCTGAACTTCTGAAAGATTGTGCCGACTCTTGTATTCACGCACACGTATGTAAAATATATTGACAGACAATTTCTCTCCGCATAAAATCTCTTGCTGTAACTTTTTTGACTTTCCATTCATCATACAACTTAGCAAACTTGTCCTAATCAATTGAAATCAATTTTCTGCCTTTCTTCACTGTCGCACATTGTAATTTCCTAGAATGTAACAGGACTTAATGAATTTACATTTGTTGCTTGTTTTGCATTAGAAGATATCACGATTGAGGGCGGTACACAGCGACAAGTTGTAATTTGTTCAATAGTATAAAATTACTATTGTTATGCGATACTTAAGAATTATATATAAAATTTTAATAGTGAGTATCATTTTATATTAACTTTTATTCTGTTTCTAGGATGCTTAACAGAAAGAATTTCTTTTTGCTTAGCCATGGAAACATGGGTATAAATTTGTGTAGTTGTGATAGAACTATGTCCTAACAATTTCTGTATGTAGCGAATGTCGACATCTTCATCGAGAAGTAAAGTAGCAAAAGAATGTCGGAACATATGCGGGGTAATATGTATATTAACCCCTGTCATAACTGTATATTTTCGGATTATTTCACGAACGGACTGTTCTGCAAGACGATGGTGTAACTTGTTGACAAAGAAGAATCCACATATCCGTATGTCCTCTTGGAACAAATCGTAATAGGTTTGAAGTACCTTTAAAACCTCTGGATTCTCAATTTGAATCATTCGTTCTTTAGAACCTTTTCCAAAAATTCTAATATTATGATTTTCTAAATCAATAGACGAAGGAGTAAGATTGCAAATTTCTGATACTCTAGCTCCAGTTGCAAAAAGAATTTCTATAACTGCAATATCACGAATGATGCTACGTTTCAAATGATCTGTTTTAGCTTTTGAAAATGAATCATAAGCACAAGTTAAGATACTGTTGATTGTATTAAGAGGAACTGTTTTAGGAAGAACTACAGGTTCTTTGAAAGAAACATCAATTTTATTGAATGGATTGATTTCAATGATATCCTGAATCAAGAGATAGTGTGTAAAAGCTTTTATAGAAGCAATTTTTCTCTTTACTGTTTTTGGCTTGAATTCTGTATGGAGCATATCGATATATCGGCAAATCATTTCTTTAGAAAATATGCTGTTTGTATACTCCGAAAACTGCCTAAGGTCAATTTTGTAGGCTTTAATCGTTTTGTCACTTAAAGATTTTCTTGACTTACAATAGGTAAGAAATAATTCAGTTTGTAGGTTTAAGTTTATCATTATATATCTCCTTTACTTGAGTATGATTACATTATATATCATAATCTTCCTTTTGTCGAATAATGTCGATATATTTTTTTGCATAATCAGCAAGATTGTGTTGATTTTAAAGAGAAAAAGGTGTATAATAAACTTACTAGAATTCAATACAGGATAACTACAAATTATACTTTATTGAAGCTGAGGAGGTATTATTATGAGAGACTTTAAAATATATCCAAAACAGTTTAAAAATGAGAAAATAGCAATTAATAAAAATAAGTGCTTTATGCTAATGCAATTCACAGCTGACTTAGATCTCGTTTATGGAACTATAAAGGATGAGTTGGACAAAGAAGGGTATCTATGTAGCAGAGCAGATGACATCGAAGGTTCACCTTTCTTGTTTGGAAAAATTCTAAATGAAATATTTAGTTCCAGATTTATTATTGCTGATCTAACTCACAATAATCCTAATGTTTTTTATGAATTAGGAATAGCTCACTCTTTTAAAGATCCTTCAAATATAATATTAATTAAACAAAAAAACGAAAAATGTCCTTTTGATATTTCTTATTTAAGGTATATTGAATATTCACCTGACAATCTTAAGTACTTAATTGCACAAATTAAAAATCATATAAAATCGAATAAATATTTGTCTGATTTTTACGAAATGCTAAATGTTAAGGGGATAATAACTCTGGTTTGCGATAACCAGGAAAAATTTGTAGAATACATAAAAAATGAATTAGGTGAGGATATCAATGCTTTAACAGAACTTATAAGCAATGGCGGATGTTCATTGGATAAAACTGTCTCAGAACAAATTTTTGTCAAGTATGAAAATTTGATCAAAAAAATTATAATGGATAATCACTTTGATATCATTCAAGGAGTTTTAAACATATATTATGAATTGATTCTCTCCTGTTCTATGTTGCCGATTTCAGAAGTTTTTGTTAACAGATTTCTTAACCAAAGCTTTAATGTTTCTGACTCTATTTCCTGGAAAACAGATCTTGTAGTAAAATTAGCCGAGAATCGCAAACTTCTTAATATAAGCTTGCCTTGGATTATGAATTATTTCTCACAACTCCACGCTACCACAATTGATTTGAACCGCTATAAACTTGAAAAGTTTTTAATGACTTCTAATTATGTAGAAACTAACGAAAGCATTATAAATGCAATTTTTAGTGACAACTGTTATTTACGGGAGTATATGGCCGATATTATTGGAGAAAAAAGGCTGAGTAGCGCATTGGAAAGTCTATATATTAAGCTTGAAACCGAAGAAAATTGTTATGTATCAAGAAGTATAGTGCAAGCAATTGGAAAAATAGACAATGTTTCCGGAATTAATAGATTAATAGACTGGTTCTCACGTAATGTCAATAAATTTGTAGAGAGAAAATATTGGGGAATTTTCAAACATATGAGTATTGCTTTAGCAAGGCTTGATACAACAGCCGAAAAAATACATTATACAAAGTTCATTAATCAGTACTCAAATTACCTTTCCGATTATATTGTATAATATTAAATTTTCCAAAAACGTTTAAATCTTTCTATATCTATATTGTCTATCAATGTGTTTATAGAAATTATTTTTGTCATTTTTCTTAAAATATATAGCAAATAACCTTTTTGTATTTTTTCATTTTGTTCTTGAGAAAACAGATTATTTATCAAAGCTGTTATGCAACGGTTAATGTATGATATATACTCTTGTTCATAAAAAGAAAATAGATTTCGTTGAACTAAAGTCTTTTTCAATGAATTAAGTATAAACACATAATCATCAATATATGATTTTGAAAAGTTATGCGTAGCTGATTTAGGCCTTTGATAATAATGATAGAAAGTATTATTAACTAATGATATTTTTTCTGCATACAACAGAGCCATAAAGGTAAAATAATTGTCTTGCGATCTTCTGGACTTATCAAAAAGTAATTGATTATCTTCAAGTAGTGATTTTTTATAAATTTTATTATTTACTATAGGGGAAATTCTGATATCATGGTTATACATATCCGTTAAGGAATGTAATCCGAATTCACCACTTATTACTGTATTAAAAGGATAGTCATATCTAAACTTAGGAAAATATACATCATCGATTTCTGTTTTAATGCCTGACACACAAATATCGGCATCGTTTTTTACGATGGTTTGTGTCATAATTTCATAGTATGATGAGTCTAACCAATCGTCACTATCTATAAATCCGATATATTTACCTTTAGAATTTTCCATTCCAATATTTCTTGCATTACCGACACCGATATTTTTTTTCAAGACATAATATTTTGCATTTTTTAAACCACTAATTCTTTTTTTTATTATTTCATCGGATTTGTCGGTTGAAGCGTCATTAATTATTATTAACTCATAATCATTCATACTTTGACTGACTATAGTTTCAATGCATCGTGATATGTACTTTTCAGTATTATAAACTGGAACAATAATGCTTAACAATGGATAATTGCTCATTTCATACCCCTCCCACTAAGATTTTTATATAAATCCAAATTAAAATAATCAGTTAAGTTTTTTATGTATTTATCGTTAAGGACACGATTCACATTATATAGAGCAACATCTTTTGTACCTTTAATCTGTGGAGGATGTGAAGGCTTTTGTCTTGACCAAACTACTGGTATATTTTCTTTAATTTGCATAAATTTAAGCCATATATCATCAGCATTCAATGATAAATCATTGATTAGTGATGAGTCGAGGACTTCTTTAGGCATAATATTTGGAGGATATAATATTCCACCTACACCTGTAGCAAACAATCTCATAGAAGGTGTTAATAAATTACTATATTCAAATAACCAATTTTGATAAGGGCATATTTTATGCTCTTCATCAAAGGTTACATAGTGAACTCTAGCTGCAGAAATAGCGTCGGGGAATTTTTTATATGATTCTATTAGATTATAAAACAGATTTTTGTCATAAACAACATCATCATCTACAGTAATAATAATGGTATTTGCGTATTCAGAAAACACATAAAAATACTTATTGTGAGCTTTTAATTTACTACTGACTTGGACTATCTCTAATCCTTTAGCTATGAATGGGATAATGTTATTAGGCAAATGATTGACATCTACGGATTCATCTAAATACAGTATAATTTTTTGTGGCTTTCGTGTTTGTGAAAATAAACTGTCAAGGCAAATATGAATTGTTTCTATTCTTTTGCTATAGCTAGCCATGCTAACAATAAACCCTATATTATCCATAAATAATCTCCTCCATTCTAATAACTGATAATTTGTAGTTATCCTGTGTTTCTAAAAAGTGAAAGGAGAACATTTCATTCCAGGTGGAATAAGTCCTTTCGATATTTATTGGAAAGTAAAAAATAATGGTCAAGTAGCATACGAGTGTGATTGATTTAGAGGACAAATAGAGAAAACGAATCTTGCAGAACAAACTGAAATAGTAAACTTTAAAGGGAAGCATTACGTCGAGTGTTATCTTGTAAAAAAACAGTATCTGTGTAGCTAAAGGCAGGGTAGATGTGCCCTTAGAATAGAAATCAAAAGTCTATAGCGGTTAAACCCGTTGTAGGCTTGCACATTCGAAGTGGAAGTGCAAGTACCTAATTGTTTTCCTTAATAATCCTATATTTCTTAAATAGGTGTAGAAAGTACTGATAAGTAGTTTAAATATTAGGTTTTTATTTATGTAAAACAAACAGTTGTTTTTACAATTAATAAAAGTAATTGTTTTAAATAACAGAAAAAATCATACCTGTCATGTGCAAATTTGCACATGACAGGTATGATTAAATTTCTATATGTCCTTTTCCTGTGATTTTGTTTTACTCGACTTTTCCGGGCTTCTTCTTGCAATCCGAACTGCTTCTTTTTTAAGCTTTGCCCGTTCGAAGTAACAGGTTTTCTCTTTCTTAGGAGCATTTTTCTTGGCTTCTATGGCAGTTTGATTTAGTTCATCTGTAAGGACTTTCAGACGTTTTTCCTTTTCTGCAAGTTCGTCTGCCTGTGGAAAGGGTTCCGCTACAATCTTCTGTGCTTCTGTGTAGTCTACTCTCAGCTTGGCAAGGCTGTTGTTTACATCATCAATTCTGCGGTCTATATTGTAAAGGCAGCCTTCTAATCGGCGAAGATTATGAGCAAAGCTTTCAATCAGATTAGTTGTGTGAGAATGTTCCCCCTGCATTACAGCACTCATACCACCGCCCATAGTCGGACTATGAACTGTAACAGATAATGAAAAGCCCTGAAATTCTCCGACCTTTACAGGGGTATCTGCTCTTGAAATCGCCAATGCTGCACGCTCAAAAGCTTTTGCAGCCTCTTTTCTGTCTGTGTATACTGTTTCACCAATTGTGATTCTGAATATTGGCAGTTTTGTTTCTGCATCAATCGGCAGCGTTCGCAAATGCTCACGATCGGAACGGAGATGTTCCAATGCAGCTGTTAGACGTTTTTCTCTTTCCGGAAAAGCTTTGATTTTATCCTGCATTTCGTAAACCGTATTCTGATGCTCACTTGCAAGTACACGCAGTTCTTTTACTTCATTGTCCAACATTAGTTTTTCCTTGATACGTTCGTCACCGGTACAAAGTGCCTTGATTTCAGAATAGGAAAGAGCCTGCTGATCCACATCTTCGCATCTTCTTGCCGGTTCTCTGGAAGTCATAATCTGAGAGATAAATCGCTGCTTTTTCTCCAGTGTCTGATAACTGTACGCATCAAATGTGCCTTTTGTCACATAACGATATATGGATACATTTTTGTTTTCATTGCCCTGACGAATGATTCTTCCGGCACGCTGTTCCAGATCAGCCGGTCTCCAGGGAATATCCAGATCGTGAACTGCAATTAGTTTTTTCTGAACATTCGTACCGGTTCCCATTTTAGCAGTTGAACCCAGAAGAACACGCACTTCGCCGTTTCTGACCTTGTCAAATAATTCTGTTTTCTGCTTTTCAGTTTTTGCATTGTGAATATAGGCAATTTCACTTTCCGGAATTCCTTTGGCTATCAGCTTTTTCTTAATATCATCGTAAACACAGAAATCACATTCTTCCTCTAATGAATCTCGTTCTGAAGATGATTTGCTGTCCTCGGATTTTTCCGCTTCTGTTGTGTTTCCGGTTTTATGCGGTACGCCTAAGTCACAGAAGATAATCTGTGTCAGTCTATCTTGTGCCGTTTCTGCATGAATACGGGCAACATTTTCAACGCATTGATTTAGCTTTGTCTCAGGGTTATCCTCAAATGAAGGATCAATCAAACGAGGATCCAGTCCCAGTTTGCGTCCATCGGAAGTGATTTTCAGCATATTGTCAACAGATGGATCTACATTTCCGGCATTGATGGCATCAGCTCTGTCCGCAAGTTCGTCTACCAGTTCCTTTTGGAATGGTGTTGCTTCAACATTGATAACTTTGTAATCGCAATCTGGCACGTCAAGCTGCAAAGTATCCGCTGTGCGAATGTCTGCTATCTGTTTGAACATGGACATCAGTTCCGGCATTCCGCTGTAATTTGCAATGCGGGTGCGTTCTTTAAACTTGTTTCCGGTAGGAGCAAGTTCCCAGTCTGTTTTCTGTTCACCAAATACCGTTACCCAGTTATCAAAATTAGCAAGCCCATGATCTTTCAGAAAATCATATTCCAGATAACGCATCATGGTATGCAGTTCGGTAACGCTGTTGCTTAATGGTGTGCCTGTGGCAAAGACAACTCCTTTTCCACCCGTTTTTTCATCCAGGTATCTGCACTTCATAAAAAGATCCAGGGCTTTCTGAGAAGCAGAAGTGGAAATGCCGGAGATATTGTTCAGTTTGGTTGGCGTAAAGAGATTTTTGAACTCGTGAGCCTCATCAACAAACAGTTTATCGACACCAAGCTGCTCAAAAGTAATGGTATCATCGTGGTTTTTCTGTAGTTTGTCCAGATTCTTTTCCAGTGATTTTTTTGTTCTTTCCATGGCTTTAATCTGAAACTTGCTGCCCTCGCTTCGCTTCAGTTCCTCAATACCGGACACAATATCATCAATCTGCGACTGAATCATATTTTCCTGTCGCTCTTTTGAAATTGGAATCATGCCAAGCTGAGAATGACCGATAATTACAGCATCAAAATTTCCGGTTGCAATTTTAGCAAATAACTGCTGGCGATTTTCTTTCTGAAAGTCCTTTTTGGTTGCGACAAGAATATTGGCAGACGGATAAAGTTTCTGAAAATCATCACCGATTTGTTCTGTCAGGTGATTCGGAACAGCAAACATTGATTTTGTACACAGCCCCAAACGTTTGGATTCCATGGCTGTTGCAATCATTTCAAAGGTTTTGCCTGCACCGACCGAGTGAGCAAACAGCGTATTTCCGCCGAACATGGCGTGTGCAATGGCATTTTTCTGATGATCGTGAAGCTGAATATCTGCATTCATCATCGGAAAGGAAAGCTGAGAACCGTCATATTCACGAGGACGGACAGAATTGAAAAGGGCATTGTATTTCTCTACAATTGCTTCACGTCTTTCCGGATTCTGAAAAATCCACTTCTTAAAGGATTCTTTCAGCTTTTCTGCCTTTTTCTGTACAACTCTTGTGGCATCAATATCCACAACACGTTTTTCTTTCGTATCGCCCATGCCATCGGGAACTTCTATTGTCTTATAGACTTTTGGCTCTTTCAGATTCAGCAGATGCTCCATGATTTCATAGGCATTCATGTGTCTGGATCCGTACTGCTGTCTGGAAATAACGGAATTATCCTGATTCTTATTATTGATATGCCAGGAGCCGGTATGTTCTGAGTATTCTGCCGTAATCAATCTGGCTCTCTGCCATGCAAAATGGTTCAGATCACTCCGGTTGCTTCTCGGCGTTTGCAGTGTTTCATACAGAAACTGTTCGTAATATTTAGGATCCAACCAAGTTGCTCCGATTTTTACGTCAATATCTCCGGCTTTCAATGGTTCCGGCATGGCATTTTTCAGAGCATTGACATTGATATTAAAATCAGAATCATAGGAAGCTGCTTCTTCAGCAACCATCAGCTTTTGACGAATATCACCGGAAAGATATTCCGAAGCTGTCTGATATGTATTTTCTGTATGAGGAATCTTGTAAATTTCACCGATCAGATCTTTCTTGAGTTCTGCTTCCGTCATACCGGTCAGCTTGCTCATGTAATCAAAATCGACACCGGCTGTTTCTGCAACAGACAAAGTCAACGCTTCCAAGGCAGTTTTAACGTGTTCAACGGCTTTTGGCGGCTGAATGGTTCGCTTTGTGAAAATATCTGATTTTTCTTCCAGTTTGTTTTTGTCAAACTTCTTTTCTAAGCCTGCGACCAGATTATAGGAAATATCATCTGAAAAATAACGCTTGTTGCTCTGACTGTGCAGCAGACCGTATTTCTCATAGAAGTTATCGTAAACTGTATTCAGCTTTGCTTGCAGTTCCTGAATCACACTGTCCGGCTTGTCCAGCTCCTGAGCTTCCAGCAATTCTCTGGTGGTATCACGCAGTGCAATGAATGCTTTTGCTCGTTCAAACTGGCTGCTGTCTTTCTCGTAAACCCTATGGCAGACATTCTCTTTTCTCTTAAAAAATATCTGATCGTCTTGTTCAAAGAAACTGTAATTACGCAGATCAGATGGAATCTTTACTGCAATCCCGTCTACAGATCTGGCGTATACCTCTTTTGTTTTCTCTGAACTGATTTCAGCGGAGAGTCTGCCAACCGCATCCTGCAAAGCAGATTTCCAATCAAATCCGTCCTCTGCAATAACCATTGTACCGCTGCCATACAGCTTATTGCCTTCAACAATCGTACCGAGTACCATATCCGGATTTTCTGCAAAGTAGCTGTTTACCGGTAATCCGTTCGCAGTTTCACCAATTGCAATCCATGCTTCTTTTTCGAGATCAGGAGTTTTGTTTTCATTTTTCTGCAAAAAGATGATGTCCGTTGTAACTTCTGTGCCGGCATTCTCCTTAAATGCACCATTTTTACCGCCTGGTAAACGAATTGCACCGATAAAGTCTGCTCGTTCTGCTAACATTTTTCTGGTGGATTCATCACGCTTGTCCAGTGTACCAGCTGATGTTACAAATGCCACAATACCGCCGTTCTTGACTTTATCCAGTGTCTCCGCAAAGAAATAGTCATGCAGCTTGGTCGTACCATGCTTGTTATCCTTGAAATGCAGTTCCCCAAAAGGGACATTGCCTACAGCAACGTCGAAGCAGCCATTCTGGAAATGATTCTTCTCAAATCCTTGAATCGCAATATCAGCATCGGGATAGAGTTTCTGTGCTATTCTTCCTGAAATACCATCAAGTTCAATACCGTAAAGTTTGCTGTCAGACCGCATATTCTCCGGCATTCTTCCAAAGAAATTTCCGACTCCCATAGCCGGTTCCAGTACATTTCCGCCTGTAAAGCCAAATTTCTCAAGTGCTTCATAGATGCCGTCAATAACCGTAGGAGAAGTATAGAACGCATCCAGAACCGAAGCATTTGCCTGTCTGTATTCCTGTGGGGAGAGCAGTTCTTTCAGCTGTGTGTATTCTTTGCTCCAGAACGCATTGTCTTGATCAAAAGCCTGTGGAATACCGCCCCAGCCGACATATCTGGAAAGGGTTTCTTTTTCTTCCTCTGTTGCAGGACGTTCTTCTTGTTCTAGCATTTTCAGTGTTTCAATGGCTGCAATGTTATTTCGGAATTTGGTTTTCGCACCGCCTTCACCAATAGAATCATCTGTAATGGTAAAGCTTTCTGCCTTTTCAGATGATTTTGCTTTGCTGTAGGCTTCACGTTCCGCATGATTCAGATATACACCTTTTTCAATCAATTCCGCAGTATTTTTCGCAACTTCCGTCCATGTAAAATGAAACGTATTCTCGCTGAATCTGCCATTTTCATCCGACAAGGTAAACTGAATCCCTTTAGAATCATAGCCTACTAAAGCAATCGGATCGTCTGCCGAGTGACCGCCTGTTCCATATTCATTTTTCAGAAAATTTGCAAAAGATTTGGTATCCGGATTATTTTCCTGATAAAATGCCTGTATACGAAGCTTACCATCATGAAATCCGCTGCCACGAAGAATTTCGTCATGTAATGCAGCGATTGTATTGATATCGCCGACAAATAACGGAGATGGCGATTTGTCTTTTACTGTTGTTTCCTTTGCCGGAACGGATTGCTCTTTCTTTTGTGCATCGCCAAAAAGAGAAAGTTGTTCTCCATAAGTATTGTGAAAAGGCCTTTCTTCATCTGCACGTTCGGCTTTCGCAATTTCTTCGAATACAGCTTCATCTGTAAATAAGGGCGTATCTGTATCTTCTCTTATCTCAGATGTATCAATGTTATCAGGACTATCCGTCTCTTTTTCTTCCGCATTACGTTCTTCTGGTTCATATACAGATGTTCTATCGGTAATCCGAATTAAATCCGGATTCAGAACTGCAACATAGCTATGGAGAATGTTATTATTGTCCGCCATACGCTGTGCAAATGCAGCAACAGACTCTCCATCCAATGCATCTGCACCGCTGACACCCAAAATGCTGTCAAGGACTTGGGATGCCGGCGTGTTCGGTGCATTTTCCAGTACATATTGATAATAGCTGTTTTCTTCTGCCGCAAATTGAAAATCAATCACTGCTGCATCATGACCGCTTTGTCTTGCTTTACGAATTGTTTCATCAATATCCCAGTTTTCTGCACTTCCAAACGTAAAATGGGCAGGATTCTGTAATTCTGCTTCACAGGTAAGTACTTTACTTTCCGGAAGATTGCCTGCAAATCTCTCTGCTCTGGCAAAATCGGTATCTGTCCAAATTGCACCTCTGTAATCAGGACGAAGTCTATCGAAATCAGCCATTGTACCGTGATATAAGGTCATTCTGACTGTATCCGCTGCTTCACGCAGAACCTCATTTTCCTTACCAAGATATTCTCCCTCACGGTGTAGCTTGAATCTATCAATATTGCTTGTAGTCTCATATTCCATAGCACCGGACTTGTGATGTTCCGTAATTCCAACATCATCCGGATAAACGCCCTGCATAGAAGTAACGGTTACTTCTTTTTCTCCGAACATACCCTTGAGACGATATTTGTCACCAATTTCGATCTCATCTGCTGTCCTTTCCGGTTCTGTATTCCGGACATTTTCAATTTCCGCTGCCTTTTCTGAAAGATAAGCTTCTACTGATGGAAGATAGGCTTCCAGAGTGCCTGTTTCTTCCGGTCGAATCGGGTTTATATCAATGGGAATCCCGTCAATATCCAGAACTTCTTCATGAAAGAGGTTGAAAAGAGCGTCCTCTTTCAGAGCAGAATCTTTTATTTCCACAACAACATCAATATCAGATTCTGCTTTTTCAAGTCCTCGGCAGCGAGAACCGGACACAATGATCTCACCAATTTCTGCTTCTATAAAATTTTCTGCAAGAGATTCTGCGATAAAACTTTTGACTGTATTTTCAATGTCCTCCGGGTGATAGCCATTGATTTCATGAAACAGTTCTTCTGTTTTTGCCCGGAAATCTGCGATAACCGTTGATTGTTCTTGTATCGGTTCTGTCCTTATCGGATTCTTTGCTTTGAAATCAGAGAGTATCTGCTGTTCTTCTGCGGTAAGCTGTGCGTTGGATTCCAGAAATGGAAGAAATACATCAAGTGTTTCTCTTGCAGCTTTCTTGTGTTCCGCATCGTGATATGGATAACTGGTGGAATTCAGAATGCCTTGATTGAAATCACGGATATGATCAATCAGACTTCCGCCACCTGTACCTTTTCCGTCTCCAATGTCAAATCTGCCTTCATAGTTGAATTCTTCGCCGTTTAATACACCGGAAATCGTGAAATTTGTTTTCTTATACCAACCGGCATGAAGCTCCGGATTGCTGCGTTCTGTGTGCTGCTTTTCGTCTAAGTATTCCAAAACGGCATTTGCAAGGGCAAACGAAATGTCCGAATGCTGCTCTGCAAAATCAGCAAGGATACTGCTTTCCGTAAACCATGATGCATCATTCCCAAAGCGAAATTGAATAGAATCCGATTTTGACGGTTCGTTGTGCTTTTCTAAAAATTCTGTGATTTCACTGACATTGCTGTAATTTTGAAGCAGCTGACTATATTGTTGTATTTCTTCCGGGGAGAACGATTCATCAATTGCTTCCATCAATACTGATGATTCTTCACGCTGAAACAACGCAGATAGCAATGCTTTCTGCTCATCGGAATAGCTGTGCTTTGAAAAGTAGCTTTCCATTTCAGCTGAAATGTCGAAGTCATGCTTCCATTGTAGCATTGCATTCAGAGCCGAATCCTTTCCGATACGCTCTGCCGGTGATTGTGCAAGGTAGTTCCGTGTCAGCTGCACCATTTCCGCAAACTGCATATCGCTGTATTGTTCCTCAAAGAAAGAATCCAGACCAATCGAAATATCCTCTGTGGCAAACTGATGGATCACATCTTTCAATTCGGAAATTCGTTCTGTACGAAGTCCGATTTCAGCCAGTTCTTTGTGTATCTCAGATTCCCAATGTGCCGTTTCTAATGCCATATAAAAAACAGCAGCAGCATCTTTTTCTACTGTAAAAATCACTTTGCCATCACGAATCAATCCGCTGTATGAAATGCTGTCCTCTAAAAACGGCTGTATTTCCTTGTATTCTTCCGGCTTCATTCTGGAATGAAAGTAATGTCTGTTCCGGATTGACCGATATGGCAAATTGCCGATAATCTCATCTGCTTTTTCCGGTTTTGCAAACTGTTTTCGCATGGCAATCACACGATTCTGAATTTGCTTTGCCTGTTCCAGATCGTCATGACTTACAGTAAGTGTTGTTTTGCCATAAGCAGATACTCGTCCGGAAAAGGAAATATTCTGTTTTTCCAGGAGTTCCGCCATTTTCAAAGCCGTGTCACTGTCCAGAGAAAGATACTCTTTCTGCGGAATGTATCGGTATTCTGCATTTCCAATGATGTTCTTATGCGGCGGCGTATATGGAATTTCAGACTTGCGGAACTTTATTTTTTCTGCATCTGTGCCAATGATTTGTTTTAACCAATCCAAATCCTTATCATTGACCGCCATTACTGCCTTGTTGTCTTTGGAATAGGCAAAATAGTTGATTCCTGCATTTTCAAGCTGTTTCTCTATCTGATGAAACGTTTCTTCTGCCATAGGAACGAGCGTTTTATCTCTGTTATCGGTTGCATCGTTCCACGTTTTGTTGCCGTATACCTCCATGCTGCTACCTCTTAACGGCTGTAGGATCCGTTATTCCTGCCTGTATGCGTATCAAAATTGTTTTGCGGTTTATGGCTCTTTTCTCCGGTAAAGAATGCTTTTTCTGCATTGACCTGCATTCTGTATACAGGATTGCCGTTTTTATCTGTGTGTATGCCTGCACGAAGGCTGCCACGCACTGCAATCATGCTGCCTTTTGAAAAGTACTTTTCAATGAATTCAGCAGTCTTTGCCCACGCTGTGCAGCGAATAAAGTCCACATCCTCTTTCTGTCGATAAACGGCAACTGTAAACGAAAGCATAGGCTTGCCGTTCCATGTTTTTCTCATCTCTAAATCATTTGTAATTCTGCCCATAATGGTTACGTTGTTCATGATAAAAATTCTCCTTTATTGTTCCAGTCCCTGTTTTCTTGACGGTGACTGTTCTCTTTTTCCTTTACTGCTGATACGCTGTGCTTCTCGTTTCAAGCTTGCACGGCTCATAAAAGCAGCTGCTGTATGTTTCTTTTCAACCGTCACCGCAGATTTTTCTCCGTGCAGCACAGCGGAATAAGCAATGCCTTTCTGATCTAATTTCTGCATGGTGCTTTCCGCCTGTTCCTGTGACATTCGCTGTGTGGCACGCTGTTCTTTCGGCAATGCCTTATAAAAATCAGGATTCACATATTGAGCAGCTCTTTCTGCTTTTACAGCACCGGAAATCTGCTGATATGCCTGTTCGTCCGCTTTGGAAACCGTAATCGCAACAGAATGATTTCTGCGTTCCACAGCAGAATAGGCAACGCCTTTTTCCTCAAGCTGATCCATGACTTTCTTTCCGACAGCTACTGTTTCCACATGAATGGAACGATTCTCCCTGGTCAGGGACTTGAAATAGTCCGGATTGATGGATTTTACAGATTGACTTTCTGCCGCTTTTCGTTCTTCATGTGCTTCTGCATGATCATCGCCCAACTGATGTCGGACAGTTTTTGATTCCTGTTTCATTTTCTGAAATGCAGACTGCATCATACTTTTCAGAATTTCCGCATTTTTCTTATCTACGGTTACAGCAGTTTTTCCGTTTTGACGCACCACAGCAGAAAAGGCAATGCCTGCACCGGTCAGCTGTTCCATGACTTTTTCAGCTTGTCTCGGCAGCATCACTTCAATTTTCCGATCTTCTTTTGAAAGCGATTGATAGAATTCCGGATTGATTTTGCCGGATTGCTCCGAATAACTGTTTTGCGAAACGGATTCTGTTACGGAATAGCTTTCCGGTTCTTCTTTTCTGCCGTTGTTGATGATTCCGTCAATGGAGTTATAGTCATCTTCCATTTCCATTTCTGCATTCCTCAGATAATTGGAATCTTCTGTGATAACGCTTTCTGCCATGTTAGGAACAGGAGCTTTTTCTTGATCTGTCATTGCATTCAGCTGCTTTTCCGCCGCCTGCATCCGTGTTTCCGTGATACCCGCATCTTGCTTTACAGGAGTAGCAACCTGCCTGCTGATTTTTTGCAGTTTGTTTTCCAACGTTTCGATTTTGCTGCTGATGGCATTGATTTTGCTTTGTAATTGAATTTTATCCACAGCAGAAGTTTCCGGTTTGGAATAAGCTTCGTACAACAGTGCTCTCTTTTCTTCCAGACTGGTTTTCTTATCGTTCAGACAGTCTGTGGTAGCTTGCTTTAGCCGGTGCATGGCATCTGTAAACACTGCACGACGTTCTTTGTTTGCACCAATAGAAAAGCTTTTGATGGTATCGCTTAATGCAATCACTCGGTTTAATTTGTGGCTGATCGTGTCACGCTTTTTGGAAAGCTGCGTAATTTTGTCCTGATGTCCGGAAATCCGATTCTGACGGTTTGGAATCTTTTCTTCCCGGATTTCCTTTATTTTGCGTTCATTGGCTTCTATGATTTGTCTGATGCCCGGAGAGCTTCCCATAGTTGCTTTCAGCATGGCATTCTTATCTTCCAGTCGATCTGCTTTTGCGGATAGCTGTTCTATTTTTGCTTTATTTCGTGCAATCTTATCTGATCTGACAGCGATCTTTTCATTGATGGTGTTAATGCGGCTTTGATGAAAATCTGCCTTTTCCTGTAAAAACGAGAGTAACTTCTGTGCCGGACGTTCGCTGTTTTCCGGCAGCTTTTCTTCCTGCGGTGCTGCTTTTTGCATTTCTTTTTCTTGTATCGGCATAATCATTCACGCTACTTTCTGTTTCGGATAAGTACAAATGCTGCGACAGATACAATGGCTGCAAAAACAGCACTTCCAATTAACATCTTCTTTTTCATCTTTGCAGACTCCTTTCCTGTTCTCTGATTTTCTGCTCTTTGGATTCCAAAAGTGTGTGAATCACACTTTCTTCTTTTTCTTCTATGAAGTTATTGACACGAATGATTTCGGAAAGCTCTCGCTTTATGGTGGCTTTATCGCAGTGCCACAGCCTGATGTATGCCAGACAGAGTGCATCTATCATCTCATCCGGACGACTGTTTACTGCACCCACAGACATCTCCAGTACGTCAGCAACTTCCGGTACAAGAATCCTGCATCCGTTGACATTCTTTCTGTCCTGTATTTCAAGCAGCAGCTCCTCAAAATCACCGGATTCTGTTTTTGTAATGATTTCATCCACCACAGCCTGAAAGGAACTGTCATAAGTCAGGGATAATGCTTGTTGATTGTATCTTGCAAAATGCGGCACATTGCCTTTATCCAACGCATGGACAATTTTTTCTGCATTTGCTGTATCATATCTGCAATATGCTCTGTTCTGAATATGACGAAGTTCTGTGCCGGAGGTAATTGTACTCATGCCTGCACCAACGCTTTCAGAGAATCTATCAAAGCAGAATTGTCCTGACCTTCTTCATATTCCATGGCGTACATACCGCAAAGCTGTTCCTGTACAGCATCCGGCAGCATATGCAGTTCACTTTCTGAAACGGAGAGAAGCAATGCAACACTTTTCAGTTCATGAACAGACAGTGCCTTGTTTACAATGGCATAAATTCGTTCCGTGTCTTTGCTGTCAGCCATATATTCAAACACAATGTTCTGCTGTGTATCAAAATCCAGACTTTTCAGCGTTTCATAAGAGATCCCTGTATTTTTGGCTGCTTCTGCAAGTGACAGAAGAACCGTACCTTTTACCCAATAGCTGTCCAGATCTTCGCAGAGAATCTGCTTGTCCTCCTCATTCTGAATCTCAACGTTTTCCAGAACGGTTTGCATGGAAGTTAAAATTTCTTCCGGCATTTCTGCTATGTTTTCTGTGCCAACACCGAGAATTTCGGATACCTGCTGCATCATTTTCTGTGTCATATTATGATTTCCTTTCTGTTTTCCATTGATAATACGTTTTGCCGTTATAGCTGTTTTCCGCTATTTCCGGGAAAACAATCGTTTTCTTACCCTTTGCAGGGAATGAAGTGCTTTTTCCATGCAGAAGCTCGGCAATCTGACTTTCTGAAAGTTTCTTGCCATATACTTTGGCAACATTCATACCGCATTTTTTCTGACAATAGAATCCATACTTGCCTTTGACTACATCACCGCTGCATTTCGGGCATTTTCCAAGCGGTTCATTGTGATTTCCAAAAGAAACAGACGCGTCTGCAAATCCGTATTTTCTGCAAATATCTCGGACGAACTGCTCAATTTCTGCCATGAAGTCTGATTCAGAATACTGTCCATGTTCTATCTGCTGCAATTTTGTCTCCCATTCAGCTGTCATAGATGCAGATTTTACTTCTTCCGGAACCACCTGAATCAGGTTTCTTCCTTTTTCTGTTGCCGTAATTTGTTTTCCGTTACGCTGTGCATATCCCTTTGCAACAAGCCCTTCAATGGTGCCGGCTCTTGTAGCAGGGGTACCAAGTCCTTTCTTTTCTGCATGGGTATCAAAATCTTCTGCACCGGCGTGTTCCATTGCAGAAAGAAGCGTATCTTCGGTATATGGTTTGGGCGGAGAGGTAAAGTGTTCGCCTTTGGATGCTGTGCAGGGGAATGTCTGCCCCTCTGACACGGACGGAAGTGACTTCATATCGTTTTTTTCATCACCACTTTTTAAGGAATACTGTTTCCACCCCATTTCAAGAACACTATTGCCGTTCGCCGAAAACGTAGTTCCGCTGCATTCTGCTGTGATCTTAACAGATTCAAAGCGATACGCCTTGGCAGAAGCACACAGTAGTTTTGCCGAAATAAGTGTAAGAATGTTTTTCTCACCGGAAGGCAGCTTGTCAAGGGAAACGGCAGCAAGATTGCTTGTGGGAATAATCGCATGATGACCGGTCACTTTTGCATTGTTGATACACCTTGAAAGATCAGGAACATGATTGATTCCAAAACCGAAAACCTGATTGACAATCTCAACCATATCCAACGCTGTCTGCCGCATATCTTCACTGAGGAACGAACTGTCCGTTCTCGGATAAGTAACCAGTTTGGCTTCATAGAGAGACTGCATATAGTCCAGAGTCTGCTGTGCGGTATATCCGTAGGCTTTGTTGGCTTCACGCTGTAACGTGGTGAGATCGTACAGCTTTGGCGGCTGAATGGTCTTGATTTCCTTTTTTACAGAAGTGACCGTAACTGTATTCCCATCACAAGCCGAAACAAGAGCATCTGCCTTGGATTCCTCATCTATTCTTGCAGAGGAAAACTTGATTTCACCGCATTTCAGGTCAACTGTAAAATACTTTTGTTTTACAAAATGATGGACTTCATCATCACGCTTGACGATCATAGCAAGTGTCGGAGTTTGTACTCTGCCGAGATTCAGTTTGTCATGGTATCTGCAAGAAAACAATCGGGAACCATTCATTCCAACCAGCCAATCAGCCTTTGCTCTTGCATATCCGGCATGAAAAAGGGTATCATAAGCAGAAAGCGGCTTCATTTTATCAAGAGCAGAACGAATTGCACGTTCTTCCAAGGAAGATACCCAGAGCCTTTTTACCGGCTTTCTGCATTTTGCCATCTGATATACATAGCGGAAAATACATTCTCCCTCACGGTCAGCATCGGTGGCACAGATGATTTCTGTAACCTCCGAACTGTTCATAAGGCCTTTCAGTACATTGAATTGTGCTTTTGTACTGTCTGCGACTTGAAACAGCCACTTTTCCGGAATCATAGGCAACTGTGAAAAGCTCCATTTTTCTTCCCAGCCACCGCCATAATCGTTTGGGTATTTCAGTCCGACAAGATGCCCAAAGCACCAGGAAACAATGTATCCGTTTCCTTCTATTCTTGTTTTTTTGTCTTGATCAGCACCTAGAACTTTTGCAAGTTCTTTGGATACTGACGGCTTTTCGCCGATTACGAGAATTGCCATAAAATCTTCCTTTCTGTTTTTGTTTCTCGAAAAGCAACGATACATATACGATATTTCAGAATTTATTTCTGAAATATCCGGTTTAATATTGACATTTTGAATTTGGTGTTATATAATAATAGGAGAGAGGATGTGATTACTCATGTTGTGCCAGTTTACATTTGGAAACTTTAAATCTTATAAAAATGAAACAATACTGGATTTGCAGGCTGTCAGCGGACAGAATTTTCAGGATTCTTTACTTAGTAATACAGCTGATAAAAATGAATTTCTCCCTGTATCTGTGATATATGGACCAAACGGCGGAGGAAAGTCAAATGTTCTCGATGCAATCAACTGCATTGTTTCACTTGTCATGAAACCAATTCTTATTTTTAAGAACAATACGAATCAAAATGCTGCAATGGAATTGACACCATTTCTTTTTGATGAGGATTCCAGAAACAAACCCACTAAATTTGAACTGTATTTCAGACCAAATGAGGAGTATGAATACAGATATTTTATTACCATAACCAAAGGTGTAATTGATGAAGAATGCCTTTATCGCCGAAAGTTGGGTAAGGGCAGCAGAATCGCAATGCTCTTTGAACGCAATTGCGGTGAGATTGAACTGGGGGCAAGCATCAACAGGAAAAAAATCAATCTTGAAGTAAACGATCAAATGCCGTATCTGTCCTTTTTGTATATCAATTACAAATTGGAACCGATTATTCTTGCTGTTGATTGGTTTGAAAAGTGTGTTATCCGCAATTATGCTAATCCGAATACAGAAAGACATCTGATTATCGGAGAGGGTGATGCGTTTAAGCAAAAACTGCTGCAACTGATGAATGATGTTGGGATTAATATTACAAATTTCGATTTTGTGAAGAAAGCAGAAAATGAAGCAGCCTATGACCTGCTGTTTGAGCATACCGTTCATGAAAAAACATATCAGCTGAATATTCATCAGGAATCTGATGGAACACAGAAGCTGTTTCATGTACTTCCGCTTGTTATTATCGCTTTATCACAGGGCAGATTGTTGGTCATTGACGAACTTGATGCAAAACTGCATCCGAAACTTTTGAAGTTCATCATTATGCTCTTTAAGAATCCGGAAATCAACACGAAAAATGCTCAGATCATATTTACTTCGCATGACGTTTCTACGATGAAAAGTTCTGTATTCCGGACGGATGAGATATGGTTTGCCTGCAAACTGGATGATGAATCCAGCGATCTCTATTCACTGTATGAGTTAAGAGATGAAAGCGGCAATCACATTCATCCGAGTGCAGCTTTTGACAAACAGTACCTTGAAGGACGTTATGGTGCAGATCCATACTTCCAGAACATTATGGATTGGAAGTGATGATATGTCAAAAAAGCCTGTAAAAAAGAGCGATTCTGAAAAGGGTTGGATGAAAAAACGCCGTGATAACCGAAGAATGATTGCTCCGGAATATCATTTGATTGTGACGGAAGGCACCAAAACAGAACCAAATTATTTTGGAAAACTCAAAGAAGAAATCAACAGTAGATACAGAGACCGTATTTCGATTGAAATTGCAGGAATCGGCCAAGGTTCCAATACATTAACGTTATTGGAAAAAGCACAGAATATTGTTTCAAACTCACCGATTGAATACAAGCACGTCTGGCTGGTCTATGACAAAGACGATTTTCCAAGAGATGATTTTGATAATACCTACTACAAGTGCGAATCGTTATCCAAGCAGCATGAAGCTGTCATGTATCATGCTCTGTGGTCAAATGAGTGTATTGAATACTGGTTTCTTCTGCATTTTCATTTACTGCAATCAGCCATTTCAAGAAATGAGTATTATCCAAAGCTATCAGAATATTTGGGTTCAAAATATGAAAAGAACCGTGATGATATTTATTCTTTGCTAAAGCCACACTTGACAACTGCAATCAAAAACGCCAAACAAGTTGCCGCTGGAAACAAGAATTTACCGCCGTCACAAAGTACGCCGGGAACAGCCGTATATGAGATTTTTGAAAAACTAATCAGCTATCTGAAATAATATTGCATTTTGGGCACAGTTTCCACAGAGACTGTGCCTTTCCTTTTTCAAATCGTTCAGTACACTACAGGATCACCATAATTGATTTTTTGAATGGATGCAATATTTGCTCTAAGATCTAATCCAAACCAGTTATAATATCCGTAGCTTCCGCTGAATGCAGCACAATCCGGCAATAAACCGTCCGCATGAATAAACTCAATGACCGATTTTCCGCCATTGCCGAAGTTGTGATACCGTCTGTTGCCCTTGCTGTCACAAATCTTTACCGTAAACTGTGTGCCGTTTTCTAAAGTGACAAGAAATCTGTCACCGCAGTATCCGTAAAATGTTCCCATGGCACAGCAGTAATCGCCATATGCATCACGCAGAATACCGGTATCCGTTATCAAATCCGGTTCTGCACCCTGAATTGCACTCCATGAAGGATTCGCTGTCAATCCCTTTGCATTTTCGTAAGTAAAGCAGTTTGTCCAGCCATCTTCATGTTCAAATTCTGCAATGACTTCCACGTTTTCTGTCTTTCCGGTAATTTCAGCAAGAATATTTTCTTCCGAATCCGATAATGTAAATTGATATTCTGTACCTTCACGCAGTCCGGTAACATAGCAAAGGGAATTGGATTGAAATACAAAATACACGTTGTCAATGTAATCATCCGGAACTGTTTGCGTCAGTGTTACTGTATATTCTGCATCTTCATCGCCATTCCATGTCAATTTGATACAGGAAACAGAAATCGTACTTGCGGTAAAGGCATAGGGCACATAGCTTTCTGCATAAGCTGGCTCTGTTTTCACTTCGGCAGAAATTTGCCTTGCAGCAGTTGTTGCCGTTGTAACTGTTGATGCAGTCTCTGATAAAGTCTGTACAGCAGTTACGGCTGTGGTATGGATAGGAGTTACATTTCTGTCCGGCAAATCATAATGACCACTGCTGAGTATGACAAAAAAACTTGTCCCAATTTCAATCACTTTTTCTGTAATCATTCTAAACGGCATGGAAATGCACCTCGTTTCTACTTTTCATAGCGGTATCTCCAGTTATCATAAGATTCTGCATTCGGCAGTTCTGTGTGCATTTTCTCCCATTCCAGCAGCCTTTTTCGAAACCTCTTATCTGCTGTCGCAATGAAAATACCGCTGTCTGTAAAGTGAATCAGTCCGGCATCTTCCAATGCAAACAAAATATGCATGGCTTCCAGCGGCTTTTGCTGAAGATCAATGTCTGGTGCTTCCAGAGTGTGCATAGCAACATCCAATTGATGTGACAAGTTTTGCGCTCGGTTTTCTGATGCCGGCTTCATATTGAGAAATGCGTATGTCTGCATTGCTTTCTGAAAAGCCCAGCAGAATGCCAAGCTTTTTCTGCGTCAATTCCTTTTTCCTACGGAAATATCTGATTTTTTCTCCAAGTTTCATATAAGTCCTTTCAGGATATGAGCGATAACATCCACTGTCCATCCGTTCCCGATACATTTGTATCTCTGTGTATTGCTGATGCCTGCGGTATAGTTATCCGGCAGTGTCTGCAATCGCTCTGCTTCTACGGGTGTTAGTTTGCGAATGATATAATCGCCGTCTGGTAAATCCATCTTGTATAGTCCGGTTTTGGCTCCCTGACCGCCGCCGTTGGCAGACAAGGTAATGGATTTTCCCACAACAGAGTAAATCCGCTGTCCCTGTTCGCCTTTTCCATATGCACCAATGCGAACCGGCTTGCAGATCAGGGAATCTTTCTGCACGGTAGTCAAACAGTTGGATTTTTCATCATCTCGTAGTTCCATGTACTGTTTTGTCTGTCCGGTGTCAAGACAGCGTCCTCTCTGTGCAGCTCCGTAAACCGGAACTGCTAACATAGTCCGTTGTTTTCGTTCTAACGTATTGGAAATTACAGCCCCGGAATACCTTGCTGTCATACAATAACTTTTATCCTGCCAGGGAATCGCATCTTCTATGACATCTTTCAGCAAAACGCCTTGATCTTCCGGCTGCGTTACATGAGGAATATTCGTCCAGTAACATCGTTTGCGGTTCTGTGCAGAAACCAGTGCCGAATTGATCATAATCGGTTCTACACCAAGGCGTTTGCTGATTTCCTGCTTAATGTTTTGATGAATGGAATTGTTGTTTTCATACAGGAAATATCGGCACTGTGATTCTTTCAGTGCTCTGACATATTCCATAAACAGTTGAAATCCCATGCCATCTGTTGTTGTCTCTCTGTTCTGTTTTGCTACGCTCCAATATGTACAGGGAGATCCGCCCAAAAGCAGATCGTATCCCTGAAACTTTTGAAAATCGCCGTCAAAAACGTTTCCATGATGAACAATATCGGGGAAATTCTTTTTAGAAACGGTGATTGCATAATGGTCAATTTCAAAAGCGTCATATTGTTCTACAGGCAATCCGGCACGTTCCAGTGCCAATCTGCCGCAGGAAATACCGTCAAACAGACTGAGTATTCTCAAAATTTCGCTGTTTGTCGGCTTCCATATAACCTTTCATGAATCCGCTGCTTTTTCCTTTGCAATATGCGATCCACCCAATGATGGTACAGATTACCCCGATTGCTGTACTGACACCGACAAATTCTCTCTTTCTCATTGTCTTATGTCCTCCATTGTTTTTACTGCTTGATCATTTTCTGATACGAAGCAGCCAGTTCATCATAGTCACGGCTGAGTTGGTCATATTTCTTCTGAAGTTCTGTATGCTTTTCCATGACAGGTGCAGTTTCTGCACAGAAATCTGCAAATACTTCTTCCATAAATGCGAGATTTTCCTCTACGCCGTCAGTGTAACCTTTCTGATAAGCCGCCTTTTTGGCGTGCATTGCTGTGAGAATAGCGGTCAATGCTGTTCCGACTGCTCCTGCCGCAGCTGCAATTTTTTGCTTCTTGTTCATTTTCAAAGTCCTTTCTTTATTCTTCATCTTCATTGATTTCGTTGTCATCGTACCATTCAATTTCTTCATCGCTGCTGTCTGTGTCAGCGGACTTTTTCGGCTTTTTCTTCAAGAACTTGAAACCGAGGAATCCGGCTGCTGCCACCGTCACTACACCAACCGCCAAAAGCAATGGCATCATATTTCCGGAAGAACGCACCGGAGATGCTGTATTGCTTTCTGCCGTCTCAGATGCAGTGGTTTCTGCCGATTCCGCTTTTTCAGGGTTGTTGGACACTCTGCCGTTTGCCTGTTCTGCTGCCTGTCTGGCATCTTCCGGCGTAATGGAAGAATCACTGTTTTCTTCATCTCCGGCATACAGCAGTGCATAGAGGTCATAATCGTCTACCTTGTTCAGGAAATACACATTATCCTCTCCGCTCTCCGCAGAATAGTTGATCAGCACATAGAAAACATGACCGTCTTTTGTCGTGACAGAAATAAACTGCATTTCTTCACTGTCGTAAAGAATCTTTTCTGACTGAATCAGCGTAGCATTTCCGCTTGTATCATAAAAATCAGATGTAAAATCATCAGACGTGGCGTTTTCATCGGAAACAGTTGTTTCAGCCGCACTGTTTTCAGAAGCACTGCCGAGCATGGATACCAGATCGGACAAGTTCATATCTTCCAGGTTGATTTCTTCTGTTACAATGGAAGTATCATCGGGAACTGAAACGGTAGTTTCTGCCGCTGATGCCGAAATGCCTGTGCAGGCAAATGCAAGAGCAGCTGCGGATGTCAATACACTAAAAAATCTTGTTTTCTTCATGGAAATTCTCCTTATTTTCAGTTTGAATGTGGGATTCAGCAAATTTATCCAGCATTGCATCAATATCTGCAAAGGATACGCTGTGATCTGCCATTTTTTGAAGCAGCTTTGCATACTGAACATAATCGTCAGCGGTCATTGCGTGGCTGCTGAGTTCTGCTCTGAGGTTTTCATAACTCAGCACTTTGATTTGCGTATCAATTCGCTTCTTTTCAGCAGTATCTTCTTTGATGCGCCTTTCCAGTTGTGCAGAACGCTCCTTGAGCTTTTCAATTTTCCTGTCGTTGATTGCCATTTCACATCTCCTTTCAGTACAGCACCAGTCTGGGATCTATAAAGTCCCAGCCATATCCGTCTGTATCAATTTTTACTTTGATATGCACATAGTCATATATCAAGCTGTTTTGCAGGCTGTCGCAGGATTGATGTCCGGTTGATACGGCAAAAGCTTCGCCCTCTTTCAAGGTATCGCCCTTTGCCAAACCATTTATAAGGGTGACATTGGACAAGTAAACTTCGGTATCACGCTTTGTGCCGCCGCTGCCGTCATACCAATACTCCACATCGTTTTTGCGAAGCACAACTGTGTGCTTACTGCTGTCTACTTCTGTGATTTTACAGTCAAATGGTGCATACAGCTGTGTATTGGAGTTCAGAACGAAATCCACACCCTCATGCAAATCGCTGATCCTGCAATGTGTAGTGTTCCATGCCTGCATATCATAGCCAAAACCATTGACAGCAGTATACTCATGAATAGAAGCACTGCCAAATATGTTTTGCAAAGTCTGATGATTGCCATACATCTGTCCACTGTCATTTCCAAGTAAAAGCTGATAATACTGCGAACGTTCTGATGCATGAGACATAGCATTCAGCTTGTCCGAAATGACCTGATCAAAGATCTTTTTCTGCTTGACACTGTAATACAGCCGACAGTCTGTTTTCCAGTAATACTTCTCATAATATCCATACATACAGGTATCTTTAATGTTGGAGTTCCAGATTTCTGTATCAGTTGGGGAAACCAGAAACCAGGCATCTTCTCTATTCCAGCCCCAGAATGAGCGATCATGCCGTTCCGTGCCCTGCATAAAAAAGAAATTTCCGGTTGCATTGTCATAATAGTAAAACGGTTCTTTTGTACCGGAATAATAACGATGATCCATGATATAGAAGCCGGTCAATTCGTAATTGTCATTTGGATTCAGAACACGATAGTTACTGTCAATACAGAGATAACCCTCACTGTCACGATATTTTCCAAGTTCATTTGTAATGGCGATTGGCTTAAATCGATAACGATAAGGTCTTCCGTCATAGATGTATGCTTCTTTTTCACAGCGGTAATATGTGCCTGTTTCCGCAGAACCGCCGCCCCAATAGTGATAAGGGGAATATTCCTCCCAACGAGACGTATTATCATACCAATATACAAACTGGTATTCTGCATCAAACAATTCCTTGAGGAGTGTTTCCGTGTCGCTGCTGTATTTCCAGTATGTAATATCGCCATTATCGGCTGCATCAAAATTGTAGTAATAGGCACACAGAAAGCACCAGAGTTTGTACGGATCAAAATCATAACAAGGTTCCCAGTTGAATTGAGAACTGTTGCCCCAGTACCAGGTGTCAGGATCATCTTTCATGTTTCTGGTGTTTACACCGAAGTTTTTCAGTCCGTTTTTCCATTTGGAAGAATCGCCAACCAATTTGATATTATTATTCATCTCCCAGGCAAGTTTGGTATAGTACTTTTCCGCTTCGGAAAGGTCATAATCCTGTGCGGCATATGTCCCAAGGGTAAACCCACCGCCGGAGGTAATGGAGCTGAAAATCATCAGAATAAAGGCGAATACAAGCAGCAATACAAGTAAAAACAATGCAGCTGCTGCAAAGAATTTCTTTACTTCCGTTCCGTAGATATTTTTGACAAACCGAAAAAATGCCTTCAAGCCTTCCTTGAAACGCTCTTTAACAGAACTTCGATGTTTTTTCTGATTCTGTATCTTCTTTTTCTTCTGTGGACGATTGTGCTTTTCTTTCAGTCGATGATCCTGCTTTTGCAGTTTATCTCGGCTTTTCTGTTCTTTCTCTGAAATGCGGTCACGTTTTTTCCGTTCCCGTTGTAGCCGCTGCGGTTTGCTGACTTTCTGCATCGCAGGCGTTATCACTCTGCGTTTTGCAGAATCCAGAGCGTGAAGTACATCATTTTCAGAATCTGCATTGACCGTTTTCTGCCATGCAGAAGCTTTCATCCGATTGCCTGTATATTTCACAGGCTTTGTCAGGAGAAATCCCGGATTCGCATCTTTCTTGATTTTCTTCTGAATGGCAAATGATTTACGCCGATGTTTTTTCTCAGAGGAAAGTTCTTTTTTCCCGAATTTCAGTTCACGCTTTTCCTGTTGATACATCTGCTTTCGTCGAAGCAGAAAGGCTTTGTTTAGGTCGGTTTTTTTACTGTTTTGATATTGAGCTTTCTGCTCTTTGAAATCTGCCTTATTTTTTCTCAGCCGTTTGACAGCCTTTCGTTTTTCGGGCTGATATTTTTCTACCTGAAAAAGCTGATTATCTGCCTTTTTCAATCTGTATTTTGCTTTTTCCAAACGGTATTGCTTTTTCAGCTTGAAATGCCGTTTCGTACCTTTTACAGCATCAGCACCGATTCTCAGTGCTGCAAATGTGCCGCGATGATAATCATCGACTGCTTCACGGGTATATTTTCGCCTTGCCTGGTCAACAATTTCACGGCTTACATCATCAGCTGTTCGGATTGCAGCGGTTTCTGCTGCAAGGCCCGTATGAACCACTGTGTTTACAGTATCATGAGCAATCCGGTTTGCGGTCTGTGCCGTCCTTTTCAATGCTTTTCCTTTGAAAGTAGTCGGCTGAATGCTGTTTACGGTTCTTGTAACTGATGGAACATCTCCGGTAACACGATATTTAGCATTTACAATCTTATGGAGGATGCCACGATTGTTGCCATGGCACATTTTTTCACTGCGAACAAGGCGTGCTTTTGTTTTGAATTTGCCTTGTGAATTTGACTTTCTGTCAAACTGTACTTGAAACTGCTTTCGTCTTTTGCTGACTTTTTCAAAACGTGTTTGTGCTTTGCGGAGATTGTGTTGTTTTCGGGTGAGTTTGCTTATTTCGACCAACTCCTTTCGATAAAATTCCCATTGACTTTTTAGCTAAAAAATGATATACTAATAATAGCTAAAATAACGGAGGTGCTTTTTTATGATTACAGCAACGGCAACAGATGTACAGAATAATTTTGGTCACTTTCTTCAAGCTGTTCAATCGGGAGATGAAATCATTATCTTGAAAAATGGAAAAGAAGTCGCAAGACTGATCTCTCACGAATCCAGTATTTCATTTCTGACGGATTCACTTACAGGTGTCTTAAAAAGTGATTACGATGATAAAGCAATTCGTGCAGAAAGGATAGAAGCACATGAAAGTATTGATTGACACAAATGTGATTCTTGATGTTCTCTGCAATCGAGATGATTTTGTAGAAGCTTCCTCGAAGGTTTGGAAATACTGCGAAGTGGATAAGTTGGAGGGTTATATTTCCGCTCTTTCGATTCCGAATATTGTATATATTCTGAGAAAAGAATTAACACCAATGAAAACGCAGCAAATTATTCAGCAGATCATGATGATATTTCATGTAGTTGATCTGAGATCATCAGATTTAAAAAACGCTGCTGAAATGCTTTCCGATGATTTTGAAGATGCTGTTCAGATATGTTGTGCAAGCAGAATGAAAGCGGATTACATTGTTACGAGAAATATTCGTGATTTTCAAAGCAGTAAGGTGATTGCTCTGAAACCATCGGAATTGTTGGAAAGAATATGAGTAATGTTGAAGGTAACTACTTAACAAGTCGGAACTTTTCTGTGAAAAGATGCAGCGTAATGGCATCAAGCAAAGAATACTTGGATTTTGTGTTAGAACAGTTAATATGAAAGATCTACGATATAACAAAGGAAAGAAGATAAAAGTATGATGATTGAGATATTATTTAGTGGAATAAAGGACATAACAAACCTTTATAAAAGCAAAGAGGTTGATAAATCTGATTTGGGAAAAGCGCTTGTTACTAAAACAAAATATCTAGGAAAAGAATACAGTGAAAAAGTACTTACGGATGTTGTGGAGGAATTTGAAGAAGAAAAAAGCATTTATTATGTAGGGTGCCTGCAAAGAATTGCAAATGAAGTATTTGATTTTTGTTTATCAGAATCCAAATATCGAGTCTCATTTACAATTGATACATATGAGGATAGTAAAGCCAGACTAAAAGTAAAGCTTGAGCAAATTGAACCAAGAGAAGAATATGATATGTTGCTGGAACAATTGAAAATTGCAATAAAAGACAGATTGATTAGTGATTGGAATAGATGTATATGGATGACAGATGAGCAGTCAGAGGCATTATGTACAATGCTTTATCCAATGGTGTTTGAAACGGAAAATGAAATTAGAGTACTGGTAAATAAGGTGCTGATTTATTATATTGGAGTTGATTGGATAAAGAAAATAGGAATGGAGAAATACGATTTAAGTTGTGAAAATCTTGTAAAAGATTTTCGACGGATTTCTCCTCAATATGAGGGTGTTGATGATACGTTTTTTTCAATGACACTAGAAACAATGATGGAAATTATTAAAAAGGGGAAAATTTATGATGAAAATATTGCAATATCATCGTCTGATTGGAACGCTCTAAACGAAAAGAAGAATAAGAGTGCTGATGCAGTGCTTGGATATATTCAGAGAAAAAGAAAAGTAAATGTGGACATATGGAAAGATATTTTTGAGCAATATTTTAATTTTGAATTGTCAGTAATTACTGACTTTATAAAAAATAGAAATCACATAGCTCATAATAAGTTACTAAATTGGATTAGTATGCAAAAAATCAAGCAAAATGTAGAATTATTAAAATCATATATTAAAATTGCAGATAAAAGATTTGAGGAATTAAATATTTCAGAAGAACAATATATGACCATAGATGCACAACAAGAGGCAGAACGAGAAGCTGAAGAAGAAAGAGATTGGGAAGAAAACTACTTGAGGGATAGAATTCAAGAGGAAACAGGCATTGAGATACTTACGCTTGATGGAGTTCTAGAAAAATTTAACGAGTTATTAGATGAATTATATACCGAAATTTATGATGAATTATATTTCAATCCATGTTTTAGCATAGGTCGGCAATATGCGATTAAAGAGAAAACAAATGAACAGATATTATTTAAAGTTCAATCAAATGCGGTACAAGAATCTGAAATAGAAATAGTAGTTAGTCTCTGGCTGGATGGTAATATGGATTCAGATAGTTCAGCAACAATTAGCTGTAGGAAAACGAATGAAAATGATAACTATTTATTTGATGCAGAAATTAGATATCACAATGGTTGTGGGTATGAAGATTATGATTTAGGTGGTATCTATTTAGATAGCGAATCCGAACTTGACGTTTCTGAATTAAATGATTTTAAAAAAGAATTAATGGTGTACATTGAAAAAGAATTAAATCCAATGGTAAAAAAATTAGCTGAATATAATAGAGCTGATAAAAAGCCTGTATCTGATGAAGCTTGCTGGGAATGTGATAAAAAGGGTATCTCTGTAATGAAAGCCTTTTACCCTGAAGGATTTTGCTGTTTCTGTGGTACTGATAACAACGAATAACCGATTGCAGAAATGACCTATGCTGATATCATCTGATTTTTTTAGAAAAATAAAGGATTTACGCTCGCATAAACAACTTCCAATTTACTGAACTAATATCAGCCGTAAAGAAAGCCCTCTACGGCTTTTCTCATGCACTTTCAGTCGGTTTTGTTGTCATCAGCTTATACATTTCCGTATTCATCGGGAAGTGGTCAGTGAACGGTAAAAGTACTTTATCATAGCGGATAAGTCCTTCGCCCGGACCGGAATTTGTCACGAATTTCATTTGTTCCTTGGAGATATGCAGTTTTTCAGCAAGTATGTCTCTGTCACCGGCTGCCTGATTCAGCATATATACAAAATCAGAGTTATCAAAAATATTCTCTACTTCCTGTGAAGAAAGCAAATCTTTAACATTCTGCGTAATGCCGGTCGGAACGCCGCCCCATTTTCTGAATCGCTTCCAGATCTCAGCAGAATACTTTGCCGTCTGTTCTTCCTTGAGAAGCAAATGAAATTCGTCAATATAGTAGCGGGTAATCTTTTTCAGATTTCTGTTTTCAGAAACTCTGTTCCAGACCGTATCCTGAACAATCAGCATTCCAACCTTTTTCAGCTGATTGCTCAACTCCTTAATATCAAAGCAGATGATTCTGTTTGACAAGTCAATATTGGTTCGATGATTGAACAGATTCTGCGATCCGTTGACAAACATCTCCAAGGAATTGAATACTCGAAGTGCAACTTCGCCCTCATGCTCCAGTTCATGCTGCAAATCAGAAAGCAACGGCATTGTTTCTAAGACCGGATTGCTCTCAATAAACGTCTTGTAAATACGCTGTACGCACTTGTCAATCACGGAACGTTCTTCTGAAGAAAGTCCGTATCTGCCGCCAACAATGATTTCACAAAGTGAGATCAGAAAGTCTGACTTGTTCGCAATCACTTCCATTGGATTGGAAAATAAGTAATCGTCAATGGTAATATCCATAGGGTTAATATGCTGTTCCGAGTTACTTGCAATCCGAATCAGCTGCCCATGAAGTGCCTGCACCAGCGGAAAATATTCTCCCTCCGGATCGCAAATGATAATATCATCTGTTGTAGTCAGAAAACAGTCCAGAATCTCACGTTTTACGGAAAAAGACTTACCGGAACCAGGCGTTCCAAGAATCAATCCGTTTGGATTTTTCAGTCTGGAACGATTGGCACGAATCATATTTCCGCTGAGTGTATTGACACCATAATAGGTTGCCTGTCCATCCTGAAACAATTCTTTTGTAGTGAACGGAACAAAAACTGCAATTCCCGAAGTGTGCATTTCACGGGAAACCGGAATGTTATTATGACAAAGAGGCAATGTAGAAACCAACGTCTGTTCCTGTCTGTAATCATACGGAAAAATGGTACAGTTATTTTTCTGACAAATACGTTTCAGCATTTCGCCCTGTAAACGCAGTTCTTTCTTGTTTTTCGCATAGCTTCTGATGCTGATTGAAATATGAAATAGTCGCTCATTCTTGCTGTTCAAATCGGAAAGCAGCTTTTCAATATCATCAATATACATTTTGATTTGCGGCGGAAGAATATCCGGATCATATCCCGATTGAGATGCTTTCTTCTGTTCGTCAATTTTCATCTGTTCCACATTGGTCAGCTTTTTCTTGACAAACTTCAAAGCAGTGATCTGGTCCAGCGGTTCTGCATGAATATTGACGCAGAACAAGTTCTGCATTTCCAGAAAGTTTCGCAATACCTCATCGGATAATTCTCCGGCAAGAATATTCATATGCCATACTGCACCATAGGCATTGCCGATTTCAAAATTCTGCTTGTTGAATTTGAATGATTTCGGACATATAAAATCCTTGGTGTCCATGCCTGCATGAAGCATACTGTCCCAGTCAAATACAAAGTTTTCATCTCCATATGGATTCAGAGCATAATAAAGTGTTTCCAATCGTTCTGTTCCGTCTAATGCTCTGGCTTCCACACCGAACGCCTTAAATCCCTTTATTACATCATTTTTAATAGACATCAGTTTGGCTCTTGCCGATTTATAAGACGTACTTTCAATGCCAAATGTCAGAAATTTTCTGGCAGACTGTCCGTTGGAGCCTTTCAGCAGTTTGTCTGTCAGCATTTCGGAATATTCTGTACGAATTCTGTTGAAATCGTCATTTTGTTCCGGTATCTGAATGGTTTGAATCAGTTTCTTTTTGGAACGATTCTGATTTTCAAAAGTCAGCTGAAAATGAATGGTGTTGTCAAACAGATTGATTACATCGCAGTATTTATCAAAAATATTGTTCTGTTCTTCAAATTCAGCAATACTGTAATTGGCATCAAAGTGTGCTTCTTGTCAGAAAGAAAACAGGTGCTCCTACTGCAAGACCAATGCCGAAGCAGATAACCTGCCTTTTGGTAAATCCCATCATGAATTTTTCCTTGATGTCATTCAGATCTTTTGGAATCGAAACATAATGTGCCATAAAAATCTCCTTTTAATGTGCGTTAAATACAGACTTGCTGATTGCACCGGTTCTCAAAATTGTAAAAATTAGTGCAGCTGTATAGCCTAACAGCATTGCCATTTGCATAATCACACCGTCTGCACCGGTATTCAATGTTGTAATCATATTAGAAAACAGTGTTTTGAATATCGCAAGTGCCACAATGATAAAGAATCCCTGAAATGAAAGTGCAAGCAGCTGCTTGATCCAGTTCTTACCAATACTGCTCCATTCACCGGTATCCATCATAGTTGCCATTGGAATCGGTGCGATGGAGAGATACATGAACACTTCGATGATTCTGGAAGCCAGGGTAATGACAATGGCAACAATCAGTATCATAACGCCCAGATGCACAATGAGCGAGATAAACCACACTGTCATTAGTTCTCCAAGGCTTAATCCGCTCAATGCTGTTTTCTTCAATGCCAGTGCAGCAGACAGATAATTTCCGGAGTCAAACAGCGTTGACAAACCGTTTGCACAGACATTTGTGCCGAATGAAAATAGTCCGGATGCGATGTAATACACATTCGACACCAGAATTACACCGCATAGGGCTTTGATGATCCATTTGATAAAGATAGAATCGTCAAAATCCTTGAAATTGTTTCCTCGGATAATGGTTTGTATCAAATCATTCAAGAGAATAATGGTCAGAATAAATCCGCCGATTGGAACGACAACATTGTTGCAAAGTGTTTCTATTGTTGACCAGATTCCCGTTCCTGCAGCGGCACTGCCTGCTGAACCGGTAAACTCTGCCGGATGTTTGGTAAGAAAGCTCTGTACTAGCCCTTCATTGCCATTTCCACCGATTGTAGCAGAAAATGTATCGGTCAGCAAAGTAGAAATTCCGTCAAACTGAGATTTAATGCCGTCTTTGAATAAATTACAGCACCAATCTTCCAGTGCATCTATGGCATCACTGATTACACCCATATGCTCACCGTCCTTTCTGAATTACAGTAACCCACATTCCGCCCACCACGTTACTGTTTGTTATTTTCGTCTGTAATCAGACTGCTCCGGTCATCATGCTTTCGAGAACCGGAACGAGGACGATTGCAAGAAGAATCAGTCCAAGACCAGCCATAAGCTGCTTCATACCCTGCGATTTAGGACAATGTGTGTATAGAAGCTTTTAAGAAAATATTGTAAGACAAATACAGCAGGCTATGAAATACAGGCACTCTGTCTTGGAAGTATCTGTATTTTTTTAATAAAATGCTTTATTTCACTCTTGAAACAATCTTCCAGATATGCTATAATAATAATTGATACATAAAGCATGACCAATCGTGAGGTGATTGCTATGAATATTGCTATCTGCGATGATGAGCCTGTATTCTTGAAAAAGCTGTATAAAAAATTAACCGACATGAAGATACCTGATTGCGAAATTCACGAATTTACAAGCGGTAGGGATTTATTAAGACTTTATGTCAAAGGAATGTATGAAATCGTTATCCTTGATGTAGAGATGCCTGAAATGAATGGGCTGCAGACAGCCGCAAGAATCAGGCAGATAGATAAATCTGTGATTATTTCTTTTTTGACAAATTATGCTGAGTTTGCTGTCCATGGCTATGATGTAGGCGCCTTTCGGTATATTTTGAAAAATCAGCCAGACTATATGTATATGAAACAGCTTAACTCAATTATTGATGAGTGTAAGCAGCGTTTTCAAACGTTTTCATTTACCAATAAAAATCTATCTTTCAAATTTAGACTTACAGATATTATTTATTTTGAGGGACATAAAAGAAGAGTTTCTCTTTTCACTTTAACAGGCGAATTGGAATATGGCGGAGATTTTACAGAAGTATGCAGTAAACTTCTGAAATACAGTTTTATCCTTGTCAATCGTGGATTGCTTGTAAATCTGGAGCAGATTCAGAATATAAGCAAAGCTGACATCATTCTTTCAAACGGCAAGAAAATTCCTATTGGCAGGACATATAAAGAAGAGGTTGTATCACGCTACCTTGATTTTGCAGCGGGGAGATGATGCGATTGTCTATATTGCTTCAAAATGAAATTGAAATTGCAAATGTGGCTGTAGAAATATTTTTGATTTTTCTGTATTTTTCTTTACTTTGCAAACGAAAAATCAAAAAAATCTCTTTGCTTCTTTTTTTCTTGTTGTTTACTGGAATTCTTTCCACAATTGTTTTGTTGAGTGATAGTATTGTTCTGAACCTTGCAACAACAACAATCCTAATTTCAATAACTGCATTTTTATGCTTTGATGATACAATCAGGCATAAAATATTCTGGATTGTTATATATCTACTGATCATATCTATTTCTGAACCAATTGTGATTGGAGTATTATGTGTTGCAAATATGGGAACACCCGATAAATTTTTAGAATCCGGATTGGGGCGATATCTCGGTATGATAGGCACAGACCTTATCTATTTATGGTTTATTGGTTTGATGTGTCGAATCATAAACAAAAGAATCCGCGATTTACCTGTTAAATATTGGATTCTCATAATATTGATACCAATCATAAGTATTTTTTTACTACAGACAATGCTTGACGGATTTGTTGGTAACAGTTCTCATAATTATATTTCATTAGCTTTTTCCCTTGCAGGAATTATCTTTATAAACATTGCTATGTTCAATTTTTTTGAAAGCTATGAGGACAAGATTAAATTAAAATATTTGGAAACGCTTAAACAACAGGAACAAGAAAACTACAAGCTGCTTACGCTGTCTTATAAACAAGTCAGAGAATTTAAGCACGATATTGAAAATCAGTTTTCTGTTTTGAATGATATGTTGGAAAATGATGACATTGATGCTGCAAAAAAGTATCTTGTAAAGTTAAGCTCATTTGTAAGACTTGCTAACAGACCGTGCTGCACAGGAAATCATACCGTTGATTCAATCGTAAATATCAAAGGTTCTCTCGCACAAACTTATGATACAGAATTTATTTGCAAGGTCAATATTATAACTAGTATTAAAGCAGATGAGCTAGAACTGTGTCGTATTATTGGAAATTGTCTTGATAATGCAATAGAGGGTTGCCTAAGATGTGATGTTCTTCATAAGCATATATGGATCAGTATAACTGAAGAACAAGAGAAGCTCTTTTTGGTTATTACAAACACTTCTAATAAGGTAGATGCCTCTGTTTTATCATCAACAAAGAAGGAAAAAGGGCTTCACGGGATAGGAGTAAGCAGTATTAAATCCTCTGTTGACAGATTGGGAGGACTTTTGAAATTTGATTATGAAAATGGAATTTTTAAAGTGAACATTATGGTCCAAAATTGTTATTTGTAAATTTGTAGTGAATATCAAAAATAACATGATGTTCACTACAATTCATTATTTCAAATTTGTATTTCGGGACGAGAAAGTGACATTTGGGGACACTTTGAGACCTTTTTGCGCAAAATCTATTGAAAATAATTCTACTTGATGCTATGCTTTTTGCAGGAAGTGATTCAGAAATGATTTCAAAACTTGCAAAAAACATAGCACATTTTTTTGTAGTCAAGAACATAACTGAGGAATCTAAAGAGGTAATCTATGCCTATGGAATGGAGCTTCTGATTTCTGATGTGTTGAATACTCTTATTGTTTTGATGATTGCTTTGATTTCCCATACACTACCCGCAGTTATAATATTTATTGCTGTATTTATGGTATTGAGAAGATTTGTAGGAGGGTACCACGCAAACAGTCACCTGAGCTGTATGCTCACACTTGTCATGGTAATGTTGGTTTTCTCTTACGGCATTTGCAATATAAGTGGACAAACTGCTCAGGTATTTAGCATCAGCTTCATTACAATGGCTTTGCCTATTATTTTCTGTATCACTCCCGTTCCGCATCCAAATAAACCGATGTCAGCGGAAAAGGGTATCAGACTGAGAAAACGAAGTATTATCCTCGCTGCTGTTCTTTCTGTTGTTGTAATTGCATTGCTTATATTCCATTATCAAAAATTAGGCCTTTATGTATCAAGTGGATTATTACTGTCGGCAATCATGGCACTACTCGGTTTCTTCTTGAATCGGGGTGATAACAGTAAACAATGACAAGGAAAGAGAAAAGCGGAGTATTATATTGATTGTAATTCTCGCTCTTGTTAAACTGACACTGTATATTTCAAACGGCAGCGTTTGCGGTATCACATTCTATCAGCCAAAAGAACCCGATCTGCATGGACTATATGAAAGGAGGGATTTAAAATGAAAAAGTTGATGAGCATCGCAAGGAAAGCTACTACTACATTGGCGGCTCTTGCTCTGGTAATAGCTACCACTTCTGTTCCTGGGGCTTGTTACCATTGGTTTGCACAGCCTGTTGAACCAGAAGAATTGAGGAAATTTATGAATGACAAATAACTTTAAGATTTGTTGCAATCCAGAAAGGATGGTAAATATGAGTGAACATAAAAAGGTTAGAAAAATATTATCAGGACTGCTCAGCGTTGCAATGATGTCGATACCATTAGCAAATTTTCCTGTATCCGCAGATGAAAATACTGCAATAACATATGTTTATGATAACTATACAGTTGTCTATGATGTAACGAACTCATGGGGTAATACTGAGATTGTATCGATGACGATCACTAATACTAGTAGTTCAACTATTGAAGACTGGATGCTTTATTTTACTCCAAATGGTAATATTCAGTATGTAAACAATGCGATTCAAGTTACGGATAGCGATAATGGTGTTACTTATTTTAAAAACGCTGGATACAATGCTGATATTTCTGTTGGCGATTCAGTGACATTTTCATATGCAATTGACAACTGTTCAGCAGTTCCGACTGATTACGAATTTGTCCAGTCACGAGAAAATGTACCCACAAATGATTATTCTGTTTCGCTGAATGTTAACGAAACTTGGGGAACAAATTTCAATGGCGAAATCGTTATCACAAATTTGACAGATGAACCGATTGAGGCATGGGAATTGGTTGTTGATACTAACTTCACCATTACGGCAATTACGAACAGCTGGGCAGCAACCGTTACGGAGTTAGAACCGTATAGCTATAAGCTTAAAGGCACCTATACAAGTTATATTCCGGCTAATTCCAGTGTTTCTTTGGGCTTTACCGGGATAATGGACGGAACGCCACAAATTTCCGACTACTCTATGACGGCTATTTATGCGGACTTGAATGCTTTTGACATTGTTCTGCAATGCAACAAAAAGAAAATATCCACAGAAGCAACGGATACCACTGTTTACTTTTATGCAGAAACAGATTTGGAAGTAAGTGAGCTTCAACTTGTAGATTCTGCAACCAATCAGGTTGTTGCTACCATGTACGATGATGGAAAGTACAGTTTACATGGTGATGATATGCCATATGATGGCGTTTATTCTTGTAAGATGTCAATTGACAACTCTGAAAGTACATATCTTTCTTATTACGCAAAATGTACGATTACAAACTCCATTTCGAACTATACTGGTATCAAAGTATACGTTCCTCTAACCACCACAGATTTTAATGAAATGAGCGCAGTTGATACCGCTATAAGCAATCTATATAGTCAGACAGAATATAATTCAATGACTACTGAACAAAAGCAAACCACTGTTTTGCAGTTGCTTAAAACTCTTGCTACGTCCGGAACAGCAACTTATCCCTATAGCTTAATTTATGAAAACTCCATTATATTCAATGGTAACAATTTGTATACATTCACTTATAAATGTGGTGTATTAGGAACAGCAAGAATTGAAGATTTCAACGATACAGAAAATGGCGTTGAAAAACGCAATAATGAAACAAATACTATCGACTTACAGAGTGAAGAATTGGATAACGAATCGAATGATGTTAATTTACAGATAAATACAGCTAAGACGAATGGGATAACATTAGATACTGATGGTTTACTTGGCAGCATTTACATCATGTATGCATTTGACGATACGACAAGCTGGCGTTATCCTTATTATACTCAGATGGAAGAAAGATGGTCAGAAGCTGGACTAGATGTTACCTTAGATACTGAAGTCACAGTAGATGATTTTAAACATCTTGATTCTGTGGATATAGCTGTTTTCTCAATGCATGGTGATTACTACAGTACTGACAATCCAGTACTTGTAACATATGAATCGTTTTCATCCGAAAAAGATGCTTTGTATGCAGAAGATTTAGCTTGCGGTAATATTACTAAGGCATATGAACATTACGCCCTCTTCCCGTCATTTTTTACGGATAATTACACTTCAGAAGGACTGAATGATACCATCATCTTTTCTGAATCTTGCTGTTTTTATGGGGAAGATGATGATGTTTGCTATAGTATGTCCGAAGCATTAATTGATAGTGGGGCAAGTACAGTTATTGGTTTTCATAATTCCGTTCTGGCATCGTATTCTCGCAATATAATGAAAAAAGTGGTTGATGAATTAATTGCTGGATCCACGACAGGAGAAGCTCTTGATATTGCTAAATCAATTTATGGAGATGATGATAACAATTCCTCGGCTATTTCACCAGCATATCCAATGATTGATGGCAATACAAGCAAAATGTTACACTCTGATGGCATTAGTAACGGTGGATTTGATGAAGCAAGCACTCCAATTTATTGGAAAAATGAAGGTGATACAAGAGCTATAAAAAGACTTGGCACATTTAGACCAACAAGTGGAAGTCGTATGGGCTATATTTCCACTGGAATTGGTTCTAAGGAAATTGACTATATGAACGCTACTGAGGGAAGTGTTATTTCTCAAACATTTAAAGTTCCTGAAAATGCAACTACTTTGTCCTTTAAGTATAATATCATTTCTGAAGAACCACTTGAATGGTTAGGTACACAGTATGATGATACATTTAAGGCTCTGCTATATAATACGAATGGAACAGAAGTTACTGAACTTGCTTATGAATCAATTAAAAATTCATCTCCGGATAGATGGACACTTGTTCCTGATCTTGATTTTGAAGGTGGAGATGACACAACATACACCTTGGGCTGGCAAACAGTTTCTTATGATGTCAGTGATTATGCAGGAACTTATGTAACACTCCGTTTCTGCATCTATGATGCCGAAGATTCTATTTATGACAGTATCGCTTTGATTGATGAGGTGAAAGTTGCATGAGGTTGAAAAGAATCAAACAAGCTGTTGCTATGTTTATCGGAAGTCTTGTTGTAACATCTTCCTTTCCGATTTTTGCTTCTGCAAATTCCAGTGACTATGAATATGAATTGGATTTAACCTGTAGTTCAACGCATTACTTTGACGATGAAGAGGATACAACAACATACTTCTATGCGGAAACTGACTATGAAGGTGAGAGTGTTACCCTTGTAAATGCTGACGATTTGACAGAGTACACAATGCTTGACGATGGAAAATTTTCTGTAAGCGGCGATGACCTTCCATATGATGGAGTATACTCAGCCAAAATTGAACTGGATACAAACGGTGCAACTTATGAAAGTCCGAAGATTTTATCATTTTATGCTATTACAGAAGACGGTGTTAGATCTAAAACAATCTCTATAAAAATTGTAAAACGAATTACAGATATTCAAATTTCAGAAATGAATTCTGTCAATGAAGCAATAAACGCTCTTGTTGAGTCTGAAAATTATACATTAGCAAGCTTTGAAGAGAAAAGTTCTATGGTTTATGAACTTTTAGTAAATCTTTCTGAGTGCGGAACGGAAGAATATCCTTACAGCTTGATTTTCCCTGATTCTATCAACTTTACCGGCAAGACGTATGCATTCAAATATTCATGTGGTGCGTTGGGAGGTGTTTCTATTACTGACCCCTTTCAAACTGAAACTACAACAACTACAACCAACATAACAACAGAGATCACAACAACTTTCACCACACCCACAACTACTGTTAGTATAGAAGAAACAAATCCAACAACAATCACTACAGAAGAATCAACAACAACTTCTTCGGTGAAAACTACTACAATAGCCACCACAACCATTGGAGAAGAATCAAAAACTTCTTCGGTAGAAACTACTACTACAACAACTACCACAACAACTGACCTACCACAAACCGGTTATTCTAAATGGTATCGGACAATTGTCGCATTTGCAATATGCATGACTGGAATTGGTGGAATAATGGTGATTGGTTCGGGCGCATTGAAGAAGAAAAGAAGATAAGTTGTAATTGTAAAATCGGAAAAAGCGTCATGTTTTGATTGCGTCAAGCATGACGCTTTTCTATGATTTGTATTTAATGAGTAAAAATCATAGAAAGAAGTGAATAATGATTTGTTTTGTTAAATGGAAAGGCAATGCGAATATGCAGAACAAAAAGCTTTTATTTTCAGTAGGAATAATATTTTTTGCAATTGGATTTGCAATACTTTCAGTTTTTATATGATAGATTGTCAAGTCAAGTGCAACACAATCAGAGAAAAAAATTTTGAAGCACCTCGAAGGGAGTCAGAAAATTA
>ENA-UPTB01000441-UPTB01000441.1-human-gut-metagenome-genome-assembly--contig:-NODE-441-length-44273-cov-9.937709_pt1 | contig 44273 bp, 45 predicted proteins | sample MGYA00250046_ERZ773369 | MGnify/ENA primary metagenome ERZ773369 (study PRJEB29103, sample SAMN06111938) | human gut metagenome | biome: human gut; feature: ankylosing spondylitis patient; material... | reverse complement strand
GATCTTCCGCAAAGAGTTCCCGGACCGTCACTTTGACTGCGGCATTGCCGAGCAGAACATGGTCGGCGTAGCCGCCGGCATGTCCACCATGGGTTACGTGCCGTTCGTGTCCAGCTTTGCCATGTTCGTGGCGGGCCGCGGCTTCGAGCAGATCCGCAACTCCATCGGCTACCCCCACCTGAATGTCAAGATCGCTGCCACCCACGCCGGCCTGTCTGTCGGTGAGGACGGCGCCTCCCACCAGTGCTGCGAGGACATCGCCCTCATGCGCTCCATTCCGGGCATGGTCATCCTCAGCCCGGCCGATGACGTCGAGGCCCGCGCCGCAGTCATCGCCGCCTACGATTACAACGGCCCCGTCTACCTGCGCTTTAGCCGCCTGGCCACGCCGGTTTTCCACGATCCTGCGACCTATCAGTTCCAGATCGGCAAGGGCGAAAAGCTCACCGACGGCTACGATATCGCGGTCATCGCCACCGGCCTGATGGTCCCCGAGGCACTGCGCGCCGCCGTGCTGGCCAAGCGCCAGGGCATCGCCATCCGGGTCATCAACATGCCCACCATCAAGCCCATCGACGAGGACATCATCCTCACCGCCGCCCGCGAGTGCCGCCGCATCATCACGGTGGAAGAGCACAGCATCATCGGCGGCCTGGGCGAGGCTGTCTGCTCTGTCGTGGCCGAAAAGCTGCCCGTCCCCGTGCGCCGCATCGGCGTCATGGACCAGTTCGGTCACTCCGGCCCCGCCGCCGAAGTCCTGCGTGACTACGGCCTGACGGCAGAAAACATCGTCTCCGCCGTCCGCGAGATGGTCCGCCCCGACCAGCCCGCCGCCGCTGAATAAACCTCTACTTAGCTTTTGTTAGCGCGGCCTCTACTTCGCGCCTTCTCGTTCTCTGCTTATTAAGTTCCTCACAAATAAATTATCCACTGCCGCTGTCGGGACTCACTTCCTCCAAACACCCGATGGCGGCTTTTGTGCGCCCATTTTTCCCGATGATCCCCCATTCATCTCCACACAAAGAAGGTAATCTACAATGGACCTTATTTTCCAATTTCTCCGCATTATGGTATTCTGCTTCGCCGGCGAGCTCTGCTATAACTTCCTGCCCCTCCCCATCCCGGCCAGCGTCTACGGCCTGCTGCTTTTGCTGGCCGCCCTCAAACTGGGGTGGGTCAAATTGGAACAGGTGCGCACGGCGGCGCTGTTCCTCATCGGCATCTTCCCGCTGCTGTTCGTCCCCGCCGCCGCAGGCGTCATGGACCTGTGGGCGGAGCTTCACGCCATGCTGCTGCCGGTGCTCATCGCGCTGGTGCCGGTCACTTTCCTGGTCATGGCCACGGCGGGCCGTGTCACCCAGCGGTTCGCCAAGGCCGAGCCCGAACTGGAGGAGGAATTAGCAAATGACGATGCTCAATGATTTTCTGTCCACCTCAGCCACCTGGGGCGTGCTGCTCACGCTGGCAGCGTTTGCCCTGGGTACCCTCATCAACCACAAAACGGGTAAAGCTGTTTTCAACCCGCTGCTGCTGGGCACGGTGTTTGTCATCGTGTTTTTAAGCGTCTGCGGCATCCCCTACGCGTCCTACAAGGCCAGCGCCTCGCCAGTCAATTACCTGCTGCTGCCGGCCACGGTCAGCTTGGCGGTCCCCCTGTACGAAAAATGGGACCTGCTGCGCAAAAATGTACTTGCCATCGTCATGGGTATTTTGGCAGGCACACTGGCCAGCCTGGGCAGTGTGCTGGTGTTGTCCCTGCTGCTGAGGCTGGACCACAGCCAGTACATCACCCTGCTGCCGAAGTCGGTCACCACAGCCATCAGCATGGATGTCAGCAAGGAGCTGGGCGGCATCGCAGCCCTGACCGGCGCCATCGTCATCCTCACCGGCATCCTGGGTGCCCTCATGGCCGAGATGGTCTGCAAGGTCTGCCACATCACCCACCCCATCGCCCGGGGCATCGGCATCGGCACCGCAGCCCACGCCGTCGGCACCAGCAAAGCCCTCCAGATGGGCGAAGTCGAAGGCGCCATGAGCGGCCTGGCCGTCGCCGTCGCCGGCGTCATGACCGCCATCCTCTGCCCGGTGTTCTCATCGTTTATCTCTTAAATTTCCAATAAAAAAGGGAGCCTCCCATCCACGGGAGACTCCCTTTTCCTATGCAAAATTTACACCAGCACGTCTTTGATAAGCAAACTCAACCCGCCGGTGGCCGAATGGATAAACTCGACGGCATCGTCGGAACTGCATAACTCTGCCGGAATTTTGATCTCGATACCGGATTCGGTTTTAAAGCTGCGGCTTTCCAGCTTGCGTATGCGGGCGGGGCTTACGGTCATGCGGTCGTCTTCCCGCACGCCGGTCTCGGCCAGAGCCTCCTCAAATTTCGGCGCTGCCAGGGGGAAATTCTCCCGGATGCGGCTGCGCACATCCTCGACGGCGATCTGGTTGTCCACGGCCTGGTTGCGCACCAGCAGCTCCACAGCGGTCTCGGTGCCGCCGTCAAAGGGGGGCACATCGTCCAGGTCGTCGGTCTCGGGGTAGGCTTCCTTCACAGCGGCCACGGCGGTCTCGCAGACGGCCTTCAGCTTGGCCTTCTCCTGCATGGCCTCGGTGCAGCCAAAAACCCGCGTAGACAGGTAAAAATCCTTCTTGTCGTCGATGGTGTACTTCTTCTCGATCAATCGCACTACGCCGTTGGCGCGGTCGATCAGCGCAGCTTCGTCGGCCTTGGGGGTGCCGGGCAGCAGCGTGCGCTGGGGCACCATGCTGCTGACCTGCCCGTTGCCCAGCACCTGGGTGTTGTGGGTGTAGCCGGGGCGGTAGTTCAGCTTCAGCACGCCGTAGTGGGGCACCGCGCCGTAGTTAAAATCCACCACGGCCAGATCGCCCGCCGGGATGGTGGGATACTGCAGCATCTGCTCAAAGATGACGCCCGCAATTCTGCGCGAAATATCGACAAAATCGTTGTTGTGGGCCATCTCGGCAGCAAAGGCAGAGTCCGGCAGGAACCGGCAGTTTTTGACCTCGTCGCTGGCGAAAGCCTTCTCCAGCACGGCGGTGAAATATTCAAATAGGTCGGCATCCATCTCCATGGGCCGGTCGGACAGCATCGGCTCCGACGCGCCGGGGTCCAGCAGGTGCAGGATGACCTGATTGATCGTGACTTCCATTTGGTTCGCTCCTTTGTTTGGCATAGGAAACAGTATACCATATTTTGGCGGGGATGGCCAGTGGAATTGCGGGAACACTTACTTTATGGAGGGTATCCCCCCACCGTAGGGGCCGATGCTCGTCATCGGCCTGCCCGTGAAAGGAGCAATCACGATGAAAAAGAAGCATATTATGTCCGAGGAAACATTGACCCACACCGTCCCCTGCCGCCAAAAACAGGCCAAAGAATACCTGCAGGGCCGTTCTCCCGGCGTGATGCGATCCTACGCCCCCGATGCCCACGCCGATGATAAAGACGGCTTCGTTGAATCCGATGACACCGTCCACCGCCTGGCCCACTGGCGGGAAGACGCGATTTATTGATCCATGTTCTTATGCCGCGGCCGCGCTCTTGCCTTAACGGAAACATCCCATGATAAAAGGGCGGCACCGCATGGTGGTGACGCCCGCATATCAGCATACTAAAACAAACTAAAACAAAACACTCAAATTTTACTCTCGGCTTTTTTCAAAAAACGTTCGGCATCCACAAGGTACCGCTCATGTTCCCCGCCGGCCACCTCGGTCACATCATCATACACGCGGAACCCAAAACGCACCCGGCGGTCAGTCACTTCCAAAACCTCGCAATCACACTGCACCACCATCCCGATGGGCGTCGGCGCGGTGTGGGCCAGCTGCAAACTGGTGCCTACGGTGGTCATGCCCAGCTCCAGTTCGGGCGCGATGGCCTGCCAGCAGGTCTTTTCCACCAGCGCCGCCACGGCGGGGGTCGCCAGCACCGGCAGTTCGCCGCTGCCCATCGCCCGGGCGGTGTTCTCGGTGGTCACCCGCAGCGCCGCATGCCCTTTGCATCCAACTTGTATCATGGTATCCTCCTATAAGCAAGCCACATCACACATGTAGGGGCCGATGCTCGTCATCGGCCCGCCGGCCGCCTGCCTGATGGCGGAGCGATGCAGGCATCGCCCCCTGTATTCCCGCGGCCCCAAAAATTTCCGCCTTATTATACCACATCCCCCGGCCCGCCACAATCGCCCCGGCGGGCCGTCCGCACCAAATTTCAACAAATCTCCTCTTCCATCTTGCAATTCCCCGCAAAACCCGCTATACTATATAGGAAAGCGAGGGAGCAGTTGTTAAACACACAGCTGTTCCCTTTTTTTGCGGCCTTTGTGCGCTGCGTCCGCCCTGCGGCAGGACCTGCAGCGCCGCCAACTGACAGGAGGATGTCATGAGCGAAAAGATCGATTACTCCAAAGGCATTTACGATGCCAAATCCCTGGGCACGCCCAAGCTGCTGATTTTGGGCACCCAGCACATGTTTGCCATGTTTGGCGCAACGGTGCTGGTCCCGCTGCTGACGGGCCTGAGCGTCAGCACCACGCTGCTTTGCGCAGGTCTGGGCACGCTGCTGTTCCACTTTCTGTGCAAGGGCAAGGTGCCCGCGTTCCTGGGTTCCAGCTTTGCCTACCTGGGCGGCTTCACCATCGTCACCAACGGCGGTGCCAACCCCGAGAATCTGCCCTACGCCTGCGCTGCGGTCGCCCTGTCCGGCCTGGTCTACGTGCTGTTCAGCGCGCTGATCTCCGCCTTCGGCATCCGTAAAATGATGCGCTTCTTCCCGCCGGTGGTCACCGGCCCCATCATCATCGCCATCGGCCTGATCCTGGCCCCCAGCGCCATTTCCAACTGCCAGTCCAACTGGCTGCTGGCCTTTGTGGCCCTGGCAACGGTCATCGTCTGCAACATCTGGGGCAAGGGCATGGTCAAGATCCTGCCCATCCTCATCGGCGTGCTGGTTGCCTACGCGGTGGCCCTCGTCACCGGCGCGGTGGACTACCAGGCCATCGGTGCCGCCGCCTGGTTCGGCATCCCCATCCATAAGGACAGCATGGGTCTGTTTGCCATGGACGGCAGCGAGACCTTCATCAGCGCGGTGTTCACCATCGTGCCCATTGCCCTGGCCACCATGATGGAGCATATCGGTGACATCGCCGCCATCAGCGCCACCACCGGCAAAAACTACATCCGCGATCCGGGCCTGAACAAGACCCTGCTGGGCGACGGCCTGGCCACTGCCATGGCCGGCCTGCTGGGCGGCCCCGCCAACACCACCTACGGCGAGAACACCGGCGTCCTGGCCCTGACCAAGATCTACGATCCCCTGGTCATCCGCATCGCCGCTGTCTTTGCCATGATCCTGAGCTTCTGCCCCAAGTTTGAGGCCGTCATCAACACCATCCCCTCCGGCATCGTAGGCGGCATCAGCTGCGTGCTCTACGGCATGATCTCCGCTATCGGCGTGCGCAACGTGGTCGAGAACCGCGTCGACTTCTCCAACAGCCGCAACCTGATCATCGCCGCCGTCATCCTGGTCTGCGCCCTGGGCTTCAACTCGGTGGGCGGCATCACCTTCGCCATCGCCGGCGTCAGCATCAACCTGTCCGGCCTGGCCATTGCCGCCATCGCAGGCATCCTGCTCAACGCCCTCCTGCCCGGCAACGACTACCAGTTCGACGAGGGCAGCAACGAGCCCGAAAGCGCCAGCCTGCGCGTCTGATTTCCCATGTTCTTCTGAGAAAGGCTCCCTTCTGCGGGGAGCTTTTCTTTTATAAGGAGGTTTCCCATGACTGCCGAAGATTTCACCAACCTGCACCTGCAGTATCTCTCCACCCAGGCCGAGGGCGAACTCCCGGCCACCATCGAGCATGATTTCCACAACGGCCGCATGGTGGACCACTATTTCGTCACGCCGTCCCCCAATTTCTGGAACGACGAAGCCATCCGTGAGTTGGAGGGTGTGACCGGCATCATGTTCCTGCAGCAGCCGGACGGTGCCCCCTGGAAGATTCTGGTCAACGATACCACCATGTTCAAGGAGGTCTACTTCGACTTCCCCGAAGAAGAGTTCCGCCGGATGCTTGCCAACAGCAATGTCATTCTCCCCGGCGAACCGGGCTTTATCCCGCCTGTGCAGGCGTAAGCCAAATGATTTGAGAGCCACCGCAAAGCGCGTGCCCGCCCAGGGCCGCCACCTTGCGGTGGCCCTTTTTATTACGGCATACTGCCTTTCTGTGTTCCTTTCGGAGACCCAAAAGAGACATAGGGCAACACCACACAATTCCCGCCTAACGGCTTAAGCACCGCTCCGGCGGCTGCGGCACCTCGCTCGCCGTATCGGCACTTAGAATTGTGCGGTATTGCCATAGAAAAATCGGTATACCGTTAAAACAAGTGAAGCGCCGCAGGGTAGCGCGGAACGAAAGCCGCAACCTTAAAAAATATCAAAAAATCTATTGACAACGCCTCGTTATCATGCTAACATATGAACAGATAAACATATGAAAGGATGAATCACCCCATGCCAGACATCGCCCCTATCGAAAATACCCAATCCACCCAGCCTATGGACGATGCCGCCATCGCCAGGCTGCAAAACGATCTTCCCGACGATGAGATCCTCTATGACCTGGCCGAGCTGTTCCGGGTGTTCGGGGATTCCACCCGCATCAAAATTTTGTATGCTTTATTCGAGAGTGAGCTCTGCGTCAACGATATTGCCCAGGTCGTGGGCATCTCGCAAAGCGCGGTCAGCCACCAGCTGCGGGTGCTCAAAACCAGCAAGCTGGTCAAGTTCCGGCGGGACGGCAAAGCCATCTACTACTCGCTGGACGATGACCACGTCCGCAGCATGATCTCCCTCGGCATGGACCACGTCGAGGAGTGATCGGCTCCCCTTGCGGGGTGGCTGCTTCAGCCGCCCTTTAACCCCGTTTCCCCTTTAACTTAAATTTTATTATAAAGGAGTCCACCGCCATGAAAAAGAAGTTTGCTATCGAAGTCGACTGTGCCAACTGCGCCGCTAAGATCGAGACCGCCGTTAAGGAGCTGCCCGGCGTCACCAACGCCAGCATCAGCTTTATGGCCCAGAAAATGATGCTGGAAGCCGACGACGACAAGTTCGATGCCGTCCTGCAGGAAGCCGTCAAGGTCGCCAAGAAAGTCGAACCAGACTTTGAGATCGAGCTGTAAACTCCGCTTAAAGGCTCCCCTCCGAGGGGAGCTCCCGCGCAGCGGATGAGGGGTGGCTCCCTTGTAGAGCAATTGCATCCCCCTAAAAATACTCAGCTAAAGCAGCCACCCCTCCGGCCGCTTACGTGGCCACCTCCCCTCAAAGGGGAGGCTTTTCTATACCCCAAACGGAGGTCCCACACCATGAACAAAAAGCAGAAAAAGACGCTGCAGCGCATCATCATTGCTGCCATCCTCACGGTGGCCCTGGCGCTGCTCTTCCACTTTGTTGCCCTGCCGTGGTTCGTCCAGCTCATCCTGTGGCTGGTGCCCTACCTCGTCATCGGCCATGATGTCCTGCGCAAAGCCTTCATGGGCATCAAAAACGGCGAAGTCTTCGACGAAAACTTCCTCATGGCCATCGCCACGATCGGCGCGGTCGCCTGCGGCGAGTACAGCGAGGGCGTGGCCGTTATGCTGTTCTACCAGATCGGCGAGCTGTTCCAGTCCTACGCCGTGGGCAAGAGCCGCAGCAGCATCACCGCCCTGATGGACATCCGCCCCGAGAGCGCCAACCTGGAGGACGCCGAGGGCAACGTCAGTGTGGTCGACCCTGACGATGTGGAGATCGGCTCCATCATCGTGGTCAAACCCGGCGAGAAGATCCCCCTGGATGGCAAGGTCGTCTCCGGCGAATCCACCCTGAACACCGCCGCCCTGACCGGCGAGAGCCGCCCCCGCACCGTGCGCCCCGGCGACGACGTCATCAGCGGCTGCGTCAATGAGGAAGGCATCCTCCGCATCGAGACCACCACCCTCTACGACGACTCCACCGTGGCAAAAATCCTCGATCTGGTGGAAAATTCCAGCCTGAAGAAGTCTCCCATCGAGAACTTCATCACCAAGTTTGCCCGCTACTACACCCCGGCCGTCTGCATCGGCGCGCTGGTGCTGGCCTTTGTGCCGCCGCTGTTCCTGGGCAACTGGCTGGACTGGATCATGCGCGCCCTGACCTTCCTGGTCATCAGCTGCCCCTGCGCGCTGGTCATCTCCATCCCCCTCACCTTCTTCGGCGGCATCGGCGGCGCGTCTAAGTGCGGCATCCTGGTCAAGGGCGGAAACTACCTCGAGGCCCTGTCCAAAACCAGCATAGCTGTGTTTGATAAGACCGGCACCCTGACCAAGGGCGTTTTCAAGGTCACCCAGGTCATCCCCATCAACGGCAAGGCCTACGACCTGCAGATGATGGAGTACGCCGCCCTGGCCGAGAGCGTCTCCAACCATCCCATCGCCAAAAGCATCCAGCGGGCCTGCCCCGACCTGGACCCCCGCCGCGTGACCGAAGCGAAAGAGATCGCGGGCCAGGGCGTCAAGGCCAAGGTCGACGGCCACTGGGTGCTGGCCGGCAACAAAAAGCTGATGGACGCTGAAAACGTCAACATGTACCAGAACGGCGAGGGCGACGGCAAGTTCGGCACAGTGGTCTACATCGCGGTGGACGGCAAATTCCGCGGCCTTCTGGTCATCTCCGATGAGGTCAAGCCCACCTCCAAGCAGGCCATCATCCAGCTGATCGTGCAGGGCGTGCACACCGTCATGCTAACCGGCGACTCCCCCCGCGTAGGCGAGTACGTGGCCAAGGAGCTGGGCGTGCAGGAGGTCCACGGCGGCCTGCTGCCTGCGGATAAAGTGGAATGGGTCGAGAAATTGCTGGCTGCAAAGAGGCCCAGGACCGAGCTGGCCTTCGTGGGTGACGGCATCAACGACGCCCCCGTCCTGATGCGTGCCGACATCGGCATCGCCATGGGCGCCCTGGGCAGCGACGCCGCCATCGAGGCCGCCGACATCGTGCTGATGGACGACGACCCGGCCAAGATCAGCCTGGCCATGCGCATCTCCCGCAAGTGCATGCGCATCACCTACGAGAACATCGTTTTCGCTCTGGCGGTCAAGGCCGCCTGCCTGGTCCTGACGGCCCTTGGCATCACCAACATGTGGTGGGGCGTCTTTGCCGACGTCGGCGTCATGGTCCTGGCCGTCCTCAACGCCACCCGCATGCTGAATACCCGCAATTATCAGGTTTCTGATGAATAACTTTTATATTTCCACCTTGCAAGAGGGGCCACCACGCGGCCTGCTGGTAAGACAGTAAAATTCAAATTTCTTGGAACAGGCATGATTTCGGGTCATGCCTGTTCCGCTTTTAGAAGCTCGTCTACGGGGATGTAGCCTACGAGATCATATTCGATATATACCTTCTGTCTGCGTTTGCCGCTGGACTTGTTAGGTGCTTCTACATAGACCGCCTTGACAAGCTCTCTGAGGGCATAGGGTGTCAGCTCCGTGAGGGTGCCGTTTTTCTTTACCCGCTGAACAAACTGCTCGATATTCTCTGCCTGCTGCTCCTGTTCATGGATTCGCTGTTGCAGACCCTTGACCTCAGTCTTGAGGTTTTTCTGTTCCTCGGTGTAGTTTTTGCTCATCATGGCGAAGCGTCCATCATCCAGCTTTCCGGCGACATTGTCCTCATAAATGCGGACGAACAAACGGTCCTGCTGAACTTGCAGAATAGCAAGCACAGCAGGTGTAGCTACACTCTGCGATTTTTGCAAAATCCAGTTTACTTGCTAACCCCATAAATGGAGTTAGCAAGCAATGCACGGCGGTACCCACTCGTGCAAAAACTTGTTGGGGCGCGGGTCGCCAGTGGCGACCTCAAAATGCAATGCATTTTGAAGCGCTTGACCGAGCCGGCAGGCGAGACCATCCCAAACCCTTCAATAATTTCGGAGAAATTGGCTGCGCACCGTTGGCGCTGTTCCTCGTAAAAATCGTAATAAGGCAGTCAAGACTTTTGCGGTTTTCCCTGTTTCGAGATTTTCTCGCCATCGGCAGTTGGAAAAGTCCCCTCCATAGCCATGGTGCGAAGATAGGCACTAAGATTATCCGTGCCGGACTCCATCATTCGCTGCTTGATGGCAGCAAGCTCTTTTTCGTCTACAAAGAATTTGACCTGTATCGGTCGTTTGCGATTTCTGTTATCCGGCAAAGATACCGCCCTCCGAATTTTGAATATGCTCTCTGATAGTTGCTTCGTGTTCTTTGCAATAAGCATAACTATTCCGCATAAAATCCTCGATACTCTGACTCTGGTACATGGCATCCAGCGTGTCCAAAATTGGTTTGCCATCCACCACCATATCGAAAAAATAGGGGTAGATGCAGCCGCCGTTCTCTCTGGGGAAGTAGGGATTGATGGAACTGAGTCGTTCATCCTTCATCACAGACTCAACCACCATTTCACTCAAAATCCATTTGAGTGATGGGCGTTCATATTCGTCGTAACTGTCTCCGAACAACCCATTCCATACATGGAACCAAACAAAATGTATGATCTCGTGTATTCCACCACCGATAGCGCCTCTTTCGCTGTTCAGATAGAAAGTATCATAACAGCGTTCTTTTAGAAACCGTGGCTCAATGGGATTCAAGCTCACATTGCACCGTATGTCGTTAAATAAGTTAGCACAATCCACGCCAAAAGCATCCGATAAAGCTGCTGTAATCTGTGGCTTACAAGCGTTCCAATGGCGAATATATAAAGCCACCTTTTCGTTGATCGTATCTTCTAACTTGGCATAAACGGCTCGCATTGTTCGCTCAATGTATTCGTTCCTTTCGGAGAAAGGTAAACTGATAGCATAGGCTTTATCAAGCTGCGGATAGAAACGGTATAGGGGTTCAGACCAAAAGGCTGATTCGGCTTCGGTCTGAACGTCCATAATCCGCTGAATCATATAATCAACGCCCGGATTTACAAATTCAATGTCCATAGTCTTCTCCAATCAAAAGCAAAACGGATTTACCACATTCTCCGCCCCGAACACTTTTATCGCCATTCGATACATGGCTCTTGCGTGGATACGGTCATGCCAGATAAAACGGCGCAGGACTTTACGCAGTGACCAATCCTCACCATAGCTGCCTTTTCTGACGGTATTTTGCAGAAAATCAGGGTTAGATTCAAGCGATTCAAATCCCCGCTTGCGGCATTCGTATATGTTGCCGTCATGATCGGCATCCACAGCAATCTCCGCAAAATAATATGTATTCACATTCTTTGTATGCTCGTACATTTCATTTGCTGTGCGGGGGACTCGTCCGTAAAAGGTCTTACGCTCCGGTATGGCGGCTTCGTTCTTATCCGGGATAGATTCGTACAATGTGAGGAAATCCTTTGCTGACTTCAGCGCAAGAGTTTTAAGCGTCTCATATTCTTCTATTGTCAGTTGTGCTTGTTCGCTTTCAAAAAGCACATCGGAATCCGCATCCCGAATCGTAAGCTCGGAGCGTTTTTCTCCGACGATCACGATTTCTGTTTTGCCTGCGGCATCCATGCCCAGCCAGTTGCAGTAAGAAACGATTTCCTGCGGCATCTTTGCCTTTGCGATTTCAAGGCTTTCGCCACGGGTATATGCACCGACAAAATTTGTGGCATACAGCAAGGTGTCGTTGCCATTATGCTCCCATACGCAGTTAATTGTCATAATACTCCTCCGATCTGAGGTTGCTCCGAAGATCAATACTCGTTGACCGCTTCAAGGTCTTCCTCTGGAATGCTGTCCATATTGAACGTAAAAGACAATAAATTTTCCATCCGACGAACCTCTCGCTTGTATGTGTACACACATCGTAGCACGGCGATAGCTCGGTTTTCAATAGGCTTTTCAAAAGTCAGCACTTTAAAATGTAACTTTCCTGCGTTCGCAAGCCGATTTGATGGTTTTTATGCTGCCGGACATACTCCGCATTGAAATCCCCACCTATTGGTTTTGCCGTTTTGTGGGGGTAATTAACGCAATCGCAAATATTCATGCTCATCAGAGAGCGATGTTCATTATAGCGTGATTTACTGTTTCGTAGGGGTTTACCACGAGGATGGCAACTACTTCACCCGTTTTACTATCCTTGTCTTACAGAGCAGAAAACAAACGTTTTTCGACCCTTAAACGCACAAAACAGGTAGCATCCAACCGAAGTTGAATGTCGCCTGTTTTGTCCAATCCTGTTCCACAGTTGCCGATTTCGTAATTTTCTCAAATTACTGTCTTACCGGCACACGCCACTACGCGGCCCCTCTTTTTTATATCAGCATCCACCGGCAAGCCTACCCTTTTTGGGGTCACAAAAGAGTAGGCATAACGGCAACTGCCAATTAAAAAAGGCCCTGCCGCAAGGTAGGCAGGGCCGATAAACCGCAATGCAATTAAACCGCAATGCAATATTAAGAATCAAATTTCCGGCTTCATCCAAGCCCCATCTTTCAAACACTCCAGATGCACATGGGAAGCCAAATCCGCCTCGGCAGGGATGGCCGCGACCACCCCAATCACATCCCCGGCGGCCGCATCGCCGCCCACAACACAGCTGGGTGTAACCCCGCAATACCGCCAGGTGCAGCCGTTTGCATCAACGATCTCCACCACGCCGCCCCAAAGCGCATCGTCCTCCACAACAGAGACCCGCCCGCCCTTCACGGCGGGCACCTCATCCCCGGCAGCAGCGGCAGCATCCACGCCATTGTGCGTCCGCCAATCGCCAAGGGTTGCATTGTACACCAGCTCGTCGCCGCTGTAGGGGGCCAGCACCTTACCCTGCCAGAAGTCCGAAGACTTTGCCGCAGCACCGGACGGCGCGGCAGAAGCGGCGGGTGTGGGCGATGCAGCGGGCACACCGGAAGCAGCATCCGAGGACGGCGATGCCGATGAGGCAGGCGCAGGCGTACGCACCGGCTCGGGCTGGGTCGTATCGGGTTTGTTTACGGTCGTATCGTCCTGCCATGGGGTCTCCTCCTGTGCGGTGCCGGTCAACTCAACAACATGGTTCAAGACACTGCGCAGCGCCAGCACCCCGGCCGCCGTGGCCGCAAACACCACCGCCAGACAGGCCAGATACAGCCCCTTCTGCTTAAAAAAATGCTTCAAATGCTCCATCGTCCCCGGTCCTTTCGGCAAAATTTGTGTATGCCGTTAGTTTGGACCGGGGACGATGGGTTTATTCACACATTTTGTAGGACCGTACACAAAAGGCCCCCTCTGCGAGGGGGCTGCTCTGGGTCGCGCCTTATTTCTCGTGCAGCACGTCCAAAAGTTCCATCACCCGCATGGTGCGCATCCGGGCTGCAGCCTCGGCATCCGCGTCTTTTTCCGCAATGATCCGTGCAAACTCCGCAAATTCATAGGCCATACGGTGGCGTTCCGGCTTGGGGCCGTCCACACGGGTGCCGCCGCCGCGCACGCCGCCCAGTACACTGTACACCACGGGCAGGGCGTTGGTTCCGCCCTCCACCACCAGGTAACCGCCCGGCCCTTGCAAAACCATGCCGTTGCGGCCCTCGCTGTCCTTGGCGGCCAGCGCCGCTGCTGTGAACCCGCCGTAGTCCAGCAGCGCCAGACCGGCAGTATCTATGCCGTTTGGCCCGCAGCTGGGGCGGTACTCGGCCCGGCCGGGCACGCCCAGCAGCCCGCACAGCAGGTGCAGGTTGTAAACGTTCATGTCGTTCAGCGCACCGCCCAGACAGGCCGGGTCAAAGGTGGTGTTCCAGATGCCCTTCAGGTAGTCATCGTACCGGGCGCTGCGGGCGCAGAAGCTGGCCATCGCGCCGCGCACCTCACCGATCTTGGGCAGCTCGGCCTGCAAAAAGGCGTACTGCGGCAGGTAGGGGATCGTGATAGCCTCCATCAGCACCAGCCCCTTGGCGTCCGCCAGGGCAAACAGCTCCCGCGCCTCGGCCGCTGTGGCGGTGAAGGGCTTTTCCAGCAGCACATGATACCCCGCCTGCAGCGCCCGCTTGGCCGCCGCATAATGCAGGTGGTTGGCCGTGCCGATGTACACGGCATCGAACCCGCCCGCCGCGTAGGCTGCGGCCTCGTCGGTATACACGGCCGGCACGCCGTACTCCGCCGCCCAGGCATGGGCCTTCTCAGCGCTCTGCGGCCGGCAGACAATCGCCGTCACCTCGACCTCCGGCCAGTTTCCGATCTCCCGCATTACCTCCGCCACGATCCGGCTGGTAGACAACACTGCAATTTGTAAAGCCATTTTCAGCACCTCGCACATCTTCATTTGTAGGTATTATAGCATGATTTTCTTATTCCCGCCTGACGGCTTAAGCACCGCTCCGGCATGCACCTCGGCCAGATGCCGGTATTCCTCCCCATTTGCCGCAATAGAAGCTTTCTGTTTCTCCGAAACCGTCCTAACCACCTTTCCCGGCACCCCCACAACAAGGCTCCCCGCCGGGATAACAGCATTTTCCGTCACCAGGGCTCCCGCTGCCACCAGCGAGCCGGCCCCAATCACCGCACCGTTCAAAATCGTGGCGTGCATGCCGATCAGACAATCATCCCCCACGGTACACCCATGCACCACGGCACTGTGGCCAATGGACACATTCCGTCCAACCACCACATCCAGCCCCGGGCCGGTGTGCAGCACGGCGTTGTCCTGCACGTTGCTGCCCGCACCAACGGTGATGCGCCCGGTATCGGCCCGCAGCACCGCGCCGTACCAGACGCTGCTCTCCTCGGCCAGGGTCACATCCCCCGCCAGCGTGGCGTTGTCCGCCACAAACGCCGCCGCACCCACCTGCGGCGCACGGCCATCCACTTTATAAATCGCCATAACAGCCCCTCCTAATTGCTTTTCTCCATCATACACCTCCGCCCTTAAAATTGCAAAGCCTGCGCCCCTGTGCTACAATATCCCTATGGCAACACCGCACAATTCCTGCCTGACGGCTTAAGCACCGCTCCGGCGGCTTCGGCACTTAGAATTATGCGGTATTGCCCTATCATACCCCTCACACCGCAAGGAGACCCATTATGCCCATCACCCCCACCAACATCAAACTCATCTGCAGCGACATCGACGGCACGCTGCTGCAATACGGCAAAAAGACGCTGGAAGAGGAAATCCTCTCCCAGATCAAAGCCCTCTCCGCCCGGGGCATCCTGTTCTGCCCGGCGTCGGGGCGGCAGTACACCAGCCTGCGCAAACTGTTTGAGCCGGTAGCCGACTGCTGTGTTTTCCTGTGCGAAAACGGCGGCGTGCTGTACAAAAACGAGCAGTGCATCGGCAAGACCCCCATGCCCCGCGCCCTGGCCGAGGAGATTGCCTGGGACATGTGGAACCGCTGCGACGGTCAGGGTGAGGTCATGCTCTCCGGCCAGTGCTGCGGCTATCTGATGTCCCGCGGCTTAGGGATGGCGGACCGCGTAAAATTCATCGGCAACAAGTACAAATTCATCCACGACCCTGCCGAGATCCCCGAGGACATCGTCAAGGTCAGCGTCTATCTGCACGAGGGCGTGGAAAAGTACGTTGACCGCTTCGTCCCCCGCTGGCAGCAGGCCAATGCCGCCGTGGCCGGGCCGTACTGGATCGACACCACCCTGGCCAACAAGGGCACCGGCGTGGCGCTGCTTTGCAAAACGCTGGGCATCACCCCCGCCGAGGTCATGGCCTTTGGCGATAACTTCAACGACACCGCCATGCTGGACCTGGTGGGCACGCCCTACATCATGGACAGCGCCGCCCCCGCCCTGCGCGCCCGCTACCCGCTGCACACGCCCCGGCCCGAGGACGTGCTACATACCCTTTTGGCATATATGTGACCCAAACAGCATATATACAGCCAGCGCCCCACCCGTATCCCTTGTTGTGCCCGCATGGAGAATCCGCCCATCCTCAACCGCATATTTTACGCACAAATCGCCAAAATGTACGACGATAAATGCTCTGTTTTCGGTTGACGCTCACGCCGCAGTGTGTTATTATTATAACGACTTAATGGAGAAGCTCCGCCCGGATTTCGCGGAGAATTAGGAGGAAACCGAAATGAAAGAATTCGTCTATACGATCAAAGAGCCCGTTGGTATCCACGCCCGTCCCGCCGGCATGCTGGCCAAAGAGGCCAAGGCTTGCCAGAGCACCGTTACCATCGTGGACAAGAACGGCAAGTCCGTTGACGCCACCCGCCTGATGGCCCTGATGGGCATGGGCATCAAGTGCGGCGATACCGTTACCGTCCGCATCGAGGGCGCTGACGAGGACACCGCTGCCCCCGCCATGGAGAAGTTCTTCTCCGAGCATCTGTAAACCTTATTGCACCACCCGGCCGCGGCAGCCCCAACCAAACGGAGGCCGCGGCTTTTTTCGCATCCTACATGAAAAGGGAGGATTTTGCACGATGATCACCATTCAGGGCAAGGGCGTTTCCGCCGGCGTAGGCGTAGGCCCGCTGTACTACTATCGCCGCGCCACCGCCGAGATCAAGCGCTATACCGTAGAAGATACCGATGCCGAGTGGCATCGTTTCAAGGGTGCCCAGACCGGCGCCGTGGAGCAGCTGGGCCAGCTGGCCGAGCAGGCCCGCGCCGAGGCCGGCGACGAAGCCGCCATGCTGTTTGAGACCCACCAGATGATGGCCGAGGATCTGGACTACGAGGAAGCCATCGAGGACCGCATCACCAACCAGAAGATGAACGCCGAGGCCGCCGTCTCCGACACCGCCGAGCAGTTTGCCGAGATGTTCGCTTCCATGGACGATGCCTACATGCAGGCCCGCGCCGCCGACGTCAAGGACGTCAGCCAGCGCATCCTCAGCATCCTGTGCGGTGTGGTGCAGGGCGGCATCGCCTCCGACGTGCCGGTCCTGCTGGCCGCCGACGACCTGGCTCCCTCCGAGACCATCCAGCTGGACAAGTCCAAGATTTTGGGCTTCATCACGGCAGGCGGTTCCGGCTCCAGCCACACCGCCATCCTGGCCCGCACCATGGGCATCCCCGCCATCGTCGGCGTGGGCGACGCCCTCAAGCCTGAGTACGAAGGCCGCCAGGCCATCGCCGACGGCAGCACCGGCGCACTGGTCATCGACCCCGATGACGACACCCGCGACCGCCTGCTGAAGAAGCGTGAGGAGCAGCAGCGCCTGCAGCGCCTGCTGGAGACCCTGAAGGGCCAGCCCAACGTGACCAAGGACGGCAAGACCGTCCGCATCTACTGCAACATCGGCTCGCCCGAGGACGTCCACGCCGTGCAGGTCAACGACGGCGGCGGCATCGGCCTGTTCCGCAGCGAGTTCCTCTATCTGAACTCCTCCACCTTCCCCACCGAGGACGAGCAGTTCGAGGCCTACAAGCATGTCTTGTCCGACATGGATGGCAAAGAGGTCATCATCCGCACGCTGGACATCGGCGCCGACAAGCAGATCGGCTACTTTGACCTGCCCAAAGAGGACAACCCCGCCATGGGCATGCGCGCCCTGCGCATCTGCCTGACCCGCCCGGAGATCTTCCGCACCCAGCTGCGCGCCCTGTTCCGCGCCTCTGCCTACGGCAAGCTGGGCATCATGTTCCCCATGGTCACCAGCGTGTGGGAAGTGCGGGAAGCCAAGAAGCTGTGCGAGGAAGTCAAGCGCGACCTCAAGCATGAGGGCATCCCCTACAGCGAGGACGTGCAGATCGGCATCATGATCGAGACCCCGGCCGCCGCCATCAACAGCGACCGTCTGGCCAAGGAAGTCGACTTCTTCAGCATCGGCACCAACGACCTGACCCAGTACACCCTGGCCTGCGACCGCCAGAACAACGACCTGGGCCGCTTCTACGACCCGCACCATCCCGCCGTGCTGCGCCTGATCAAGCTGGTCACCGAGAACGCCCACAAGAACGGCATCTGGGTCGGCATCTGCGGCGAGCTGGGCGCTGACCTGGCCCTGACCGAGACTTTCCTGGCCATGGGCCTGGACGAGCTCTCCGTCACCCCCCGCGCCGTGCTGCCGCTGCGCAACGCTGTCCGCATGACCGACACCCGCGAAAGCGCCGAACGCCTCATGGCTGAACTGGACGCTGACTATACGGCTAGATAAATTTTAATAGCATACCTACGGGCGCCACCACCATGCGGTGACGCCCTTTTATTATGGGTTGCTTCCATAAGGGCCTTCCTTTTTGTGACCAAAAAGGAAGCGAAAAAGTCTCGCTGTTCCGAGGCAGCGCGCTTAGCGGCCAAAACGATGGCCGCCAAGCGCCGACGCCCCGTTTTGGCCCCGGAGGGGTCAATCGGAGAGAAGTAAAAAAGCGTTAAGAACCGTGCAGCACTCCTGCACGGTTTAGCTTTTTGGCTTCTCGACCTCCTCTTTGGGGTTCTTAGGGGCGAGCAGCCCCTAAGGCGGGCCTCCCGCGCTATCGCAAGTAGCGGGCACCTTTTCGGTTCCTTTTGGGTGTCCAAAAGGAACACATAAAGGCAAGATGCTATTAAAAAAGGAGGACACCGCATGGTGGTGTCCTCCGCATAGCCGCATATTAAAACAAAAATCAAAGCACCTTCGACAAAAACGCCTTCAACCGCTCGTTTTCCGGGTTGGCAAAAAACTCCTTCGGCGGTTTGTCGACCTTGACGACGCCTTCGTCAATAAAAATCACACGGCTCGCCACCTCGCGGGCAAACCCCATCTCGTGGGTCACACACACCATCGTCATGCCGCTGCGGGCCAGTTCCTTCATCAGCTCCAGCACCTCGCCCACCATCTCGGGGTCAAGGGCCGAGGTCGGCTCGTCGAACAGCAGCACGTCGGGGTTCATGGCCAGCGCACGTACAATAGCAATGCGCTGCTTCTGCCCGCCGGAAAGCATGTTCGGGTAGGTGTCGGCCTTGTCGGCCAGGCCGATGCGCTCCAGCAGCTCCATCGCCTTGGCGTCAGCTTCGGCCTGCTTCATCAGGCCCAGCTTGACCGGGGCCAGCGTGATGTTCTTTTTCACCGTCAGGTGGGGGAACAGGTTGAAATGCTGGAACACCATGCCCATCTTCTGGCGCACATGGTCAATGTCGTGGTCGGTCACAGCCTTGCCGTTGAAGATGACCTTGCCGCCGTCCGGCTCTTCCAGCCGGTTCAGGCAGCGCAGAAACGTGGATTTGCCGCAGCCGGAGGGGCCGACCAGCACCACGCAGTCGCCTTTGTCAATGGTCAGGTCTACGCCTTTCAGCACCTGCAGACCGCCGTAATTCTTTTTCAGTCCTTTAACGCCGATCACTTTGTGCCAGCCTCCTCTCAAATTTTGCCAGCAGCGCGCTGAACAGCATGACCAGCACCAGATAGATGGCGGCAACGCCCAGCAGCGGGAACATGGCTTCGTAGGTACGGTTCATAACGCCCTGGGCCGCATACAGCAGCTCCTTGCCGCCGATGACCGTGATCAGCGAGGAATCCTTCAGCAGCATGATGAACTCGTTGCCCAGGGCCGGCAGGATCGAGCGAATTGCCTGGGGAATGATGATCTCAAACATCGTGGTCATGTAATTCAGGCCCAAGCTGCGCCCAGCTTCCATCTGGCCGGGGTCCACCGCCATCAGGCCGCCGCGGATGATCTCCGACACATACGCGCCGGAGTTGATGCCCAGCGCCAGTGCGCCGACCATGGTAAAGTTGCGGCTGCTGGCAAAGATGACCATGCTCATGATGAGCAGCTGCACCATCATGGGCGTGCCGCGGATGACTGTGACATACACCTGCGCCACTGCGTTGAAAATTCCCAGAATCGGGTTGCGGTGGTGGGGCTTCTGCTGGGCATAGCCCACGCGGATCATGGCAACGATGGCACCCAGCGCAACGCCCAGCACCAGCGCAATGGCCGTGACCAGCAGGGTCGTGCCGACGCCCTTGATATACTGCTGCCACCGGTCCGCATACAAAAATGCCTGATAGAATTTTACGAAGAAGTCCTGGCCGAAGCTCAGCTGCTGGCCGCTTTTGGCCAGCTCCGAGAGCGCTTCAAACTGCGCCTCCATCCGCAACACAACCTTTCTTTTGGGGCCGCCCCTGGCTTTCCGGCAGCTTCTGCCTGCCGGAGGGTTGCGGGCCGCACATGTGCGGCCCCTACAAAGCGGCAATGATTTTACATGATATTGCTGATTATACCATACTTATAGGAAAAATCACAGCATAATAAAAGAAAAGCGCGCCGGGTTCCGGCGTGCCTTTCGGTAAGCTACAAAACGCTTATTCAGCGTTGATGTACTTGTCCACAATGGCCTGCAGGGTGCCGTCAGCCTTGAGCTCCTCGAGTGCGCCGTTGATGGCGTTCAGCAGCTCCGTGTTGCCCTTGGCAACGCCGATGGCGTAATCCTCCTGCGCATAAGCGGTGTCGAGGATCTTCAGGCCGGGGTTGGCCTCCACGAACTCCTTGGCGGGAGCGTTGTCGATGACGACGGCGTCAACCTGACCATTGTTCAGAGCCTGCACAGCGGTCAGACCGTCATCATAGGGGGTAACATGATCGTCACCGAAATCATCGGAGCAGTAGATGTAGCCGGTGGTGCCGCGCTGGGTGCCGATCATCTTATCGGCCAGATCATCGGGAGAGGCAATGGTGGAGTCCTCCTTGACGATGATGGACTGGATGCCCTCAGCGTAGGTGTCGGAGAAGTCCATGACCTTCAGGCGCTCATCGGTGACGGTGACGCCGGCCATAACCATATCGCTCTTGCCGTTCTGGGCAGCCAGCAGGGCTGCATCAAAGTCCATGTCATCGACCTGCAGCTCCAGACCGAGCTTCTCAGCGATAGCGGCAGCAACATCAATGTCGATGCCCTCAAATTCGCCGCTGTCGGTGGTCATCTCATACGGGGGGAAGGCGGCGTTGGTGGACATCGTCAGCTTGCCGGCGTTGACAGTGGTCAGCGCCGCAGGTGCAGCCTCAGCAGTGGAGACAGCCTCGCTGGAAGCAGCCTCAGAGGAAACGGCCTCGCTGGAAACAGCATCGGTGGAAGCGGAACCGCCGCAGGCGGCCAGACTCAGCATCATAGCGGAGCTGAGCATCAGAGCAGTAATCTTTTTCATGATGATCTCCTCGATTCAATGTATCTCAAATGTTTGTACCTTCCCAAGCCCTCACTTGGTTGATGTATACAGTATAACTGCATAAATATGTAAAGTCAATGTATATTTAATAACTTCGGCGTTTTACATGGGCAGGGCAGGGGAGTGGAAAGTTTTTTGTGCAATCTGGCGGAGGTATGTATGTAGGGGCCGGGCATGCCCGGCCCGCAGCTTTACGGCAGACGCCTGCTTGCCTTTACGTTGCGGGCCGCACATGTGCGGCCCCTACAGCCTCAACATTCCAAATTTTTCTACTTGACTTAAAGCCGCACTTGTGCTATAAATAATTTAACTTCATCCTGTACAAAGCCATGAGGCAGACAAACGGGATGCGGTGCCTTGTATAAGAGAGAACCGCCGCGGATCTTCCGCGTGGTGCAAGCGGTTTTACAGCGGCCCGCAGCCTTACCACTGCCGAGCGCGGGGGCGAACCTCCGCCGGGTACGGCCCGTTACAGCCGGCTTGAGCGGCGCTTTCCTTATATTAAAGCAAGGCGCAATTTGGGTGGAACCGTGGAGCTTTTCAATGCTTCATCCCTTGTATGTCGTAAGGGATGGAGCATTTTTTGTTTGCAGCTATGCAAAAGGAGCGTACAACCATGAAGATCATCTACAAGGACGGCACCGTTGCCGAGTGCCCGCAGGAAGAAGAACTGCACGTTCTGCGCCACACGGCAGCCCACATCATGGCCCAGGCCATCAAGCGCCTCTACCCGCAGGCGGACTTTGCCTTTGGCCCCGCGACCGAGAACGGCTTTTTCTACGATGTTGATCTGGGCGACACCAAACTCAGCGATGAGGATCTGGCCAACATCGAGAAAGAGATGAAGAAGATCACCAAGGAGAACCTTCCTCTCAAGCCGTTCATCCTGCCGCGTGATGAGGCTGTCAAGCTGATGGAGGAGCGTCAGGAGCATTACAAGATCGAGCATATCGCCGACCTCGCTGACGAGACCGAGTTCAGCTTCTACCAGCAGGGCGAGTATGTTGACATGTGCATCGGACCCCACCTGTGCTACACCAAGGCACTCAAGGCCTTCAAGATCACCCAGCAGTCCGGCGCTTACTGGAAGAACGACAAAGAGAACAAGATGCTGACCCGCATCAATGGCGTTGCCTTCCGCAATCAGGAGGAGCTGGACGCCTGGGAGAAGCAGCAGCAGGAGGCCCGTGAGCGCGACCACCGCAAGATCGGCAAGGAGATGCGTCTGTTCATGACGGACGACCTTGTCGGCCGCGGCCTGCCGATGTTCCTGCCCAACGGCTACACCGTCTGGCAGCAGCTGGAGGAGTATATCAAGGGTAAGGAGCGCGAGCGCGGCTACCTGCATGTCATGACCCCCTGCATCGGCACCGTGAACCTGTACAAGACCTCCGGTCACTGGGATCACTACCGCGAGAACATGTTCCCCGCCATGGAGATGGAGGGTGAGAGCTATGTCCTGCGCCCGATGAACTGCCCCCACCACATGATGATCTACGCCAACCAGCCCCACAGCTACCGCCAGCTGCCCATCCGCATCGGCGAGATCGCCCACGACTTCCGCTATGAGTCCTCCGGCACGCTGAAGGGCATCGAGCGCGGCCGTCACTTCTGCCAGAATGACGCCCACCTGTTCTGCACGCCCGAGCAGATCAAGAGCGAGGTCGCCGATGTCTGCAACCTGATCTTTGATGTCTACAAGGACTTCAACATCACCGACTACCGCTGCGTGCTGTCCCTGCGCGACCCTGCTGACAAGAAGAAGTACCATGACGATGACGCCATGTGGAACCATGCCGAGAACGCCCTGCGCGAGGTTCTGACCGAGCTGGGCATCCAGTTTACCGAGGAAATCGGCGAGGCTGCCTTCTACGGTCCCAAGCTGGATGTCAATGTCAAGCCCGCTGTCGGTGCCGAGTACACGCTGTCCACCTGCCAGCTGGACTTCTGCCTGCCCGCCAAGTTCCACCTGACCTATGTGGACAAGGACGGCAGCGAAAAGACCCCCGTTGTGCTGCACCGCGCGATCCTCGGTTCTCTCGACCGCTTCATGGCTTATCTGATCGAGGAGACGAAGGGCCGTTTCCCGACCTGGCTGGCTCCCACGCAGGTCAAGGTCCTGCCCGTCAGCGAAAAGACGCTGGACTACGCGAAGGATGTCACTGCCAAGCTGCAGGCCGCCGGTGTCCGCGTTGTGCTGGATGAATCCAACGAGAAGATCGGCTACAAGATCCGTCAGGCCCAGCAGGTCGACCGTGTGCCCTACATGCTGGTTCTGGGCGCGAAGGAAGTCGAGGCCAACAACATCAGCGTGCGTGACCGCAAGGGCGACACCACCACGATGGAGCTGGACGCCTTCATTGCTCAGGTCGTTGACGAGATCAAAACTCGCAAGAACAATAGCTGAGTAAGCTGAAACAACAACCCCGCCGCCACCCTGAAAGCAAGGGATGGCGGCGGGGTTTGTTTTTGGTGCCAGCTGTTTACCCGCCCGCTGCCCGGCGCGCCTTTCGGCGATACTCTGTCGGGCCGCAGCCGTAGACCTGCCGGAACGACCGCGCAAAATAGCTGCCGTCCTGAAAGCCGCACTGCCCGGCGATCTCGGTCACGCTCAGACCGGTGCCGCACAAAAGCTCTGCTGCACGCTGGGCGCGCCGGTCCCGCAGATACTGGTTCGGCGTTGTACCGATCATATCATGGAAGCACCGCAGGCACTCACTGGCGCTGATGGAGGCGCTGGCCGCGATTTGATCGACCGAGACATCCTCGGCGTAGTGATCCTGAATGTACTGGAGCATCCGCTTGATGCGGTCGGCACTGCGCAGCGCCTTTTTGGGGATAGGCCGGGCGGACGGCGCATGGGTCACCAGCTGCCAGATCATCTCCGACAGAGCTGCCCGCGCCTTGAACTCATAGCCCGACACCTCATTGACGACGGCGCGGTAGGCCCGCTCCATTGCCTCCAGCGCCTGCCGCTGCCACGGGATCTCCCGGTGCAGCACCGCGCAGGGGCGGGTAGGGTCGGTCAGCAGCGGCTGCAGATACTTCTGCCAGAACACACTGTCGGCGCTGCCGCCCACCAGCCGCGGGTGAAACACCATGCTGCGCAGCCGGCAGGGGACGGCCGATACCTGCCAGTCGGCATGCAGCACCCCTGCATTGATAAAAATACCGTCACCGACCGGCAGCGCGCACTTTTCGCCGCCTGCGGCGGCCAGCACCGTGCCCTCGGTCACGACCAGCACCTCCAGATCCTCATGCCAGTGCCATGGCACCGGGTCAATCTCCAGCTGATCATGGTAGCACGCGACCGGAAACGCCGCCGTGCCGTGGGCGTTCAGCTCACGCCCGTTTTCGTCCAGCTCTGTGCAGCAGGGGCTAAGTGCCATCCCTATTACCTCCATTTTGACGGAATTGTACCGGAATCTCGGCGGATCCCTCGCATTATTCCGCCGCTTTTGATGGTATAATCATAGTGTTCTGATTTTAAAATGTCAAGAGGTATTTGTATGGTTTCTTTGCTTTTACCGGTCATCTATCTGGCGTTCATCAGCCTTGGTCTGCCGGATGCCCTGCTGGGTGCGGCGTGGCCGAGCATGTACCCCCAGCTGGGCGCGGGCGTGTCGTGGGCGGGCGGTGTGTCCATGATCATCTCCGCCGGGACCATCGTCTCCAGCCTTGCAAGCGAGCGGCTCAACACCCGCCTCGGCACCGGGCGGGTCACAGCGCTGAGCGTGGCCACCACCGCCGTGGCACTGCTCGGCTTTTCCACCTGCACAGAGTTCTGGCAGCTCTGCCTGTGGGGCATCCCCTACGGGTTGGGCGCCGGCAGCGTGGACGCCGCGCTGAACAACTATGTAGCCCTGCACTATGAGAGCCGCCACATGAGCTGGCTCCACTGCATGTGGGGCATCGGCGCAGCGGGCGGCCCGGTCATCATGGGCTGGGCGCTGGCGGGCAGCACCTGGCAGAGCGGCTACCGCATCATCTCGATTCTGCAAATCGTCCTGACGGCTGTGCTGCTATTCAGCCTGCCGCTGTGGCAGACCCCCGCCGATGCCGGGGCAGGGGAAGACTTTACCCCCGAGCATCGCACCTTTCCGCAGCTGATGAAAGTGCCCGGCGTGCCGGAGGTGATGTGCTGCTTCGCGCTCTACTCGGGCGTTGAGACGGTCACCGGGATGTGGGCTGCCAGCTACTGCACGCTGGTACGCGGTTTGGATGCCACCACCGCCGCCAGCTGGGCAAGCCTGTCCTATCTGGGCATCACGGGCGGCCGGTTTTTGAGCGGGTTCCTGACGATACGGTTCACAGACCACCAGATGATCCGCCTGGGGCAGACACTCATTGCCGTGGGTATTGCGCTGCTGCTTCTGCCGGGCAGCGCTGCGCTGCCGGTGGGTCTTGTGGTCATCGGGCTGGGCTGCGCGCCTATCTACCCCTGCATCATCCACGAGACTCCGTCCAACTTCGGCCGCAGCCTGAGCATGTCCATGACCGGCATCCAGATGGCTGCCGCCTACACCGGCACCACCTTCCTCTCGCCATTTTTCGGCGTTCTGGCGCAGAATATCACGATGCAGCTCTACCCGTGGGCACTGCTCGCCATGCTGGTGCTGATGTTTATCCTGTCGGAGCAGCTGCATAAAAAGACGGCCGCAAGGCGGGCGGGGAATTGCTAAGCCTTCCCCCAAGGGGGAAGCCTTTCCATTTATTTTTCCCACCCACTGTTATTTTCCTGTCGAATCCTGTATAATGAGTAAAAAGAGGAGGCGATACCATGCAAAAATGCAGTCTGTGCGGCGGGCGGGTCATCAATGGCCGTTGTGAGGATTGCGGCCTGCCCATCCCACCGGAGCGCCGCGATACCCTGCGGGGCGAGAGCGCCCACTACCACCGCGTCAACGATGAGGATGTGCTTCATCGGGTGCGGCCCCGCGGCAGCCGCCCCGCCGTGAGCGGCTACGCCGAGGAGGAACGCACCGCCCATGTACACGAGAGCGGCAGCGACCGCCACGCAGCACCGCGCCCCGCGGTGCGCACGGCCCGGGTGGAGCACCACATCGAGGCACCCTCCAGACGCAGCCGCAGTGCCAATGTCGCGTGGCTTATCATCGTTGTGGCGCTGTTTTTGATTTTGCCCATGCTGCAGGTCCTGCTGCAGCGTGAAATCGGTTCCTCGGTTTCCGAGCCCGTTCCCGAATCCTCCGAAGAACAGGCCATAGAGGCCGACAGCAATGCCTATGACGATCTGCGCGGCACTGTACCCGCCGCAGGTGCGGACTGGGACGGTGACCTGACTGCGGGCCTGTACACCGTAGGGCAGGATCTGCCCGAGGGTACCTACACCATCCAGTGTGCCGAGAGCAATACATCCATTGACCTGCACATCGTCAGCGATGCGTACGGTGTTGAAATCTACGAGGATCTGTCCACTAACGGCTATGACGCCATCGACAGTGAGCGGGACGATGTTCCGCTGCCGGCAGGCACCGTGCTGTTTCTGACCGGCAATGGCACGCTGTACTTCCACAGCAGCAACGCCCAAGTCGATGCGTTGCCCACTGAAACCGCCCCCAATCCGCTGGTCGGCGATACGGCGTACACCCTTAGCGGCAGTGATGAGAGCCTATATCTTCTGGTAGGTGAGGATATTGAGCCGGGTGTCTACGATGTGACCTGCACAGCGGGCACCGGATATTTTTCCTTCGTCCTGCCGATGGAGAACACCCGCACGATGTACTGCAGCGCATGGCTCTACGGCGACCCCGACTATGTCGATACGCTCCGCCACATCACCCTGACCGAGGACACCGAGGTCACGCTCTCCAACTACAGCGATATGGATTTTACCGTGGCGCTGACCCCCAGTGAAACGGTGTATGTGCATGAATAAAAAAACGGCCACTCAAAAATGAGTGGCCGTTTTTATTTTTATAGCGTTGCAGGGGCCGGACCTGTCCGGCCCTGCCGTGCGGCAGAAATCACACCTTCTGCCGTAATTTCTCCACTTCTTCCTCCGTCAGCTCCCGCCATTGGCCGGGGGCCAGTGCGGCATCCAGCGCCACACCGCCAATGCTCCGGCGGTGCAGGGCATTCACACCCGCACCGTAGACGCCGAACATCCGCTTGATCTGGTGGTACACCCCCTGCCGCAGCGTCACAAGAACGGTTTTGCCGTCATCAGTCAGCGGCTCTGCCCCTGCCGGGGCCATCGTCTCACCGTCCGCAAGCGTGACGCCTGCGGCAAAGCCGCGGCGCATCTCCTCGGTCAGTGCTGTGTCGAGCGTAACAACATATTGCTTTTCAACATGGTGCGCGGGGGAGAGAATGTCGTGCGCCAGCGCGCCGTCATCGGTCAGCAGCACAAAGCCGGTGCTGGTCTTATCCAGCCGCCCGGCCGGGAAAAGCTCCCGCCGGGGAAAGTCCGCCGCCACAAGGTCTACCACCGTGATATCCCGCTTGTCCCGGCTTGCGCTCACGACCCCCTCAGGCTTGTTCAGCATGATATAGACAAACGCCTGATATGCGCCCGCCAGCGGCGTGCCGTCCAGCGCAACCTCGGCCGTATGCTCGTCAAGCTGGGTGTCCGCCTTGCGGCAGACCATGCCCCCCACCATGACGCGGCCCTTCGTCACGGCCTTGCGGCTTTCACTGCGGGTCATGCCGGTGCGCTCGGCGAGGTACTTATCCAATCGCATCATGCTTCATGCTCCTGCGTGATGGCTGCCGTTTTGCCGCGCGTGACCTTGATAAGGTCAGCGGGTGCGCACTCGATCTGGGTGCCGATGCGCCCGCCCGACACAAGGATCGTCTGCTGGTTCAGGCAGCTCTCGTCATACACCGTCACAAACTGCTTTTTCATGCCCACAGGGCTGCAGCCGCCGCGGATATACCCGGTGACCTTGTTGATGTCCGCCACATGGATCATCGCCACGCTCTTGACACCAGCGGCCTTGGCGGCCTTTTTCAGGTCCAGCTCCGCCAGAACCGGCACAACAAAGACATAGTAGCTGCGGTCAGCGCCCTGTGTGACCAGCGTTTTAAAGACCCGCGCCGGGTCCTGCCCGGTCAGGCGCGCCACATTGGCGCCGTCCACAGCCTGCCCCTCCTCATGGGGGTATTCATGCGCCGTGTAGGCAACCTTTGCCCGCTCAAGCATCCGCATTGCGTTGGTTTTTGCTTCTTTTGCCATATCTGAAAACCTCTTTATCTGTCTCTATGCCTTTCCCCTTGGGGCTGCGCCCGCAGGCGCGTGTCGGAGCGCAACCGCCGTAGGCGGCTCTTAGCGCGTAGACTGAAGGTGGCCCCGCAGGGCCGGATGAGGGGCGCGTGTTCCTAGCAACCCTCTGTTGGGCAATAATGGCAAGGCCGCCCCTCATCAGTCCGCTTCACGGACAGCTTCCCCCAAGGGGGGGGGAAGCCTTTGCGTTCCTATTATATAACCCCTAAACAATTTTCGCAAGGGGGCTTGACTTTAGCGCTTTAAAGTGTTAGAATAGCGGCATTGACAAAAACACCTGCGTGTAAGACAATAGAAGCAGAAAAGACAGGAGTATACCACCATGATTATCGTACTGAAACAGCACGCCCCCGCCGACAAGGTCGAAGCCTTCTGCAAAGAGCTCAACGGCATGGGGTATCAGATCAATGATTCCGTCGGCAGCGATACCCACATTCTGGGCCTGATCGGCGATACCAAGGCCCTTGCCGAAAGCTGGGTACTGGCCAATCCGGTCGTCGAGACCTGCCGCCGCGTGTCCGAGCCGTACAAAAAGGCCAACCGCAAATTCCATCCGGATGACACCGTGGTCGATGTCGGCGGCCATAAGATCGGCGGCGGCTACTTTGCCGTCATGAGCGGCCCCTGCAGCGTTGAGAGCAAGGAGCAGATCACCTTTGTGGCGCAGCGGGTGCAGGCCGCCGGGGCCAGCATCCTGCGCGGCGGCGCGTTCAAGCCGCGCACCAGCCCCTACAGCTTTCAGGGCCTGCGCGCCGAAGGCTTGGAGCTGTTGCAGGAGGCCCGCGCAGTCACCGGCCAGCCCATCGTGACCGAGCTGATGAACAACGAGCATATCCCGCTGTTTCTGGATGCCAAGGTCGATATGATCCAGATCGGCGCGCGCAACATGCAGAACTTTGAGCTTCTCAAGGCGGTCGGCAAGCTGGATGTACCGGTGTTGCTCAAGCGCGGCCTTTCCTCCACATTGGAGGAGCTGGTCATGAGTGCTGAGTACATCATGGCCGAGGGCAACCCCAATGTCGTGCTGTGTGAGCGCGGCATCCGCACCTTTGAGACGAGCATGCGCAACACACTGGATATTTCCGCCGTGCCTATGCTGAAAAAGATGACCCATCTGCCGGTCGTGATCGACCCGAGCCACGCCGCCGGCATCGCCTTTATGGTGCCCGCACTGGCTCAGGCCGCCGTGGCAGTCGGCGCGGACGGCCTGATGATCGAGACCCACAACGACCCCGCCAAGGCAAAAAGCGATGGTGCCCAGAGCCTGACCCCCGACCAGTTCGACACGCTGATGGCCACCATCAAGCCGGAGCTTGCGTTCTTTGGGAAGAAACTGAACTAAGGCAACGCCCCTACAAAAAATGCCCGCTGTCTGGCACAGACAGCGGGCATTTTTTATTTCTGGTACAATTTTTTCTTCTGCTGGTGGGCTGCGATCTTGATATAGACCGGCCTCGGCAGAAAGCGTCCCAGCGTCATACCGGCCGCCACAAGCCGGCTGGGTACAATAACCGTCTTGCGGCGGGCAATGCCGTCCAGCGCACAGCGCACGCAGTATTCCGGCGTGATGCCGCGCAGGGCGAACTCAACATTCGCCACGGCGTTGAACTCCGTGTCCACCGGGCCGGGGCAGAGGCAGCCCGCATACACCGGGCTGTGGGCCTCCTTCAGCTCCTGCGCAAGGGCGCTGGTCAGGCTGACCACATAGGCCTTGGTGGCGTAGTAGGTCGCCATATAGGGGCCGGCGGGCATCAGGCCGGCGCAGGAGCCGACATTGAGCAGCGCGCCGAAGCCCTGCTTATAGAGCTTTTGGCCGATCTTTTTTGTCAGGATATGCACCGCCCGGATATTGACGGACAGCATATCCAGATCCTTGTCCAGCTCGGTCTGCAAAAACGGCCCGCAGTCGCCAAAGCCTGCATTGTTGATAAACAGATCCACCCGGCGATCCTCCAGCGTCTTGGCCAGCCGCAGACATTCGCTCTTTTTGGACAGATCCGCCGTCATGATCTCACAGACGGTCGTAAGCTGGTCAGACAGCGTTTCCAGCCGGTCAGCGCGGCGGGCCACCAGCATCAGGTTATACCCGCGGGCAGACAGCTGCCGCGCAAATTCGGCGCCGATGCCCGAGCTGGCACCGGTGATAACTGCAAACTTAGGCATAGGTATCTCCTTCTTTTATCGGAAATCGTGCGGTATGCGGCATTCGCCTTTAATGGTGCCGCCCCACACCGCCGCCGCGTGTGGAGCCGCCGCCCGAGCGGAACCCGCCGCCCGAGGGACGCGAACTGCCAAACCCGCCGGAGGGGCGGCTGCGGCCTGCACCGCCGCCGCTGGTAAAGCCGCCGCCTGCGCGGAACCCGCCCGAAGGACGCGGCCCACCGGGACGCGGGCCGCCCGGGCCGGGGCCGAAGCCGCCGTAGGGCGGCGGGGGAGGAGGCGGCGGACGGCGGGGCCGCCGGGATGCGCGGCCCATGCCGTACCAGAACATATTGCTGCCGATACTGCCGCCACGGCCGCCGCGCCGCGGGGGACGCGGGCCGCGGGGACGCGGGCCGCGGGGACGCAGCACTACCATGGTGATCCAGATGATAAGGATCACCGCAATGATCAGAAGGATCATGCCCATCACATTCACCCCTCCGCGTGCGGCCGTGTTGGCGGTGTAACCGCTGTCCAGCGTCACACCGTAGATGCTGCACAGCCGGTCGGCCAGCGCCTGCACGGTCTTTTGGGTGCCGGTGTCGTAATCACCGGTAGCCCAATAGGGCTCCATGTACTCGTCCAGAAGGGAACCCAGCGTGCTGAAGGACAGGCGGCTTTCCAGCCCGGAGCCGCGCATGATGTAATAGTCTCCGCCATCGGCCTCATAGGGGGCCAGCAGCAGCAGCACACCGTTGTTCTGGTCGGCAGAGCCAAGCTCCCAGTCGTTAAAGACATTGTAGGCAAAGCCTTCCATTGTCGTGTTGCCCAGCAGCTCATCGACCGTGTAAACGCCGATCTGCGCGCCGCAGGCATCGGACAAGCTGATTGAGATTTCATTGATGTAGTTTTCCGTTTCGGCGGAAAGAATGTCCGCGTGGTCGGCCACAGCGTTTTTCTTATCCACCTGCACGCGGGGTGCTGCCCAGACGGGCAGCGCCGCCAGCACCAGCGCCGCAAGCACCGCACCTGCGGCCGCCGCGCGCCCGGCGAATGTTTTCAGTTTCATAGCGTTTCCTTTTGTTGTACGCTTATCCAAGCAGTGTGAATGTCGGCATCGTCTTTACCCCCCACAGGGCGCCAAGCTGCGCTGTGGGGAAGGCGGTGGAATTTACAACAGCGGCATACTTGTTGTATTCTGTAAGATACTCCCGCACGATGATATTTTCGTATGAGGTGAACTCATCGTGCGCAATGTCCAGCTCTCTGCGGTCCTGCTTATCCCTTTGGGCATGCGCCGTTTTATAGGCCAGTTCGACCGCATTGATCATCTCGCTGTGTACGGTCGGCTGCTGACGGCTGATGTCTCCGATATACTCGTTTACCGCCTTCTGCGCCTGCTGTACCGCTTCGTTATCCTCACCCAAGATCGTTCCTGCCTCGGCAACGACCTGTGCGGCGGCCTGCGCCAGTCTGCCCGTATCGGTCCTGCCGCTGTTGGTTGTACACATCTCGGTATAGGCGGCAACGGCCGCCGTTTGTGTCCCTTTCAGCCTTGCGCCACCGATGCCAAACACAGACACAAGCGCCAGCGCGACAAGCACCAGCGATGCCACACCGCACTTTTTGGCGGGCGCGGGCAGCTTTGTCTCGACCTCGCCGAGAATTTCCAGCTGCGGGCCGTGGATTGTAAAGGTTTCCTGTTGTTCGAGTTGCATTTGTTTACCCCATCATGTCATAGTACCGGATATGCGCAGGGCGGCTGGGAAGCAGATGCCAATTACGGGGCGTTAATTACGCCGCCCCCGCGGCAATTTTCAGCTGTTGATTTCAAGCATCTTCTGGCGCAGCTCGCCCTCGATGCGGCCCAGCTCCTGCTCGGCATTGGCGCGCTTGGCCTTGCCATCGGCACGGATCTTGTTCAGCTCGTCCAGCGTTTCGATCAGCTGCTTGTTCGTCTGCTGCAGGGTCTCAATATCCACAATGCCGCGCTCGGACTCCTTGGCAATCTCGATGGTGCCCTGCTTGAGGGTGGCGGCGTTCTTTTTCAGCAGTTCGTTCGTGGCATCGGTCACAGCGCGCTCGGCCTGCACGGCCTGCTGGCTGTGGGCAATGCCCAGCGCCAGCACCATCTGGTTCTTCCACAGCGGGATGGTGTTGACGATGGTGGTCTGGATCTTCTCGGCCATCATCGTGTCATTGGACTGGATCAGCCGGATCTGGGGCCCCATCTGGATGGAAACATTGCGGGTCAGCTCCAGATCGTACAGCTTTTTCTCAAACCGGTCGCAGAGATCGGCCAGATCGCGGGCTGCCTGTGCGTCCTCGGGCAGTTGGGTGCGCTGGGCCTTCTCCTGCGCAGCCTTCAGGTCGTTGGCGCGGACCTCGGCCAGCTTCTTTTTGCCGGCCAGAATGTACATCGTCAGCTCCTTGAAGTAGACAAGGTTCAGCTCATACATCTTGTCCAGCATCGTGATGTCCTTCATCAGGGTGACCTGATGATCCTCCAGCTGGGCCTTGATGCGCTCAACATTCTTGTCGGCGCTGTCGTAGCGGGTCTTTAGCTGCTCAATGCTGTTGGTAGTCTTTTTAAAGAAGCCAAAGATGCCCTTGGGCTGCTCGGCACCGGCATCAAAGCCCTGCAGCTCGGAGATCAGGCTCGTGATCAGCTCGCCGGTTTCGCCCATGTCCTTCGTCTTGACGCGGGAGAGCGCCGTCTCGGAAAAATCGCTCAGCTTTTTCTGGCTGGCGGCACCGTACTGCAGCACCATCTGGGAGTTGGTGATGTCGATCTTCTCAGCGAAGTCATTTACCATCTTCTGCTCCTCGGGGGAGAGGGGGGTATCCTCGACCTGCATGGGGGTCGCTTTTTTGCTCTCCTCGATGACCTTTTCATCCGCAGCGGGATCCAGCGTCAGCGTAGGAGCTGCCGGGGCGGCGTCAAGGGTCAGGGAAGGGGCGGCGGGGACATTCAGTTCATTGTTCAGATCAGCCATTGGGTTTCATCCTTTCTCATATCCATTATTTCGCAAGGTTCTGGCTCTTCAGGATACTGTCCAGCACCTCAATATCAGTAGAAATATCCATTGCCTCTGCGCTGTACAGCGCGTCAAGCTGGTTTTCAAAGGCGGTTGCGGTGGTCGCGGCATTGCGGCGCAGCTCCGATTCGATCTGGGCGGCATTCTCACCCTTGACGCCGTTTTGCTCCAGCGCAGCATAGGTAGCCATCAACTTTACGGTCTCCGGCAGGTAATAGCGCGCAAAACGGTCGATGGCACGCGCCTTATCGGGTGCCTTTTCGACCACGGCGGCAATGCTGCGGCCCGCCTTTTCCATCCGCTCCATCGCAGCGGAAAGCTGCGGGTCAGGGATCGCCTCATTCAGCTTGTGCAGTGCATCCAGATTGGCGGCAATGCCGTTGAGCATCTCGTCCACATCCTCACTGCCGGTGGCGTAGGGGATCAGCGTGCGCACGACGCGGGTGGGGCAGAGCTTTGTCCCCACAGCGTAGGCGATCAGGCTCAGCCCCGCAAGAATCAGCAGGTTGGACAGGCGGTACGGCGGCAGCAGCAGCGCCCCGACCGGCCACACCAGCGCCGCCATATAAATGGGCAGCACCGGGCGTTTGGTTTTTTCCTGCCATTTGCTCATGCAGGCACCTCCCGTATTTTCATTCCGCAGGGGCGGATTCCCTATCCGCCCTGCGGGAGTCTGGCACAAATTCATTATAGAACAAAATCCGTTCACTTGCAACCATCCGCGTGCAAAAATGGTGCCAGCGCCGCGCCCCAGACCGCCTGCAGGCGCGCAGGGGACCATGCGGCGTTGGCGGGGCTGGTGCTGGGCAGCACCACAGCGGGCAGGTGGGTCAGAGGCTCTGCATATTTGGCGTAGATACGGCCGGATGCCGCACCGTTGCAAAAGACCGCCTGCACCCCCAGCTGCCGGATCAGCGCCGCCACATCGTTCGGCACTGCGTTGCGGATGGACGCATCTGACGCCCCGCGTATGTCGCAGGCGCCGATGGTATCCCAAACGGCCAAACCGTGGCGCAGGATGATGCGCTTCTTCGCCTCAATGTCCGCCCAATCGGGCACCGGCTCGCCGGTCACAGCGGCAAGCATCGGCCAAAAGCGGTTCTGTGGGTGGCCGTAGAAAAAGCCCTGCTCCCGGCTTTTGGGGCTGGGAAAACTGCCCAAAATCAGTGCGTTGGCCTTCGTCCCGTGCAGCGGCGGCAGGCCCGGCCCCACATGGGTGTACTCAGCCATTTAAAACGCCTCCGGCCAGAGGGCACGGCACAGTTCCGCAATGCCGTGCGGCTCGGCATCGGGGCCGATGCGGTCTGCGGCGGCCTTTGCGGCGGCGCTGCCGTTGCCCATGGCAATGCCGAGGCCTGCCGCTTTCAGCATCGCAACGTCGTTATCGCCATCGCCCACGGCCACGCAGTCCGCCGGGTCGATGCCCGCCAGCTTCGCCAGTTCCCGCAGACCTGCGCCCTTGTCAACGCCCTGCTGCAAAATATCGCAGCCGTCGCTGCCGGGGTAGGAGAACAGGAAATTCAGCCCCAGATAGCCGTATTTTTCCTGAAACCGATCGGCCATCTCCTGCGAAAGAAAGCCGAACGCGCCGAACGGCATCTCCTGCAGATGCTGGTCCTGATCCTCGCCATCCACGATGTTGAGCGCAAGGTTCTTTTCCCGCTCCCGGCGGGCGAATTCCTCATAGCCGAGGTAGGCATAGTTCGCATCATGGAAGGTGAAGCGCAGGGGCAGCTCATGATCCTCAAAAAAATCCACCAGCGCGTACATTTCCTCGCTTGTCAGCCGGTGCAGGGCCAGATCGCAGCCCTTGTAGTCCACCAGCTGCGCACCGCCGGCGCAAACCCAGTAATCGGGGCGGATGCTGCGCAGCAGCCCCTTGCCCACGCCGATGCGCCCGCGCCCGGTGGCGATTGCAACCTTGACACCCGCTCTCTGCACGGCGCAGACCGCCTCGGCGTTTTCCTTCGGCACGCGCTCACAGCTGCCGGGGCGCAGCGTACCGTCTATATCGAGTAAAAGAAGCTTGTATTGCATAAAAGTTGACCTTTCCTGATTTTCCCTGACCCCATCTGCGAGGGAGGCAAGTATTTGATTGATTCTATTATACCAAAGTCTAACCCTGTCCCGCAAGGCATATTCTGCCTTGGGGTGATGTTTGTGCAGCTGGATCTATCGCGTTCCCGCAGGCGGCGGCGCTGGTGGCTTTTGCCGCTGGTTCCGGCCGTGCTTTGGCTCTGCCTGCCACGGCTGGCGGCAGCCCTGCCCGCAGCGGCAGCCCGGGCTGACCGGGTCATCGGGGCGCGGTACACTACGCGGCTCGATGCCCTGCAGCAGGAAAATTTTGCGCTGCACCAGCGTCTTGCAGCCAGCGCAGACGCAGTTGCCGAGAATGAGGCTCTGCGCAGCCTCCTTGGCAGCGGGCGCACCGTTGGCTGCGTTGCCCCGGCGCGGGTGCTGGCCCGGACACCGGGCGGGCTTACGCTGGCCTGCCCGGATGCCGCGCCCGGAGCCGCCGTGCTGGACGCGGGCGGGCGGTACGCGGGGGCCGTGACCCACTCGGACGGTGATTGCTGCACCGTAGCCTTTACCGCAGCCGCCGGGCTGTGCGGCAGCTGCGTTGGGCTGGCTACGCCGGGAAGGTGGGTGCTGACCGGCCTGCCCGCCGACTGCCCACTGACCGCCGGGCAGATCGTGACCACCCTGGGCGGGGACTGGCTGGGTATGCTGGCCGCAGCCCCGGTCCCCGATGCGGACGGGCTGACGGCATCCGCCCAACTGATTGATACCGCCGACCTGCACGCTGCCGTATATTTTGTGCGCACCGATTGATATTTTGTCGAAATTCCGCTATAATAAATGTGTTTGAAATCCACGACATGAGGTGATCCCATGGCCAACCGCAATAAATCGCACCGCCGCGCCCGCGTTGCGGTGCTGATGGTACTGTGCAGCGCGGTATTTGCAGCCTTTTTTGCACGGCTGGCATGGATGCAGTTCGTCATGGCTGACCATTACGCCGACAAGGCCGCCGAGGCCAGCTCGGCCAGCTATACCGTCACCCAGCACGCCGCGCGCGGCCCCATTCTGGACGCAGGCGGCACCGTGCTGGCCCGCGATGCCACCGTATACGACATCTACCTGCGCATACCGGCCCCGCCCGGCACCGACCTGCGCAAGACCGTACAAACCATAGAGGAACTGACAGGCAGCAAGGATGTGGAAACACAGCTTGCTGCCTTTTGTTCTGCCGCCTCGGCGGGGGAACTGGCGGTGGCCCGGAATGCGGACAGCGCCCTGCTGACTGCACTGTACCGGGCCGGTCTTGTCCAGAGCGGTGCCGTGCGGCCTGCGGCCCGGGGCGTGCGCAGCTGGCCGGACGGTGCGCTGCTGCCCCATGCGCTGGGCTTTACCGGCCCCCTGACTGCCGAACAGTGGCCCGCCGCCAGACAGCGCGGCCTTGCCATGGACGCCGTCATCGGCCAGAGCGGACTGGAGGCCGCCTACGACACACTGCTGCGCGGGCAGGACGGGCGGCTGCTGATCAACACCGGCTTTGACGGCACGGTGCACCGCACCGTCCAGCTGCGGGAGGCCCGCCCCGGGGCCGCGCTGGTACTGACCGTAGACAGCGCACTGCAAAAAACGCTGCAGAATGCCCTGCTCGGCCAGATCAACACCCTGCGCACGACCCGGGCCGCCGGAGCCGGACGGGAATGCCGCGCCGGGGCGGCCGTAGTAGTCGATGTGCGCACCGGCGGCATTTTGGCGGCAGCAAATGTGCCGGGGTTCGACCTGAACGCCTACCGCGCCGACTACGCCGCGCTTTCCGCCGATAGCGCCGCACCGCTGCTCGACCGGGTCTGTCAGGGTCTGTACGCCCCGGGATCCGCCTTCAAGCCGGCGGTTGCCGCAGCGGCACTGACATCGGGCATCGACCCGGCCGCCACCGTCAGCTGCACCGGCCATTACGGCTTTTACAGCGGCTACCAGCCCGGATGCCTGCAGTACGGCCACAGCGGCCCGGTCGATCTGCGCACCGCTCTGGAATACAGCTGCAACATCTTTTTTTACGATGTTGGGCGGCGGCTGGGTGTAGATGCCTTTTCCGCCATGGCCCGGCAGCTGGGGCTGGCCGCCCCCACCGGCGTGGAAATTGCCGAGGCGCACGGCCGCCTGACATGGACGACCGATGAAAACTATCAGGCCGGCCTGACCCTGATGGCCGCCATCGGGCAGGGGAACACCGCCGTGACCCCGCTGCAGCTGGCAGCCTATGCGGCGGCACTGGCTAACAGCGGGCAGCGCCCTGCCCTGCATTTTGCCGACCGGGCCGTCAATTCCGCCACCGGCGAGGTTCTTTGGCAGTATCCGGTCTCTTTCACCGAGATACCGGGCGGCGAAGCGGTGTTCGGCCCGATCCGCGATGGCATGAAGCGCATGGCGCAGACCACCCGCATCCTGCGGGAGGCTCCTGTCCTGTGCGCCGCCAAAACCGGCAGTCCCCAGCTGGCAGACACGCTCCCCGACGGCGGGCACTATGTCAACTCGGTCCTGATCGGCTACGCCCCCGCCGATGCCCCGCAGATCGCGGCGGCCGTTGTGCTGGAATACGGGGGCGGCGGTGCAAACGCCGCCCCGATCCTGCGGGCCGTGCTGGATGCGGTGTTCGGCGGCTGAATCGTTTCCCGTTTTTGGTACCGCTGCGCCCCGGTTGGGCGGTCTGCCGCTGTGGCCGCAGCAAAAAGTGTCCCGCATCGTGATTTTCTTCAAAAAAGACCTGTTATATTTTACGAAAAAGCCAGTTGCAGTCCGGCCGGAAGTGTGTTAGAATAGGATAGGATAGTGTAATGCAACTGTGGAGAGGAGCCGACATGAACGCACAGTGTATCATGGTCTGCTCCGGCAAGGGCGGTACCGGCAAAAGTACGGTTTCTGTGCTGCTGGGTGCCTGCCTTGCACGGCTGGGCCGTAAGGTTCTGCTGATTGAGCTGGACTCGGGTCTGCGCAGCGTGGACATTATCGCAGGCGTCTACGGCCGCACGGTGTACGACATCGAGGATGTCCTCTGCGGCCGGTGTGAGGGCGCCAAGGCTGTGGTGCCCAGCCCGCTCTACCCGGGGCTGTCGGTCATCAGCGCCCCCTATGAGGGCGGCGCGGTGGAGGCCGCACCTCTGGGGCGGCTCCTCGTTGCCATGCGCCCCTATTTTGATTATGTAATTCTGGACACCGCCGCCGGCATGGGCGCGCCGTTTACAGCGGCCGCCGCCGTGGCGGATAAGGCCCTGCTGGTACTGACCCCCGATGCCGTGGCCCTGCGTGACGGCAAGATCGTGGCGGACCGCCTGTTGGCCGGGACCCGCCCGCAGAGTGCTGTGCGGCTGGTCATGAACCGTGTCCGGCGGGAGAGCTTCGGGAAAAACGCCTCGGTAGCCGATCTGGATGAATGTATCGACACCGTGGGTGCCCAGCTGCTGGCAGTCATCCCCGAGAGCCGCACGCTGCAGCTGGCCGGTGCCAACGGCACGATACCGCCCGCCGGGGATCCCGCCGTCATTGCCGCACAGGCAATGGCAAAACGGCTGTGCGGGCAGCGCGTACCCCTGACCTTTTGATGAACAATTCTGCTGCGAAGGATGGTGGCATTTTTATGACGATCGCATTGATAGCCCATGACGCCAAAAAGGAATTGATGGTGCAGTTCTGTATGGCTTACCGCCATATTCTGGAACAGCACCGTCTGCTGGCGACCGGCACCACCGGCCGTCTGGTCGAGGAGAACGCCGGACTGAAGGTCACAAAATTTCTCCCCGGCGGCCATGGCGGTGCCGAGCAGATCGTAGCGCGCATCGCCTGTGAAGAGGTGGACATGCTGCTCTTCTTCCGCGACCCCATCAGCGCCAAGCCCAATGAGCCCAATGAGATGAACCTGCTGCGCATCTGCGATGTCCACAACATTCCTGTTGCCACCAACATCGCCACCGCCGAAGTCCTGATCCACGGTCTGGAACACGGCGACCTCGACTGGCGCACCATCATCAACCCGCAGCATTGAAGTAACGACTTGATACAGCAAGAGCCGCCGAATGTTCGGCGGCTCTTTTTTCTGTTTTATTGCGGCCAGTCTGCGCTTTGGGTCGTGCTTTTGTCGGTGTGCATCCACAGGGCGGCCCAGCCGTTCCGGTCCGCAAGGGTGCGGCCGGTCTGCTCCGGCAGGCAGAAAAGCCCTGTGGAGAGCGCATCGGCCAAACCGCCGGTTTCGGCGCGGGCCAGCACTGCCACGCTGCTCACATAGCGGGCGGGATACCCTGTGGTCAAGTCGATCAAATGGGCGTAGCGCACGCCCTCATACTCAAAATAGCGCTGATAGTCACCGCTGATGACAAGGCTGTCCCCATCGGCCAGCTCCACCGCCTGAATATACGCAGGGTCATTGTCCCACGGGTTCTCAATACCCGCCGTCCACGGCTTTCCGCCGGGCTTGGTGCCGATGGCCCGCAGATTGCCGCCGACATTCAGCAGCGCACTTGTCAGGCCGCGCGCCTGCGCGGCCCGGGCGGCCTGCTCCACAGCGTAGCCCTTGCCGACCGCCCCGACATCCAGCGTCATATCCGGGTCGGCAAAGCAGATAGTCTGCGCAGCATCGTCTAAAATCAAGTTTTCGATGTTGATGTGCTGCAGTGCCTCCGCGATGGCATCCGCAGCGGGCGGGGCGGGGGAGTCACTCTCCCGCGCATCGTGCCACAGGCGCAGCACCGCACCCGCCGCGATGTTCGTCGCGCCATCGGTCGCAGGGTAGGCGGTGTCCTTGCACCAGCGCAAAAATGCATACAGTTCATCCCCGACCTGCACCGGTGCGGCGGCAGCCTGCGCGTTGACATCGTACAGGTTCATAACCTCATCGTAATGGTTGTAGATGTCAAACAGCTTATTATAGTGCGCCAGATCGTCATACAGCATCGCCGCCTGCCGGTCCCAATCCTGTTGACTGGCGGCATAGCCCTGCACCACGGCCACGGTATCAAACAGGTCAAACCAGGTCGCACTGTACAATTTTTGCTGTTTTTGGCAGGCTGTCAGCGGCAGGCAGAGCAGCATGGCCAGCGTCAGCGCAGCAAGGCGGCGCTTCACGCTTTTTCTCCTTGTACAGTTTCGTGTTCAGTGTTCAATTCCAGCAGCAGATTCGCCAGCGTCCAGCCTTTACTGGTGGGCGTGACCATGCTGCGCACCGGAATGGACGCGCCGCCTGCCTGCACAAGGTCAAGGAATGCGCCCAGCTCACCGGTATCATGGCGCAGACCGCTGATAATAATGGCCGGGCGGTCCGGCACAGCGATGAGCGGCGCAGCAGCCGGGGCAGGCTTGCCCGCGCAGAGATCACCCACGATGCCGCCGAGGTCGCCATCTGCCACACGGCGCAGCTTCACCTCATATCGCTTGGCCGCGCGCTCAATGGCGGCGTAGTTGGGGTAGCTTTCATCAATGCGCCACAGCAGGGCGCACCGGGGTTCACGGATGATTCGGGCTTTCATAGTGTTACCTCATTCAAAAAAGGCGCTGCCATGTACCGGGCAGCGCCTTCCTTATAGATTACAGGTCGGGGTGGTACTCCTTGCAGGTGCACTTTTTCCACTTCAGACCGCTGCCGCAGGGGCAGGGATCGTTGCGGCCGATCTTCGTCACGCGGACAGGGGCGGCACCCTTGGCACCGGCCTGTGCAGGGGCACCCTCACCGGTGGGCTTGGCCACCTGCTCACGCTTCGGCTCGGCGTTCTGCTGACGGATTTCGATCGTCAGCAGCATATGCACGGCATCCTCGCGGATCGAGGCGATCATCTCATCGAACATGGCAAAACCCTCGATGCGGTACTCGACCACCGGGTCATGCTGGCCGTAGCCGCGCAGGCCCATGCCCTGCTTGAGCTGATCCATGTTGTCAATGTGCTCCATCCACTTGGAGTCAACATTGCGCAGCAGGCAGATGCGCTCCAGCTCGCGCATCGTCTTTTCACCGTAGCGCTTTTCCTTCGCGGTCAGGATATCCATGCCACGCTTGTACAGCTCATCGGCAATGCCCTCGCGGGTCAGCTCACCCAGCTGCTCAGTGGTGTAGTTGAAGTCGGTGGGCAGGCACAGCCAGTTCATAAAGTGGCGGCGCAGACCGGCAAAGTCCCAATCATCGGCCGTTTCGCCGTTCAGGTAGTTCGCGCAGGCATCATCAATAGACTGGCGCATCATCTCATGCAGCTTGCCGGAGATATCCTCGCCGTCCAGCACCATCTGGCGCTGCTTATAGATGATCTCGCGCTGCTGGTTCATGACATCGTCATACTGCAGCACCTGTTTACGAATTGCAAAGTTCGATGCTTCGAGCTTTTTCTGGGCGCTCTCGATCGTGTTGGTGATGAGCTTGTTCTCGATGGGGACATCTTCGTCAAGGCCCAGGGAGTCCATCAGGTTCTGCACGCGCTCGCCGCCGAAGATGCGCATCAGGTCATCCTCAAGACTCAGGAAGAAGCGGGAGGCACCGGGGTCGCCCTGACGGCCTGCACGGCCACGCAGCTGGTTGTCGATACGGCGGCTCTCGTGGCGCTCGGTACCGATGATGAACAGACCGCCCGCAGCGCGGACCACCTCGGCCTCGCGCTTGACCTCGGGGGCAAACTCCTCGCACAGCTCCTCAAAGCGCTTGCGGGCGTGGAGAATTTCGGCGTCCTCGGTCTCGGCGTGGCCGTCGCACTCGGTCATCAGCATCTCCAGCTTCGCGTCAATGCCGGCCTCCGGCGGGGTGGGCAGCTCGGTGCCGTTGGCCTTGGCGCGCGCCTTGGCATGCTCGTACTCGTCCTTCAGCTGGGCCAGATCGGCGGTCAGCGCCTTGGACAGCTCCTTCTTCAGGGCAGCCTTGGCCATGTAGGTCACATTGCCGCCCAGCATGATGTCGGTGCCGCGGCCTGCCATGTTGGTGGCGATGGTCACAGCGCCCTGCTTGCCGGCCTGCGCAACGATCTCCGCCTCGCGCTCATGCTGCTTGGCGTTCAGAACATTATGCTCGATGCCGCGCTTTTTCAGCAGCTTGGACAGCGCCTCGCTCTTTTCAACGCTGACCGTGCCGACCAGCACGGGCTGGCCCTTCGCGTGGCACTCCGCCACCTGATCAATGACGGCGTTGTACTTGCCGTTGACGGTCTTGTAAACGCTGTCGGGCAGGTCCTGACGGGCGCGGGGCTTGTTGGTCGGGATGCTGACGATGTTCAGGCCGTAGATCTCGCTGAACTCATCGGCCTCGGTGGAGGCTGTACCGGTCATACCGGCCAGCTTTTTGTACATACGGAAGTAATTCTGGAAGGTGACGGTAGCCAGCGTCTTGCTCTCGGCGGCAACGGTCACGCCCTCCTTGGCCTCAATGGCCTGATGCAGGCCCTCATTGAAGCGGCGGCCGTACATCAGGCGGCCGGTGAACTCATCAACGATGATGACCTCGCCGTCCTTGACGATATAGTCAATGTCGCGGTGCATGACGCCGCGCGCCTTGATGGCACCGTCCACATAGTGGCGCAGCGACATATTGTCGGCATCGGCCAGGTTATCGACATGGAAGAACGCCTCGGCCTTCTTGACGCCGGACTCGGTCAGGGTGGCAGTCTTGCGCTTTTCGTCCACAACATAGTCGCCGTCTACCTGCTCCTCGGCCTCGACCTTGTCATCCAGCTCGACGATGACGCTCTTCTTCAGCGTCTTGGCAAAGTCATCGGCGCGCTTGTACATCACGCTGGAATCCTCGCCCTTGCCGCTGATGATAAGCGGGGTACGGGCCTCATCAATCAGGATGGAGTCCACCTCGTCCACGATGGCAAAGGCGTGGCCGCGCTGGACCATGTTGGCCTTGTAGACAACCATATTGTCGCGCAGGTAGTCAAAGCCGAACTCGTTGTTCGTGCCGTAGGTGACATCGGCCTCATAGGCCTTTTTGCGGTCATCAGATTCCACGCCATGGACGACCAGACCGACAGTAAGCCCCAGAAAACGGTAGACCTTGCCCATCCACTCAGAGTCGCGGCGGGCCAGATAGTCGTTTACGGTGATGACATGCACACCCTCGCCGGTCAGGGCGTTGAGGTAGGTGGGCATGGTTGCCACCAGCGTCTTACCTTCACCGGTCTGCATCTCGGCAATGCAGGCGCGGTGCAGCACAATGCCGCCGATGATCTGCACGGGGTAGGGCTTCATGCCCAGCACACGCCAGTCTGCCTCACGGCAGACTGCAAATGCCTCCGGCAGGATATCATCAAGGGTCTCGCCCTTGGCAAGGCGCTCCTTAAACTCGGCCGTCTTGGCCTGCAGCTGCTCATCGGTCAGCTTGGCCATCTCCGGCTCAAGAGCAAGGACCTTATCCTTGATAGGGTTGATGCGCTTGAGTTCCTTGTCCGAGAAGGAGCCGAACAGTTTTTCAAAAAAAGACATAACAGTTCCCCTGTATCTTCCGCCGCATATCGTAGAGGTGCGGCTGATTATATAGTTTTACACATGCTACTATAATACACCCGGGCGGGGGGATATGTCAATTCATAGTTACATTGGGTTTATTTATTATATTGTTGTAGGGGCCGGGCATGCCCGGCCCCTACACGGCAGCAAAAAAGGCCGCCCTGTGCGGACAGCCTTTTGCTTATTATGCTTTTGTTTTAGCCGGCAAGCTCAGCAGCACCAGCATCAAAAAGATGCAGCCGAACCCCAGCGCATC
>ENA-UPTB01000437-UPTB01000437.1-human-gut-metagenome-genome-assembly--contig:-NODE-437-length-44407-cov-5.261945_pt1 | contig 44407 bp, 42 predicted proteins | sample MGYA00250046_ERZ773369 | MGnify/ENA primary metagenome ERZ773369 (study PRJEB29103, sample SAMN06111938) | human gut metagenome | biome: human gut; feature: ankylosing spondylitis patient; material... | reverse complement strand
TGATTTGCCCGCAAATGCTACCTCTGGAAACTCTGTATCTGGTATAGCACTTGTCACACCTATTACTATATCAAGATACAATAGGAATTGGAATAATAATATATTATCTCATTTTAAAAGTAATATTAGCAATATTAGGATTATCTTTAGCGTCTTATAAAGGTGCAGATAGTTTAGGTATAAATACTATAAAAGCATTACCAAAGTCTATTATACAAACATATAGGGATTTTTACAATTTCTTCTTTACAAACAAGATAATAAGAAATTCATATTATAAAAGAATGCAAATAAACTCAGCATTATTTATGATATCATTAATTGGGTTAATACTGAATTTTGTAAGTATGAAAGGGAACAAAAAGATATTAAGAATAGTATTAACAATTTTGGCAATTATAACTTTTCCAATAGTAGTAAGCATAATGGATCTAATTGCACCATCGACTACAGTAAACTTAGTTACTGGACCATGAATAATAACATCAGTAGTATTGATGATAGTAATATATAATAACTTAAAGAATAATTCGATAAATAATATAATTAAATATTTATGCATAATACTAATTACAATATTAACAAACTCATTTATAATACAAAATACTTATACATATATGAACAGGCAAGAAACATATAGAAATTATTATACAGTTGCAAATGATATATATGGTAAAGCTACTAGTTTAGAAGATTATTCTACAACTAAAAAATGGTTATTTAGTGATGTAATAAAATTTAAAGCTAATAATCTGGAAAAAACTAATGGATTTATAAGTTATGATAATGAAACTTGGAATAATTACAATGGAATATTACAAAACTATAGATTTTTTGATAAATATTTAGGAGTAAAAATAAAGATATGTTCAAAAGATGAATATGATAGTATTGTTAAAAGTGATGAATTTAAAAATATGCCAATATATCCTAATAATGGATCAATAAAAATTATAAATAATATTATTGTAATAAAAATATCAGACAAGGTATTCTAAAAAATAAAGAGGTAAATTATGAAAAACGATTATTTAATAGTAGGCTCTGGCCTATTTGGTTCAATATTTGCATATGAAGCAAATAAAAGAGGAAAGAAAGTTTTAGTAATAGATAAGCGTCCACATATAGCTGGAAACATCTATACTGAAAATAAAGATGGAATTAATGTACATAAGTACGGTGCACATATTTTTCATACGAGTAATAAAGAAGTATGGAATTACATAAATCAATTTGCTGAGTTTAATAGATATACGAATTCGCCTGTTGCACGCTATAAAAATGAACTTTACAATATGCCTTTCAATATGAATACTTTTAATAAATTATGGGGAGTAGTAACTCCAGAAGAAGCACAGGCAAAAATCGAGCAAGAAAAGAAAGAAGCAGGAATTACAGAACCTAAAAATTTAGAAGAACAAGCAATTTCTTTAGTTGGAAAAACTATTTACGAAAAGCTTGTAAAAGGCTATACAGAAAAGCAATGGGGAAGAAAGTGTACAGAGCTTCCTAGCTTTATAATAAAACGTTTACCAGTAAGGTTCATATATGATAATAATTATTTTAATGATAAATATCAAGGAATCCCAATGGGAGGATACACTCAGATTATAGAAAAGATGCTTGATGGAATAGAAGTAAAATTAAATTATGACTATTTTGAACATAAACAAGAACTTGATAATATTGCAGAGAAAATAGTATTTACAGGACCAATAGATAAGTATTATGATTATAAATTTGGAGAACTTGAATATAGAAGTTTGAGATTTGAAGAAGAAGAATTGAATATTCAAAACTATCAAGGAAATGCAGTTGTAAACTATACTGAATACGAAGTTCCATATACTAGAATTATAGAGCATAAACATTTTGAATATGCAAAAAGTCTAGGACAAGAAGATACAATTTCAAAAACAATAATAACAAGAGAGTATCCAGATACCTGGAACAGAAAAAAAGAAGCATATTATCCAATAAATAATGATAAAAATAATGAACTATATCAGAAATATGCAGACCTAGCAAGTAAAGACAAAAATGTTATATTTGGTGGAAGACTTGGAATGTATAAATATTATGATATGGATAAAGTAATAGCAGAAGCTTTGAAATGTGTAGAAGAAAACTTAAAATAAGTGGATTTTGAAAAAATGTATGTAATAATTTGTAAAAAAATGAATAAAATATATTGAAAAATATAAATTTTTTGTATTGACATCTTGCACATAGTCATGCTATACTAAGGCTATAGAAGATGAGTAAGCTCCGACTATACAGGAGAAAACAATTGAGTAAGCTCCCACTTAGAGGAGAATTCAAGATGAGTAAGCTCCCACTTTAGAGGAGAATTAAGGATGATGAAATAGGGATTATAACTAGTATTAACTACTAGCTGTAGTCTCTATTTTTGTGCGAAAAGAGGTGAAATATGAGAATAAAGGAAGGAAAATTTAGCGTATATGAGATTGATCCTATGTATTTAGAATATTTGAGTAAATATGATAAAAATGTTAGAAAAAAGTCAAATAGAAAATATTATGGAATATTAATAACAAAAGAAAAAACTGACTATTGTATACCTTTTACGTCGAAAGTTAAGAAGAGAAATCCAAAATTAACAATAAATATTAAAAATAAAAAAGAAGTAATTGCACAGCTAACAATAAATAATATGATACCTGTCATAGATGATGTAGTACATAAAGTGAATATTAAAAATGACAAATCAAAATATTATTTGTATAGAGAACTATATTTTTTGAGAAAATATGATGTAATACAAGAAATATTAAATAAAGCGGAAAAAGTATTAAATGTTTTAAATAATAAGAATAATATTGACTTTGACTTTTTTAAAGTAGTTTGTTGTAACTTTAAACTTTTAGAAATGAAAAGAAATGAATGGAAAAATATCAATAATAAAAATTTGTAGTAACAGTAATAAATATTTTATAAAAACTATTGCTTTTTTCTTTTATAAAAAATATAATATACCAAGAAAAACTATATTTTATACGACAAAGGAGATTTTACTTATATGAGAAAATATTTTGGAACAGATGGTATTAGAAGAATTGCAAATAGTGAGCTTACACCAGAATTAGTGTACAGAGTTGCAAAGGCTGGAGCTTATGTGCTTTCAAAACACACAGACCATACTCCAACAATTTTTATAGGAAGGGATACTAGAATATCTGGTACTCTAATAGAAGCGGCAATGACAGCAGGTTTTTTAAGTTATGGTGCAAATGTTAAATTGTTAGGTGTTTTACCAACACCAGGTGTTGCGTATTTAACAAGAAGATATAAAGCAGATGCAAGTGTTGTTATTTCTGCATCACACAATACTTTTGAATTTAATGGAATTAAATATTTTAGTAATAAAGGAATGAAAATTCCAGATACATTAGAAGAAGAAATTGAAGAAGTAATGGATTCTGGTAAATTAGATGCATTAACAGCAGTTAGTGATAAGATTGGTGTGTCTGAAAATAGAGAAGATTTATTAGAGGAATATGTGTATTTCTTTAGAAAAAATTTTGAAGAAGAATTAGAAAACTTAGATAAAGCAAATTTTACAGTAGCAATAGATACAGCAAATGGAGCTACATCAGTTGTTGCAGATAAAGTATTCACAAAGTTAGGAATAAATCATTACATAATAAACAATCATCCAAATGGAATAAACATAAATGATAATTGTGGTTCAACACATATTGAAGGATTACAAAAATTTGTTGTTGAGAATAAATGCAATTTAGGAATTGCTTATGATGGAGATGGAGACAGATGCTTAGCCGTTGATGAAAAAGGTGAACTTATAGATGGTGACCGTATTATGGCAGTGATTTCTAATTATTTGAAAGAAAAGGGCAAGCTTAACAAAAATACTCTTGTGGCAACAGTAATGAGTAATTTAGGATTAAGAAAATATGCAGAAAGCAATGATATTCATTTTGAAGCTACAAAAGTTGGAGATAGATATGTTCTTGAAAACATGCTTGCAAATGGCTACAATTTAGGTGGAGAACAATCTGGACACATCATATTATTAGATTATAACCCAACAGGAGATGGAATTTTAACATCTTTAATGCTAATAAAAATAATGTTAGAAAAAGGGTTGGCTATTTCAAAACTATGTGATATAATTCGAATATATCCACAAGTGCTAATAAATGCAAAAGTAAGCTCAGATAAAAAATACGACTTTGATAAAGATCCAGAAATAAAATCTGAGATAGAAAAACTAGAAAAAGAATTTTCTGGAAATGGTAGAGTGCTTATTAGACCTTCTGGTACTGAACCACTTGTTAGAGTTATGATAGAAGGCGAGGATCAAGGTTATATTAAAACTAAAGCAGAGGCTTTGGCTAAATTAATAGAACAAAAGTTAAAATAAAAGGAGGAAAACATATGCCATTTATTAATTTTACTAATGTAGCAACAATGTTATTAACATTAGTTGTGTTTCTACTAGCATTAGTACTAAGTAAAGAAACAAAGAAAAGCGGAATTATAGCAACAATGTTATCTGTATTTTTAATAATTCTTGTTTGTCATGCTGTTGAATTGGGAACAATATCAAATATTACAGAAGAAATGCATTATGCAATAACAAGAAGTATACTAGTAGATTTTGTATTTATATTTTTATCTTTTATTTCATACCTATGGATGGATGAAATTCAAGCAAAAGTTGAAAATAGAAAAAGCATAGATAACAGTTTAGACTGGTTCTGGAAAAGAGTTTAATAACAAAGGAAGCACAAAGGTAAATTATTTTTGTGTTACTTTATTGTTTATAAAACTCTATAACTAAAAATAATCATAAATTTAAATGTAGCAAAATAAGTACTCTTTTCATATTATACAACAGTATGAAAGGAGCTTTTTCTATGGACTATGAATTAATGATGAATGGAAATGTAAAAATAGGTCAAATGGCACCAGAATTTTGTGCTACGACAACAATGGGCAATATATCTTTAAATGATTATAAAGGTAAATGGATAGTATTGTTTTCGCATCCAGGGGATTTTACACCCGTATGAGCATACAATTTGGGGAAAATTGCATATACGCTAAAAAACTCGTTTTTAGGCTATTAAGTGGGATTAGTATAACTCCCTGTTCCTGCAAAATTATACAATGGATAATTTTGACAGGACAAATGAGTTTGTGGTATTATCTAAATTAGAAAAATAGAAATTTGTTAAAATGGAGGATTGATTATGAAAAAATAAAAACAGGAATATTATTAATTATGTTAGGAAACTTATTATATTTAGTTTATATATTTTTTGTAAAGGGGTGTAAATATGAGTGATTCAAAAGAAAATGTTGATGTATTAAAAATGTATGGAGAAGACAGTACTACACAAAGAGATGAATTTTTAAAAAAGCATAACTTAAATGAAAAGGGGCTTACTAGTAAACAAGCTGAAATTAATATTAAGAAATTTGGTCTTAACGAAACAAAAAAGGCTAAACCTAAGAAGTGGTATAATTATTTACTACAAAGTTTACTAACACCTTTTAACTGCATTTTAATTGGTATTTCAATTATCTTAATATATACAGATATATATTTAGCAATAGAACCAAGCTATGCAAACATAATAGTCATAGCAATTTTAGTTACTGCAAGTACTTTATTAGATTTTTTTGAGTCATATAGATCTAATAAGGCAGCAGAAAAATTAAGGGAAATAGTTGAAACAACTACTACAGTTATTAGAGATAACAAAGAAATAAATATACCAGTTAAAAATGTAACCTTAGGAGACATTGTTTTATTGTCTGCTGGAAGTATTATACCAGCTGATTTAAGAATAATCGAATCAAAAGACCTATATGTAGGACAGGCTTCATTAACTGGAGAATCTGATAATATAAAGAAAACCGTTGAATTAGAAAACAAGCAAGAAGAAGTAGACAGTATATCAGATTTTGATAATATCTGTTTTATGGGCACAAATGTTGTATCTGGTTCAGCAAAAGGTGTTGTAATAAAAGTTGGAGACTCAACATATTTTGGAAAAATAGCAAATACTGTAACTTCTGGAAAAGAAAAAACAGCATTTCAAAAAGGAATTGAAAGCATAAGTAAATTACTAATTAAAATTATGATTTTTATGATTCCAATAGTATTTTTAATAAATGTGGAAAAACATGATATTATTCTAGCATTTACTTTTGCTGTTGCAATAGCCATTTGCATAACACCACTATTGCTACCTGTTATTTTATCTTCAAGTTTATCTAAAGGTGCTGTAAGAATGTCAAAAAAGAAGACTATTGTTAAGAAGCTAGATTCAATTCAGAACTTTGGAGCAATGAACATATTCTGCACAGATAAGACGGGAACATTAACAGAAGACAAGATTGTTCTAGAAAAATACTTAAATGTAAATGGAGAAGAAGACTCCAACATTTTAAAATATGCCTTTTTAAATGCCTATTTGCAAACAGGACTAAAAAGCAATATAGACGAGGCAGTAGTTGCTAAAGCTAAAACTGTTGGAATTGAAAATAGTTTAAAAAAATATAAAAAAATAGATGAAATTCCTTTTGACTTTTCTCGTAGGTGTTTATCTGTAGCGGTAGAAATTGATAATAAAGATGAATTAATAACAAAAGGTGCTGTTGAAGAAATTCTAAATATTTGTACAACATTTGAATATAAGGGACAAACGGAAAAGCTTACAAATGAAAAAATAGAAAACATGAGAAAAATTTGTAAAAACTTAAATGAGGAAGGCTTTAGGGTTGTTGCCATTTGTAAAAAAATTATAACTAATAATAAAAAAGATTTTAATAGTACTGATGAAAAAGACATGACTTTACTAGGTTTTATTGGTTTTCTTGATCCACCAAAGGAAAGTGCAAAAGAAGCAATAGAAAGCTTAAACAATGCAGGAATAAGAGTTATGGTTCTTACAGGTGATAATGTTGAAGTTACAAGATGTGTTTGCAATAAAGCAGGGATAAATTCAAAAAAAATCATAACTGGAAATAAAATAGATACATTATCAGATGTAGCACTATCAAGATTATTAAAAAGAAATAATATATTTGCGAAACTTTCTCCAATACAAAAAGCAAGGATTGTTAGAGTTTTAAAACAAAATGGAAATGTTGTAGGATATATGGGAGATGGAATAAACGATAGTCCAGCGTTAACAAATTCCGATGTTGGAATTTCTGTTGATACTGCAGTTGATATAGCAAAAGAAACTGCAGATATTATATTACTTGAAAAAGACCTTAATGTACTATTAGATGGTGTAATGGAACGGAAGAAAAACATATGTAAATTTAATGAAATATATAAAAATGGCAACAAGCTTCAACTTTGGGGAAGTAGTTTCAGTAATTATTGCAAGCATTGTATTACCATTTTTACCTGAAACACCAATTCAACTATTAGTAGAAGGATTATTATATGACTTTGGTCAAATGACAATTCCGTTTGACAATGTAGATAAAGAATTGATTAGAAAGCCAAAAAAATTAAATATAAAAAGCTTAAAAAGGTTTATGTTTTTTATGGGTCCTGTAAGCTCACTATTTGATATAGTTGTATTTTCACTATTATGGTTTGTTTTCACAGTTAGAGATGTTACACACTTTCAAACAATATGGTTTACTTACAGTATAGTATCAAATTTAATAGGAATGCACATTATAAGAACGGCAAAAACACCATTTATACAAAGTAATGCACATAAGGCTGTTTATATATCTTCAATTCTGTTAATTATAATAGGCATTATAGTACCATTTACGCCTCTAGGAACTGCGATAGGCTTAGCACCAATGGCATTAAAATATATTTTCATGATATTTGGAGTCACATTCTTATATTGTATTGTAGCAAGTTATGCAAAAAAAATTTATATAAAGAAATATAAGGAATGGATATAGAAATAATTGAAGATAGGAGATGATTTGAATGAATCAATTAAAAATAGGAACGTTTTTGATAGTTTTAGAAAATTTATTATATTTAGCATTTACATTTTTTACTGGAAATGAGACAAGCAGTTTTGAAAATTTTAGTAGTGGCTTATTAGTAGGACTATCAATTGGCTGTAAATAAGTTTGGCTATATGGCTGGGATTTTATCTATTCATTTTAGCTATTGAATTTGTAGTACGATTTTTGACAAGGATAGGTAAAAAATAATTGCAAATTACACAATTTAGTAATTAGTTGGAAAAATAGTAATTTGTAGAAGAGTTTAAATTTATGAACGAAAAAGAGAAAATGCTCTCAAGATAAATTTATGTAAATTTCCTGTATTGTTTGCGTTTGACTTGAAATTATGCTATAATAAATGTTAGTATATTGTTTTTGAAACCAATAAACATAGCGCTTGGAGGTTTCAAAACCTCCAAGAAAATTTTATGGAGGTAAACATTATGGCATGGAAAGATTATGAAACTTTAGATGCAACACCAGAAACAGCTACAAAAAAGGAACTGGGAAAATTACACATCCAACATGAAAATGAGGAGAAAAATTTTAGACCACTCATCACTACTAAAGGAGCACGAGCAGATATGTTCAAAAAGAGATTTCCCAAATATAAATAATGTTTTATAATCTAAGTAACACCCAAAGTGGTAAACAAATTTTTACTACTTTGGGTGTTGCAATATGTAATAAAAAAGCAAAATCTATACGACAACTTGCAATTTATATAATAGTTCTATAATTTTATAGGGGCGTAAAAATGTCGCCTCTATATTTTTCAAGTATCCTGCTAAAAGCCACGCTTTTAGGCGTAAATGGGAGTTCAGGGTGACTCCCTGTTCCTGCAAACCTTAAAAAAGTTTGAAAAAATAAAAAATTTTTATAAAAATACAACATTTGATAAAATTTTTGGCTTCATATATATAGAAATTTGATAAACATGAAAAAGTTTTACTCTATTTCTATATTGTAATTTAAAATAAAAAGAGATAACAATTCTCTTTTTAGCATAACATTTATTAATAATGTTATGAAGGAGTTAAAAAGTAATGCAAATTACAAATACAGAAATACAAGGCACGAAGTATGTTCAAATTTATTTGACAGAAGAAGAACTCCAGAAAAAAGAAACAAAAGATTTAGTTAAAAAGTATAAACAAGAAAAGTATAGCGTGGCTATTTTCGTAAGTGGAAAAGAGAATTATCCCGAGATTCTTGAAAAAATAATTACGAAACAAGTGGGATTAAATAGAAATGTATGCTAACATGAAAACAAGCAATATCAGGCGAGATTTGGAGGATAAAATGGCAGTTGTACGGATATTGTAGATTGTCTAGAGATGAAGATAAAGAAAACTATGCAAGTATTGAAGAACAGAAAAGAATTATTCAAGACTATGCAATTTCTCGTAATTGGACCATCTCAGACTTCTACATAGATGACAATGTTTCGGGATATACTTTTAACAGACCTGCATTTTCAAAAATGATTGAAAAAGTAAAAGGAGGAAAAATTGATGTAGTCATAGCAAAGGATTTATCAAGAATTGGAAGACATAACGGACGAGTGTTAGTTTTAATAGATGAGTTTAAGAATATTCAAAAGAATTTAATATTAGTTTCTGAAATGGGTGGAACTTATGATGTTTTAAATGATAGAGATGATACTATTGGAATAACGACATGGTTTAATGAAAGATATGTTAAAGATTGTTCAAGAAAAACTAGAGACCACATGTATTCTAAACAAAAAACAGGAAGATTAATTATGGGAAATTATTATGGATATATAAAAGATCCAGAAGATATAACAAAACTATATGTTGATGAAGAGCTACGACCTGTTATAGAATTAATATATAAGTTATATACCGAAGAAGGAATTGGAAGAAAGAAAATTTGTGATATTTTAAATAGTAAATATAATTATCCAACTCCATCGGCTTACTATCAAATGAAACATCTAGAAAGAGGCAGAATATATAAACATCCTGTTCAAAAATTATGGTCCACATATATGGTAAGAAATATTTTAGAGAATGATGTATATTGTGGCACACTTAGAACTCATAAGAAAAAGACTGTATCCATAAGAGGTAAAGCAATAAAGCTTCCAGAGGAAGAGCATTTTGTATTTGAAAATCATCATGAAGCAATTATATCTAAAGAAACATTTAACTTAGCTCAAGAAATAAGAAAAAGAAAACTAAATACAAAAAGTACATCAAGTACAAGAAAAAGAAATTATTACTTTTCAGGACTTTGCAGATGTGGTGATTGTGGTTTTGGAGTAAGTGGCATAACTATAACTAGAAAACAATCTCAAAAAGGCTATGAATGTTCACAATATAGAACTTATGGTAAAGCTAGATGTAAATGCCATGAAATTAAAGAATCAGACATAATTATACATTTTAAAGAATTTTTAAAATTTACTAAAAATAAATACATAGATGAAATAAATAAAATACAGCTCCAAACAAAAACTAATGCTAAAACAAATAATAAAGAAAAAATCAAATTTGAAATAGAAAACTTAAATGCTGAATACAAAGTTTTGATTAGTCAAAAAATTAAAGATTTAACTAACACTACAAATGAGTATCAACGAGAAATGATTGAAAATACATATAAAGAATTGGAAAAAGATAAAACTAATCGCATAGAACAATTACAAAAATTATTAGAGCAACAACAAGAAGATTTACACACAGAAAAAATAAAAAAATTAAAAACAGCAATAGAATATTTTGATGATATTCTAAAATCTAACGAGCCAAATAGATATATTTTAGAGTGTTTAATTGATAAAATATGGATTTATCACGATAAAAGTGTGAAATTCGAGCTAAAACCTGAAATTAGTCGATTAATATAATATCACCAAATTGAAGGCTTTTACCCCAGTTTGTACAACAGAAATGATTGCTTTTGCTAAGGCTAATCCATATTTCGAAAGATTAAATACATGTTTATTAGGTCTTAGTGTGGATAGCAATCCATCACACTTAGCGTGGATATATGATATTTACTGCAGGACTGGAATTGTAATTCCATTTCCAATTATTGCAGATAGAAATGGAGAAATTGCAAGAAAATATGGAATGATATCAAGTACTGTGAACAACACTGCAACAGTAAGAAATGTGTTTATAATTGATGATAAACAAATAGTAAGGACAATTTTAGTATATCCGATGAATATTGGGCGAAATATTCCAGAAATATTGAGAGTTGTAAGGGCTCTTCAAGTAGCTGATTGCAATAATCAAATGGCACCAGTAAATTGGATGCCAAATGAGCCAATGATTGTTCCTATGCCACAAACATTTGCACAGCTACAAGAAAGAAATGAAAATATAATGAAACAACAAAATGGAATGAATTGGTATTTATCTTTTAAGAACCCTGAAAAATTATGTATAAATGAAAAATGTATGCAAAAGGAAGAAAACAGGATTATTGATGAATCGAAAAAAGTTGAAAAAACAAGAAAAGAAATAAGATAGTTAGTAAAATATTTTTTCTAAAGTAGTAATTGAAAAGGAAGAATGTTTTTATTGAGTTTTATTTGGACTGACGAAAATACGTTTATATGAATAAATCAAAATTTTGTTATGAATAAAAGCCTAAAAAAGGGTAATGATAATAGAAAATGTTTAAGGAGGTTTTCTATTATGAAGCAGACTAACAAAGAGAGTCAAACAATAAATTGCACGGTAACATCATGTAAATATAACAATGGACAAAGACAATTATGTGAATTAGAGCATATTATTGTTACACCAGTTCAAGGTTGCCAAACTACACAACCAGATGAATCTATGTGTTCAAGTTACAAGAATATAGATAATAATAAATAAAATGACAAAAAAATAAAAAAATTAATTTTAATGACAGGTTTCGACAAACTTTTTGATTATAATGTGATATTATAAAGAAAAAGGAGTGTAAATAATATGAGGAACCAGACTTTAAAGAGATTAAAGCATACTGCGAAACTTGAATCATTAATTGCACAAGAAGCTGACTATGAAAAAATTTTAAAACAGAGTCAACGAATAGACAAATACATCGTCGAAGAGATGAAGAGAATAAACGATAAAGAAAAAGTTAAATGAATATTATTAAGCACAAAGGCATATGAACATTAATCGTTCATATGCTTCTTAATGTACATTTCCGAGTCTTTTTTCTTTAAATCTTCACGTTTATCATATAACTTTTTACCTTTTCCAATGCCAAGCTCTAATTTAACAATATTATTTTTAAAATAAAGAGAGATAGGTACAAGAGTGTATCCTTTTTGGTTAATTAATCCAGAGAGTCTGAATATTTCTCTTTTATTTAAAAGTAATTTTCTGTCACGTAAAGGGTCTTTATTAAATATATTTCCTTGTTCATATGGACTGATATGCATTGAATATATGTATGCTTCACCGTTTTTTATTCCAGCATAGCTATCTTTTAAATTGACTTTTCCGTTTCTGATAGATTTTATTTCTGTTCCAGTTAAAACAATGCCAGCCTCTAAAGTATCTGTAATTATATAATTATGCCTTGCTACAGGATTTTTTGCAATGTTTTTAATCATAAATAGCAAACTCCTTTCATAAAATTGATATAATTATAACATTTTAAATATGGGATTGCAATTAGAAAATATAAAGGTTATGAATAACTTATGATAAGATCATCCTGTAAAATTATTTTATGAAAAGTGATGATTGGGGAGAGTCTTTCAATCTTTGAGTGAACTATAAAAGCAGAACTAGTTTCTATTTTTATAAAATAAACTTAATTGTGCATTTTGAGTGAAGTGGAGCTCTGCGACAAACACGATGTATGCAATTTTACAAAAATAAAAACTAGTATTGTTTTAAAGACAAGCAAGCCATAGAAAATTAAATGCAAATAATTTTTTAAGATTATTCTTCGTAATGTTGCTTAGATTGTTCTGTATTATCTTGTTTTGCGTAAAACCAAATCATTGCAACAATTGCTACTCCAAGTATAGCCATTATTAGCCATGTCCACATAGTAGCATCCATTCCAAGCCAAGTTGCGTTTGTATTTGTTCTTGTTGCAGTATAACCAGTGTTACCATTTCCAGAACGATTATTATTACCCATGTTTGTTATTCCAGTAGCAACATTGTTGCTAGCTCTCATTGTTCCATTAGCAACGTCATCAACAGTATTTCTAACAGCATCTACGCCAGTTGTTAAGACATTACCAGCCGCAGAAGTTACGTCTTCAGCAACATTTCCTATAGTATTTAATGCATTATTAGCAAAAACCGTAGATGCTGTAATAGATAAAAGAACGATTAGTAATGTAGAAATAAGCAAAAATTTTCTTTTCATGTTTTTCCTCCTTTTTCAAATAATATTATTAGTATTAAATTATAAAAGTAAAATATACATCAAAAAATTTGGAAAAATGGCAAAAAAAAGAAACTCTTTTTGAGTTTCTAGAATTTTATTTTTTTAATCTGATGAAAATTGCGATAGCTAAAAGTATTAATACAACACCAACAGCAATCAATAATATATTTAGAATATTTGTTAAACCAAGTTCAGATTCTGGTAATGCTTGTAATCTATCAGCAATATTGCTACTTGTTGTTGCATCGGTTTTTGAAGTATTTTGATACATCATGTTTGAAGTTGTATTTGAAGAATACTCTTCATCACCGAATTGATCATAGCCATCATCTAAAGTATTAGAATTTAATGATGAATTTGTTGAATTGCTATAACTAGATGTACTATTAGAGGCTACTGAACTTGTTGTATTGCTTGATGTGTCAATAACATTGTCAGATAAGTTCATATCTATGTTAACTGCTAAGCAACAACTGCTTGAAATAGCAAAAAGGCATATAAAGCTAAGTACTAATATTTTTAAAGATTTTTTCATTATTAATTCATCCTCTCTAGTTCAAAATTTATTTCTATATAATAATACACAAAAAATATAAAAAAGTCTAGACATTTGCAAAAAATTTGATAAATTATTAAATTTTGATTGACAAAGAAACAAAAGTTTGGTAACATATAACAAATTTGAATTATTTTTTATAAAATACATTGCAAAAATATAGAAGGGATTTGATTAAATGTTATTTGCAAGACCGGGAGAATATAAACCTTGTGGAATTTTTTCTTTGGAACATTTTGGGCTTATTGCTGTAACTATTGTTTGTATAGCAATTGCAATAAAAAATACATATAAAAGTAGCAAAGAAGAGGTTAAAAAAATTATAAAAAACTGTACTATTATGCTATGGATTATGGAAATTTTCATAATTATCTTTAAATTATGTACTGGGGATCCTAGAAATGTAAATAATTATGTTCCATTATATTACTGTAGTATTTTATTATATGCGGGTACTTTAAGTAGCTTTGCTAAAGGTAAGATAAAAAGAATGGGAGATGTATTCCTAGCAACAGGAGGCATAATAGGGGGAATAGTATTCATTTTATTACCAACTACTTCTTTACCAGCATATCCAGCACTTCATATTGTGAGTTTGCATAGCTTTTTATACCATGGAATAATGGTTTATTTGGGCTTGCTTGTAAACATTACTCATTATATAGATGTTGTGGCAAGTGATGCAGTTTATTTTGCTACACTTATAGGAATAATATGTATTTTGGCTCAGATTGTAAACAAAATATTTGACAGTAACCTGATGTTTATATCAAAAGACTTTCCTGGAACTCCAATTACAATAATTTATAAGCTCACAGGAAAGCACTTTACAGCATTTATGGAAATTGCACAAATGTTTTTACCATTTTATGCAGTTTATGGAATTCTAAAAATTAGAGATAAAAGAAAAGCAAAATTACAAGGATGATTCTAATTCTTTTATTTGGTCTCTTAATTTTGCTGCTTCTTCAAACTCCATTTTTTCTGCGTGTTGAAGCATTTCCTCAGTTAACTTGTTTATAATGTCTTCAACACTAGATTCTTTATCAATTTCATATTTTTCAGATGCTTCTGCAACAATGCTAGCTCGAATAGTATCTCTAACAGATTTTTTTATGGTTTGAGGAATGATTCCATGTTCTTTATTGTATCTCATTTGTATTGCTCTTCTTCTATTAGTTTCAGATATGGCTTTATCCATAGAGTCTGTAAGTTCATCGGCATACATTATAACTTTACCATCGGTATTTCTTGCAGCACGTCCAATAGTTTGAATTAAAGAACGTTCAGAACGAAGGAACCCTTCTTTATCTGCATCTAATATTGCTACTAAAGAAACCTCAGGTATATCTAATCCTTCTCTTAAAAGGTTAATTCCAACTAACACATCAAACTCGCCAAGACGCAATGACCTAATAATATCCATTCTTTCTAAAGCCTTAATATCAGAGTGCATGTATCTAACTTTAATATCAAGTTCAGCTAAATAGCTGGTTAAATCTTCAGCCATTTTTTTAGTTAGAGTAGTAACCAATACTCTCTCATTTTTCTCGACTCTTTTATGAATTTGGGTAATCAAATCATCAATTTGGTTTTCAATTGGTTTTACTTCAATTTCAGGGTCAAGTAGACCTGTTGGACGGATGATTTGCTCTACAACATTATCTTTAGAATGTTCTTTTTCGTATTCTGCAGGAGTTGCACTAACAAATACTACTTGGTTAATTCTTTGCTCAAATTCTTCAAATTTCAGAGGTCTATTATCAAATGCAGAAGGTAACCTAAAACCATATTTTACTAAAGATTCTTTTCTTGCTCTATCACCATTATACATAGCCCTAACTTGAGGGATAGTAGCATGAGATTCATCAATAAGCAAAAGAAAATCCTTTGGAAAATAATCGAATAGGGTGTATGGAGCACTTCCTGGCTCACGACCACTTATGTGTCTAGAATAGTTTTCTATACCTTGGCAAAAGCCAGTTTCCTTCATCATTTCTATATCAAAATTAGTACGTTCTTCTATTCTTTGAGCTTCAATTAATTTACCTTGTGACTTGAAATATTCGACTTGCTGTTTCATTTCATCTTCAATAGTAGTAATTGCATGCTCCATTTTATCAGAAGTCGTAACATAATGAGAGTTCGGGAATATCATAATATGGTTTCTACTTGCAACAGTTTTACCTGTTAAAGGATTAATTTCAGAAATCTTTTCAACTTCATCTCCCCAGAACTCAACACGAATAGCACTTTCACCATAATCAGAAGGGAATATTTCAACAATGTCTCCTTTTGCTCTAAAAGTACCACGTTTAAAATCTAGTTCATTTCTGGAATATTGCATATTTATTAATTTCTTTAACATAGCATCTCTTTCAATCTTCATGCCGGGTCTTAAAGAAACAGTCATATGCTCATAGTCAATGGGGTCACCCAAACCATAAATACATGAAACAGATGCAACAATAATAACATCTCGTGTTTCAAATAATGCAGCTGTTGCAGAATGACGTAGTTTATCAATCTCATCATTAACAGAAGAGTCCTTCTCTATATAGGTATCTGAAGATGGAATATATGCTTCTGGTTGGTAATAGTCGTAATAAGAAACGAAATACTCAACATTATTTTCAGGAAAAAACTCTTTAAATTCACTGTAAAGTTGTCCTGCTAATGTCTTATTATGAGCCAAAACAAGAGTTGGTTTCTGTACTTTTTGAATGATATTAGCCATAGTAAAAGTCTTACCAGAGCCAGTAACACCAAGCAAAGTCTGAAATTTTTTTCCTTCTTCTATGCCTTTAGATAAATATTCAATTGCCTGTGGCTGGTCACCAGTAGGCTTGTATTCTGAATGTAACTTAAACATAATGCCTCCTTAAATTTATATTATTATATATCATAAAATAATCTATAATACAAGTTTACAAAAAATGAAAAAGAGCAAATGCAGACTTGTAATCCTTTCATTTACTCTTTTCCATCAGTTAAATCTGTGTAATATCTTTACAAAGATATTACTTTTCTGTCATCTTCTCTGTAGCTGCTTTAATTGCCCAGTCAAACTGGTTGCAGACTGAGTACTCGTCCTTAGGCAAGACATTGGTTCCGTCATCTAACCTGAATAGTCCATATGCCAAGTAATAGGCATAGTTTCCCTGATGCCCTAATGCCGGTATCTTCCATTGGGGGATTCGGAGCAATCTAAGCGCATGAAATAATGAGAAATACTCGAATGCACCAATCGTGCCTACGATGTATGTGGGGTAATAAAATTCCTCAAAAATACGATTGGCAAGCTCTTTTTGCATTTGCCGAAAATCTTGTTTTGTGAGTTTTTTATCGTGAGGCAAATTAAATGTATCGTAAAACATAAAATTAGTCTCGTATGTGATGTAATTGCGGAATTTTTTAGGTATGTTTCTTGGGTACGATAGAGCTTTACCAATAATTTGGCAGCCCCAAAAATTACCCTCATCCTGCTGAGGTGCCTCAAGCATTTTCATGAGTTGTTCCAAATACTTTTCTTCAATCATATTGCGTTTTCTCCTTTGTGTGATTTGAAGTGACAGAATAATTCGATAAATGTCAAGCGACATCATAAATATTATACCATACTTTACATAAAAATACAATAATAAGCATGAAACGAAAGATATAGTACGACATAGAAAGTAACCATATAAAATTAGCAAGTTTATTTTTAGAAAATGTTGAGATTTTAAGCCATTTGTGATAGGATATTGTAAGAAAAATGAAAGTAGAAAGGAATCAAAACATGACAGGAAATATATTTACCAACACGTTAAAACATTTTAATTTAGTCACAAGACATAGATGGGTAGTATTCAAGTTATGTTGCAAAGCTGGAATACCTTGGAGAGGATTAGTACACGATTTATCAAAATTTTCTCCAACAGAATTTTGGGAGTCTGTAAAATACTATAATGGAAGCATGAGTCCAATTTTATTTGCAAAGAGAAAACAAGGCTATTCGAAAGCATGGTTACACCATAAAGGAAGAAATAAACATCATCCAGAATATTGGTATGACCCAATGTCTAGAAATCCAATGCCAGTAATTCCGTATAAATACATTGTAGAGATGATATGTGATAATTTAGCCGCCGGAATTGTTTATAATGGTAAGAGATGGAGAAACGATACCCAATTAAAATATTGGAACTCACGCAAAGACAATATGCCACTTAATGAAAAAAATAAATCTATGGTGACAGAGGTTTTTACACAAGTAAGCATAAATGGCATTGAAAAAACTATAACTAAAAGCAATTTAAAGAGATTATATAAAAAGTACTGTGAATAAATTTATAGAGAGGATTGTGATTTAATATGAAAATTATATATGGAACTTCAAATCAGGCTAAAATAGCTCAAGTAAAGGATTATTTGGACTACAAGAATATTGATGTTGAAATTTTATCTTTAAAAGATATTGGATTTAACGAAGAAATTGATGAAAATGGAACTACATTTGAAGAAAATTCACTTATAAAAGCAAAAGCCATCAAGGCTTATTGTGAAAAAAATGATATAAATGAGATTATAATGACAGATGATGCTGGACTTTGCATTGATGCATTAAATGGAGAACCAGGAGTATATAGCGCGAGATACGCAGGTGACCATGCTCCTCAGATTGTTGCAATAAATAAGGTACTTTCAAAAATGGAAAATGTTAAAGATGAAGATAGAACTGCAAAATTTGTATGTGTTCTTACACTAATGATGCCAGATGGAAAAATAAATGTTGCAAGAGGGGAAACTCTAGGAAGAATAGTTAGAACTCCAGGGCCTCTTGGAAAGCTTACATATGGACCAATATTTATTCCAGAAGGATTTGATAAGACTATGAATGAACTTACAGAAGAGGAACTAGGAGTAACTCATAGAGAAAAGGCCTTAAAGCAGATATTAAATTATCTAAAGGAGGAACAATAATGAATATAGGATTTTATGCTGGAAGTTTTGATCCTTTTACTATGGGACATATGCATGTTGTAAAGACTGCTTCAAAGGTATTTGATAAGTTAGTAATCGGGATAGGCATTAACAATAAGAAGGCAAGAAGATATGATAAAGAAATAATGAAAAATGCTATAGAGCAGGCATTAAAAGATGAAAACGTGGATAATGTAGATGTAATTACATATGAAGGTCTATCAGTTGATGCAGCAAAAGATAATGGATGTAATTTCTTAGTAAGAGGAATAAGAGATGATATGGATTACTACTATGAGGAAAATATAGCAGAGATTAATGAAGAAATATCAGGGTTAGATACGATATATGTAAGAGCAGGAACACTTGGCAGTATAAGCTCAAGTACTGTAAAAGAAATATTTGATAATGGAAAAGATATTTCTAGGTATGTACCTCAAGCAGTATTAAAAATAATGTAAATTAGGAAGGAACAAGAAAAAATGAAATTACACATAGTAATGGTAGAACCAGAAATACCACAAAACACAGGAAACATTGCAAGAACTTGTGCTATAACAGGTGCAAAGCTACATTTGGTTTATCCATTAGGCTTTAAAATAGATGATAAACAACTAAAGAGAGCCGGATTAGATTATTGGGATAAATTAGAGATTGAAGAACATACATCATTAGACGCTTTTTTAGAAAAATATAAGCCGGAGGAGCATAACATGTTTATGGCTACAACAAAGGCAAAACATTGCTATACAGATGTAGATTATAGTAAATTTAAAGATGAGGATGTCTTTGTGTTATTTGGAAAAGAGACCAAAGGTCTACCTGAAGATTTATTGCAAAAATATATAGATAAAACAATAAGAATTCCAATGAGACCAGTATTAAGGTCATTAAATCTTTCAAATTCGGTGTGTGTAATAGCATATGAAATATTAAGACAGATTAACTTTGAAGGCTTACAAGAAGAAAGTCAATATTTTGATGAAAAATAGTATGATTGACAAAGCATTGCAAAATGCATATAATATACACGAAAAAAAATAGACTCATAAATGGAGTAAAATGTAAAATTTATAATTAGGAGAGATTTTGATGGATATAGAAAATACAATAAAAATAATGTTAAAGGGTGCAGCTGACCATACAGATGTTGAAGAAATTAGAGAAAAATTAAAAAAGGTAGATGCAGAACATAGACCACTAAGAATAAAATTAGGCTTAGACCCATCTGCACCAGATATTCACTTAGGACATGCTGTTGTACTTAGAAAAATTAAACAATTACAAGATTTAGGAAACGAAGTAATAATTATAATAGGTGACTTTACAGGAATGATAGGTGACCCTACAGGAAAGTCTAAAACAAGAAAACAACTTACAAAAGAGCAAGTAGAAGAGAATGCAAGAACATATCAAAAGCAAATATTTAAGATATTAGATCCCAGCAAGACAACAGTTAGATTTAATAGTGAATGGTTAGGAAAAATGGATTTCAGAGATGTTATCAATCTTTGCTCAAAATGTACTGTAGCAAGAATACTAGAAAGAGACGATTTCCAGAAGAGATATACAAATAATCAACCAATAGCTGTACATGAGTTTTTCTATCCATTAATGCAGGCATATGATTCTGTCGCAATTCAAGCAGACCTAGAAATGGGTGGAACAGACCAAACATTCAATGTACTTATGGGAAGAAATATACAAAAAGATTATGGACAAGATCCTCAAATTACACTTTTCATGCCTTTAATTGAAGGAATTGATGGAGTTGAAAAAATGAGCAAGAGCCTAGGAAACTACATTGGTGTAAATGAAGATGCAAATACGATGTATGAAAAAGTAATGAAGATTCCAGATAGTATGATAATAAAATATTACAATTTATGTACAGATGTACATCCAGATGATGTTGCAAAAATTGAAGAGAGACTAAATAATGGAGAAAATCCAAGAAACATAAAGATGGAGCTTGCAAAAGAAATAGCAAGATTATATCATAATGAAGAAGAAGCTGAGCAAGCAGAAGAACATTTTAAAACAGCATTCCAAAAGCAAGAAGCTCCAGAAGATATTGAAGAAATCAAATTCGAAAATAATATATTAGACACATTATTAAAAACAAAGAAATGTGCTTCAAAAGCAGAATTGAAGAGACTTTTCGAACAAGGTGGAATAAAAGTTGAAGGAGAAAAAGTAACAGATTATCAACAATTAAATAACTTTGAAGGTGAAATGATAATACAAATGGGAAAAGGAAACTTCTTTAAAATAGTAAAGTAATACAATAGAAAAAGTAGAAAGGAAGTAAATAAGATGGATTGGGCTAAAGAAACATTGCAAAAACCAATGTGGAAGGAAGAAATAAAAAATAGAGAGGCAAAAGAACAGGTTGCTAAGAAAATGGCAGAACGTGTACAAGATGGTGACATTATAGGGTTTGGCTCTGGCTCAACATCTTATTTGACTGCTATTGAAATTGCAAAAAAGGTACAAACTGAACACTTGAATATTATTGCTATTCCTACGTCATACGAAATTAAAATGTTATGTACTTATCTTGGAATACCAACAGCAACATTGGAAGAAAAAAAGCCTGACTGGTGCTTTGATGGAGCTGATGAGGTTGACCATGACAACTGGATGATAAAAGGTAGAGGAGCTGCTATGTTTAATGAAAAATTAAATATTAAATGTTCAAATAAAACCTATATATTAGTCGATGAATCAAAAATAGTAAATAGGCTAGGAAGCAAATTTCCAGTACCAGTAGAGTGTACTCCAAAGGCTATAAATTTGGTAAAAGAAGAGACATATAAACAAGGAGCACATAACGTAGAATTACGTTTAGCGCAAAAAAAAGACGGCCCAGTAATAACAGAAAACGGCAATATTATATTAGATGCTTGGTTTGATAACATAGACGAGACATTAGAAAGAAGATTGAAAAACATAACTGGAGTTGTAGAAACAGGCTTGTTTATAGGATATAATGTTGAAATTGTAGCTCAGTAAAAAGGAGAAGTTAATGAAAAAATTATTGTTTTCAGCAGTTTCGCTTGATATAGGTGGAATTGAAAACGCACTTGTTAATTTATTAAATTACTTAGCAAGGACAGATAAATATGAAATAACGTTATTTCTGGAGAAAAAAGAAGGAATTTTTTTAGATAAAATTGATAAGAAAATACAGATATGTGTGTATTGCCCAAATGATAGTAAGGTAATCATTTTAAGAAAAGGTATTAATTTTATAAAACAGACAATATTTAAGCTGAAATACAAACATAAGTATGATTTTTCGTGTGCATATGCAACATATTCTAAGCCTGCATCTTTTGTGGCAAGAACTGCTTCGAAAAATAGTTGTTTATGGGTACATAGTGAATATATGCAAATGTTTGATAATAATAAGTCAAAATATGTTGAATTTTTTGAGGGAGTTAAAGCAAAAGACTTTAAGAATATTGTATTTGTATCTGAAAATGCAAGAGGTATATTTGTAGAAAATTTAAAAAATGATAAGGATTTCATAAACAAAACAAGTGTTATTTATAATTTTATCGATGCAGAAGAAATTTTAAGAAAGTCTCAAGAAAAAGTTACAGATTGTTGTAAAGAAAAAACTTTTACTTTTTTGAATGTTGGAAGACATACTGAGGAAGACAAGAAACTAACGAGATTAATTGAAGCTGCTAAGAAGCTGAAAGAAGATAATCTAAATTTTAGAATTTTGCTAGTTGGAAGCGGGAACAAAACGCAAGAGTACAAAAAAATGGTAAATGAATATAAATTAGAAAATAATATAATATTCTTAGGAAAGAAACAAAATCCATATCCATACTTTAAACTTGCAGATAGTCTAATTCTTACATCTGAATATGAGGGCTTTCCAGTTGTTTATTTGGAGGCTATGATATTAAACATTCCAATAATTACAACGAATGTATCTGATAGCTTACAAATTATACAAAACAGACATGGTGTTGTCACACAAAAAAATGTAAATTCAATTTATAATGCGATGAAAAACGCAATAATTAACGGAATTTCTCAAAAAGAAGAGTTTGATTATAAAGAGTATAATCAAGAAATAAATGAAAAGCTAGAGAAACTTATAAATGCTTAGTCTGACATAAAAGCATGAAATATCAAAAAGAAAAGAGGAAAATATAAATGACAGAAGAAAAAAGTAAATTTTTATTTTCAATAATTGTACCTGTTTACAATACAGAAAAATACGTAGAAAAAACTCTAAAGTCAATATACGAAGCCATGGACAGGGACTGTGAGGTAATAGTTGTAAATGATGGCTCGAAAGACAATAGCGAGAAAATTATAAAAAAATTTATAAATGCTCTACCAGAAGAGTATAAAAATAATTTTGTATATGTGAAGAAAGACAACAAAGGGCTTGCAGACACTAAAAATGTGGGAATTGCAAAGGCTAGAGGCGAGTTTATCAGTGTAGTTGATTCTGATGATTACATCGACAAAAACTTTTATAAAATTGCAAGAGAATATGTGAAAGATAATGACATTATAATATACGATTTATATGTCGTATTCGAGAAGAATCCTCTTTGGAACTATACATCAAGAGCATGCAGAGATGATAAAGAAAATTTCTTGGATGGCCTTATAAATGGAGCAATGTCTGGTTCATCTTGTAACAAAATAATAAAAAAAGAATTATACAATGGATTCGAATTTCCTGTTGGAAAACAATATGAAGATGTTGCTGTAACACCATTTATATTGACAAATGCAAAAAACATAAAGTATATACCATATCCAATGTATTATTATTTACAAAGAGAGAAGTCTATAGTTGCAACAAATACATATATGTCGGCTTTTTATAAAATTTGTAGCAATATTTCAGAGGTTATAAAAAATCATGATAATGATTGTGAAAAATACAAGCTTATAATAAATGAGTTTTTTGTAAGAAGAATATTGGACATGATAACACAAGACTATAATGCTAATAAAAAAGAATTCGAAAAACATTTAGAAGGATTTGTAAAAGATAATAAAAACACAATAGAATATATTGTAAACACAAATATGGTAAACACTGAAAAGAATGATTATTCAGAAAGACAAAAGCAATTGGTTACAAATATGTTTATTGCATTAAAAAATGGTAATATAAAGAGTATAAAAAATAACTTAATAAAAAGAAAAATAATAAATTATTTTAGAAATATATTAGTTTCATTAAAAACATTCTTAAAATCTATTATAAATAAATAATTGGAGGAAAACAATGGTAAAAAAGATACATTATTGTTGGTTTGGAGGAAAAAAATTACCAAAATCGGTAGAAGATTGCATAAAAACTTGGAAAAAGTTTTTGCCAGATTACGAAATAAAACAGTGGGATGAGAGTAATTTTGATGTTAACAGCTTTCCATTTGTAAAAGAAGCTTATGAGAGCAAAAAATGGGCATTTGTTAGTGATTATGTAAGAATATATGCATTATATAATGAAGGTGGATTGTATCTCGATACTGATGTAAAAATATTAAAAGATCCAACTGATGTTTTAAATAAAGAAGTTGTACTTGGATATGAAGATAGTGGATATGTTGGAACAGCAATGATTTATGCACAAAATTCACAAAATAAGTATATAAAAGCAATACTTGATTACTATGGTAAAATAAAACACTTTGAACCCGAAATTATGTATAATTTTGCAAATCCGGTAATAATTACAAAGATTTTGAAACAATATGAGAGCAAAGTAAATGAAGAAGGAATTCGTATATTTGATGATAATATTTATGTTTACCCAAGAGATTATTTCTATCCAATAAACTACAATTATTCTGAAAAGGTGTATACTAAAAATACGTGTATGGTTCACTTATTTAAAGCAACCTGGACCGATAGAGGAGAAAAAAGAACAATAGGAATATATAGAACTTTTGGACCAGCACTCGGTAAAACTTTAAATTCTATTATTGATGGAATATTTAATTTTAAAACAAGCATAATTGTTACACTAAAGAAAATTTATAGCTGGGCTAGAATGAAGGCTTCTATATATATTACAAGAAGTAGAAGAGTAAAGAGGATAACAAATGAGATAAACCAAATTCAAAAAGATTTCATTACAATTTGTCATCCAGAAATGCCAGTAGAGAAAAATGAAATACAAAATCTTATTGAAGGCAGTATACTAGGACTTAGAGAACAGTATACAAAAAAAGAAGCTGAAATGATTGCAAGTGCAATAGCTAATTCTAGTAAGAAACAGATATTGTTTAACCAATATGCTGATGGTTGGGACATGCTTATATCAAGCATAAAAAAACAGAAATCGAGTATGAAGGTAAAAATGATAATTCATAATGGGCAAGAAGATTTAACAGATGCAATAATATGGAACAATTTTGACAATATTTTAGGGATGTATGATAAAGGTTTGATTGATGAATTAGTATTTCTAAAAAAGTCTGTATATGAGTTCTATAAAGAAAAAGGATATAGAGCAAAATTATTATCTAAATATGTAGAGATTGAAAATAGAGAAAGCTACAACGAAGATAATAAAGCAGAAAAAAATGAAAACTTGCCAATAAAAATTGGAATGTATGAAGCATATGATAGAATTAGTAGAAATATATATAATCAACTTTGTGCAGTAAGCATGATTGAAAATGCAAAGTTAGATTGTTCTCCAGTAAATTACAAAATATCTAAAATTGCAAGGTTCTTTAATATAAATTTAACTGTTGCAAATAAATTAATGACAAAGCAGGAACTATATAAAAAATTAGCAAACAATGATATAAATTTATGTGTAAGTACAGTTGATGAAAACAACATGATTCCGTATGAAAGCCTTGAACTTGGAACACCATGCCTGGTTGGAAACAGTTTTAAAGCCTTTGAAGGAAGCTCTTTACAAGATTATTTAGTAGTAAAAAATGCAGATGATATATTAGAGATAAAAGAAAAGACATTAAATGCTTTAGAAAATAGGGAGAAGATATTAGAAGAGTACAAATTATGGAGAGAAAAGAATAAACAAGATGCTTTAAAAAATCTAAAAGAAGTATTGGAATAGTTTTTAAAAAAAGAATATTACAAAATAACAATTTTCCTAAATAGATTTACACTTTAAGAAAGGGATAAGATTATTTATGATAAAAGTAAGTATTATAGTACCAATTTATAATGTGGAAAAGCAACTGGCAAAATGTTTAGATTCATTACTAAATCAAACTTTGAAGGATATACAAATAATACTTGTAAATGATGGCTCAGAGGATTCGAGTGCAGAAATTGCAAAAAAATATGTTGTAAAAGATCCAGATAGAGTCTTGTACTTTGAAAAAGCAAATGGTGGATTATCAGATGCAAGAAATTATGGATTGAAATATGCAACTGGAGAGTACATATCATTTGTAGATTCAGATGATTATATAACAGAAAATTTATACACTGATTTGCTACCTTATATGGAACAAAAATATGACATGATTAAATTTAAAATTGCAAAAGTTGATGAACAAGGTAATGTGCTTGAGAAAAATTATACACCATTGTTTGAAGAAAAAAGTGGTGAAGAGGCATTCGACATTTTATACAAAGCAGATGTAATGACAGAAGTTGCATGGGGGTATTTGTATAAAAGAGATTTCTTTAGAAGAAATAAATTTGAGTTTACTAAAGGAAAATATCATGAAGATTTTGGATTAATTCCTCTTATACTATTGAAGGCTGATAAAGTTGCGAGTGTAAATGTATTTGGTTATAACTATGTGCAAACTCAAAAAAGCATCACGAGAGGAAATTCAGAAATTACATATAAAAGAGCTTTAGATTTATTATATTTCTATGATGAAATGGTTAAAAAAATTAAAGAATATAAGATTTCAGAAAAATCTAAGGAGAATATAAAAATATATTATACTAATTGTATAATATTAGAAGTGAATAATCTAAAGGGAAAAGAGCAAAAACAATTCATAAAAGAAATAAGAAAGAGAAAACTTGCAAATAACATAAAGGCAAGAGATGTAAAACAATTTATAAAGAAAATACTTTTGAAAATGAATATAAAACTATATTTAAAATTGAGATAGATTTAGGAAAGGGATAAAAATGTCAAAAGTAAGTGTAATTGTTCCAATTTATAATGTAGAAAAATATCTAGAAAAGTGCATTAATTCATTGCTTAGTCAAACTTTAGAAGATATTCAAATAATTCTTGTAAATGATGGCTCTAAAGATAATTCTGGAAACATAGCAAAAGAATATGAAAAAAATAACAAGGACAGAGTAATCTATGTTGAAAAAGAAAATGGTGGACTATCAGATGCAAGAAACTATGGATTAAAATATGCAACTGGTGATTTTATTGCCTTTTTAGATTCAGATGATTACATAGAAAAAAATGCTTATGAAGAAATGTACAATAAGGCAATAGAAGAAAATGTAGATTATGTTGAATGTGATTTTATATGGGAATTTCCTAATAAAATTAGGGTGGACAAGCAGTATCCATACAAAAATAAAAAAGAGATGCTTAGCTTTGTTAGAGTGGTTGCCTGGAATAAGCTGATTAAAAGACAATTAATCACAGATAATAACTTAGAGTTTCCAAAAGGATTAAGATATGAAGATGTAGAATTTACTTATAAGCTTATTCCTTTTGTAAATAAATTTGCTTATGTTAATAAACCATTCATTCATTATGTACAAAGAGAAGGCTCTATTGCAAATGTTCAAAATGAAAGAACGGCAGAGATATTTACCGTATTGGACAATGTTATCGAATTTTATAAAAAGAACAATATTTATGAAAAGTATAGAGATGAACTAGAATATAATTATGCAAGATATTTACTATGCAGTTCTTTGAAAAGAATGTGCAAAATAAAGGATAAGTCAACAACGACTGGTATCACATCACCCTGCACCAGTTGGTGGCTGTATGCCGTGATGTTTCCAGCAAATCGAATTTTCCAAACTGGAAAGAGAATGTAATTTTAAAAACTGTAAATATTGGTAAAAATAAATATATGAGAACTGTAAATAAATCAACATATAAAATATATTCAAAAATTTTAGAAATTATATAGGGGTATGGGTAACCCTTAAAACCTAAATATTACACAAGGAGAAAGAGCTTAAAAAACTCTAGGAGAAGATGAAAAAGTACAAAAACAATATTATATCTTTTATACTTGCATGCATTCTTACTATATGTATATGGCATAACTTTCTAATAAGTGGCAATAACATAATATTTGTATTTATATTTGCAAGTTGTTATTTTGTAATAAAGAAAACACTAGAATCAACAAAGAACACCAAAAGAAAGATGATAACAGCGGGAATTGTAGCAGTTATATACACGATAATAGAAATAATAGGAAAGAGTATAAATACAGATTTTACTCTTAATCACATTTTAAATAAATGGCTTATAGTAAACTTTATCGGGTATTTCGCAATGTTCAGCATAATAGTTTTATGGGTTTATGATATATTTGAAAACAATAAGTTGAAAACTGAAAATATAACAATATTCGGAAAAGATTTATCAAATATAAAGTTACTTAAGAATGAAGTATTTCTTGTTATAATCACAATTTTACTTATATTTTTATCATATTTGCCATTCTTTTTAAGATATTATCCTGGAATTGTAACATCGGATTCGTATTCTCAAATAGAACAAACAATAGGAATATTACCACTAAAGGATCATCATCCTATTACACACACGGCAATAATAGGAATATTCGTAAATTTAGGATTAAAATTATCTGGGAACATAAATACAGGAATAGCTTTATATAGTATATTCTCTATGCTAACAATGGCAACTTTTGCAGCATTTGTATTGAAATATTTAAGAAAGAAAAAAGTTCCAGCATTTGTTCAGTTAATAACTTTATTGTTTTACATGTTCTATCCAGTAAATGGAATGTACAGTATAACAATGTGGAAAGACATATTATTCTCTGGAATAATGCCTTTGTTTATAATACAAAACATAGAGCTTATATTTAATACAGATGAATTTTTAGCTAAGAAAAGAAACATGGTAGGATATGTGCTAATTTCAATATTCACAATGATTTTAAGACATAATGGTTTATATGTTGTTGTACTAAGTTTACCATTTATATTTATAGTACTAAGAAAACATTGGAAAAAATTATTAATTATGTTTATGTCTATACTTGTTATTTATGAGGCTTACAATGTTGTGGTATTTAAAATACTTAAGGTTGAAAAAGGAGCAGTAGGAGAAATGTTATCTGTTCCAATACAACAAATAGCAAGAACTGTAAAGGACAATTATGAAGATATTGACGAAGAAACAATCGAAAAATTAAATAAATATTTTACGGTAGAAAATGTATGGGAAGACTACAATCCTATATTATCAGATCCTGTAAAGTATAATTTTAATAACGAATATTTTTCAGAAAATAAATCTGAATTTATATCGATTTGGTTAAAATTATTCGTAAAATATCCTAAGGATTATATAGAAGCATTTATATCAAATTCGTATGGATATTATTATCCAGAGGTAAGAAATACGGTGGTTAGCAGAGTTACTATGGATCATAACATGGGAATTAAACAAACACCATTAATAGAAGGAAAATGGGTTGAACAGATAGATGGATTGATAGATGCAAGAGGAATACCAGTATTTGGCTTTGTATTTAGCATTGGAGCAGGAGTTTTACTTACTGTAATTGCACTAAGTTATACCATTTATAAGAAAAAATATAAATATTTGCTAGTTTATCTACCAACATTTATATTATGGCTAACGCTTATTGCTTCACCTGCTTATTGTGAATACAGATATGCATATCCAATATTCTTAGCATTACCAGTATATCTTGGAATGAATTTTATAAAGGAAGGAAATAATGAAGATGGAAAAAATAGCAGTACTAATACCTTGTTATAATGAAGAACTAACAATCGAAAAAGTAATAAAAGATTTCAAAAAAGAATTACCAGAAGCCGATATATATGTTTACAACAATAATTCTAAAGACAGAACAAGAGAAATTGCTGTGAAAAATGGTGCAATAGTTGTAGATGAATACAAACAAGGAAAAGGAAATGTAGTAAGAAGCCAATTTAGAGATATCGAAGCAGATATATATGTAATGGTTGATGGAGATGACACATATCCTGCTGAATTTGTCCACAAATTGATTGAACCCGTAAAAAATGGTGAGGCTGATATGGCAATAGGAGATAGACTTTCAAATGGAACATATCAAAAGGAAAACAAGAGACCATTCCACGAATTAGGTAATAATCTAGTAAAGAAATCTATAAATGTGTTATTTAAGACAGATTTAAAAGACATTATGACAGGATATAGAGTATTTAACAAGAGATTTGTGAAAAACATGCCTGTTCTTAGTCCTAAATTTGAGATAGAAACAGAGATGTCTTTATATGCCTTGGATAAAAAATATATTATAAAAGAAATTCCTATAATTTATAGAGACAGACCGGAGGGAAGCTCTTCAAAATTAAATACTATAAGTGATGGTATAAAAGTTGTAAAAACAATTGCAAGAATGTTTAAGGATTATAAACCATTTAAATTTTTTGGAGCTATTGCCTTAATATTCTTTATATTGGGACTTGTTGTTGGAATACCAGTACTTGTTGAATTCTTTAACACACACTTTATTACTAAGGTGCCTTCTGCAATACTTGCAACAGGCTTTATGGGATTGGCTGCTATTGCCTTCCAATGTGCAATTATATTAGATACAATAACAAGACAACACAGGGAAAATTATGAATTAAATTTGTTAAGATATGAACAAATTGAAAATTTGAGAAAATAAAAATTCAATTACCAAGAAAAGGATTTTATCAGAAAAAAAGTTATAAAAAAATATAAAAAACTATTCTCTAATTCTTAAATTTATGTTAAAATAAAAGAGACAAAATTAGATAAAAAATTTGTTTTTGTGACAAAAAGTTTAAGAACAGGAGAAGATAAAACTATGAAGAGAAAAATTTTAAATATTATAAAAATAGTAGTATTGCTTAGCGTGTTTTTTGGAACTCTTAACATCAGCAATACTACTTTTGCGACTGATGCAAATCAAACTCTTGAAGATGGAGTATATACTATAAAATCTGCTCTAAACGAGAAATTTGTGTTTGATATTTACAGCAGCTTAAAAACAAATGATGCTAAGGTGGAATTATGGACAGGTGGAGGAACTAAAAACCAGAAGTTTACACTTAAATACATAGGGGATGGGTGTTATACTATTTCACCTGTACATTCTGGAAAATTTATTGATGTTGCCAATAATTCAAAAAAACCGGGAGCACAAGTACTTCAATATGAATACCATGGTGGAGATAACCAAAAGTGGATTATAAAAGATGCTGGAAATGGCTATTTTAACATAATTTCTAAGAGCAATGGATTATATTTAGATATACCTCATTCTGACGCTCATGATGGCTCATTAGTGCAGGTATGGACTAGTAATGGATGCAATAATCAAAAATTTAAATTTGTAAAAGAGGGAGAAGAAACACCTACAGGAACTAAAACAATAAATGATGGAACTTATCAAATACAAACTGCTGAAGATACATCAAAGGTTGTTGATATAGGTGGAAGCTCTACTCAAGATGGCACAAATATTGGGGTATGGGAAAACTCATCTACAGCCAACCAAAAATTTAATATAAAATATAAAAATGACGGTTATTATACAATATCTGCAATGCATTCTGGAAAATATATTGATGTTGCAGGAAGCTCAAAACAAAATGGTGCAACCGTTGACCAATGGGAGTACCATGGTGGAAATAACCAACAATGGGTAATTAGAGACGCTGGAAACGGATATTATTACATAATTTCAAAATGTAATGGGTTATACTTAACAGTAGATAATGGGAAAATAGTAACATCAAAATTAAACAATTCTTCAAGTCAAAAGTTTAAGTTTACTGTTCCAACTGCAATGAAGGGTACAAAAACCTTAGAAGATGGAACTTATACTATTGCTTCGGTAGCAAATACAAGGCTTGTAATAGATATTCCTCATAGCTCTAAAGATAATGGTGAAAAGATTGAACTTTGGAAAAATGGCAAAACTGCAAATCAAAAATTTAATATAAAATATGTTGGTGATGGATATTACACAATAACTGCAACACATGCAAATACATCAATAGAACTTGCCAATGGAACTACAATAATTGGAACTAAGATTACTCAATATGCTAACAATGGCTCTGATGCACAAAAATGGATTATAAAAGAAGCCGGAAATGGAGAATATTACATAATTTCTAAAAATAGTGAATTATATATGACTGTTGAGAATGAAGAAGTTAAAGAAGGTGCTAATTTAACAATTCAAAATTATACAGGAAGAGTTGCACAAAAATTTACAATAACTGATTCAAAAATTGTTGTAGACATAGATGATAATAAATATCCAGGATATAAAGCAACACTCGAAAAATTATTAGCCTCTCATCCAAATTGGAATGTAAAATTCCTATATACAGGATTAAAATTTGACAGTGCAGTTGCTGGTGAAGCAGAAGTACATGGAAGAAATTTAGTGGAAACATCAAATAGTGGAGAATGGGTATGTTCGACTTGTGGAACACAACTATATGATAGTGGCTGGTACTGTGCTTCTGAAAAAGCTATAGCATATTACATGGACCCAAGAAACTTTTTTGATGAAGTAAATATATTTCAATTCCAAGATGTAAATGAATATTTAGATGAAGCTTGCACACTAGAAGGAATAAAGGCTAAAGTTAAAGGTACATATTTAGAAAAATATGCAGACGATATAGAAAAAGCATGTAGAAACACAAATGTTAACCCATATTACATAATTGCAAGACTAATTCAAGAACAAGGAAATAATGGAACGCAAATTGGAAGAGGCATGGATGGTGGAGATGGAAAAACGTATTATAATCCATTTAACATTAGTGCAAATGGAACTGGATGGGAGCAAATTTATGCAAATGCCTTAGCTAGAGCAAAAAAAGAAGGTTGGGATACAATGCAAAAAGCCCTAGAAGGCGGAATTGGGTTCTGTAAGGACAACTGGCTTGAAAACTATCAAAACACATTATATCAAAATAGATTTGATATAGACTCTACAAACGGAACTTCATTATATACTCATCAATATATGCAAAACTTAATGGGAGCTTATAGTGAAGCCAAAACATTGCAAAGCATGTATAAGAATACAGGTAAATTAGATTCAGAGTTTACTTTCATAATTCCAGTATATGAAGAGATGGATAAAACAACAACGCCACTACCATCTAATAGCTCAGAAACATATCCTATAAATGTTGCAACAACAGGAACAAACGTATTATTAAGATCTGGACCAAGTACTTCTTCAAATATAATTAAAACAATTACAGACAAAGGAACCGTTTTCTTATCAATCGAAAGAGGTATAAATTCAGATTGGCAGAAAGTAGTTACACCAGATGGAACTATAGGCTATATGTCTGGGAAATATTTAAAGCAAATAGATGATGTTAAAACTTGTGACTATAAAGCTAATGTAAAGACTAATGACGGATATGGATGCAATGTGAGAATTGGACCAAGTACAGATGTCGCAAAGCTTACAGCATTAGCTGAAAATGCAGAAGTAACTGTAATAGATAATTCTACTTATAAAAATATAAATGGTTATGATTGGTATAGAATAATAATTTCAGATGGAAGACAAGCATTTATACCAAGCAAATATTTAAGATAAATTTATAAAGTATAAAAAAGGCTGAATATAATTAAATTATTTCCAGCCTACTTTATACCTTGAGGAGAGGAAAAAATATGAAGAAAAGTAAAATAAAGGTAGTTATATCATTGATGGTCCTATTGGTGATAATGATAGCAATGAATAAATCATATGCAGGAATGGCAGATTTAACAGATGAAATGTCAGATACACTTGCAAACGAACAACTTACAAATCAACAAAAGGCAGAAAGTGAAAATGCTAATAAATCAAGTAATAACTATCTTTCATCATTGGAAGTAGAAGGATATAGATTATTACCTGAATTTGATAAACAAATTCAAGAATATACATTAGATTCAGATACGAAAGAAGATAATGTAACTATAAAGGCAATTGCTGATGATGAAAGAGCAAACATTACAGGTACAGGTAATATAAAGCTTCAAACAGGAGAAAATAATTTAAGAATCGATGTAGCTGCAGAAAATGGAACTGTAAGAACCTATTTCATAAAAGTAACTAGAAAAATTCAAGATGAGACTCTAAGACTTTCTTCTATAAAATTAAATGCAGTTGACCAAAATGGAAATAAAGATGAAGTTGATTTATCACCATCGTTTTCTGAAAACATATTTAGTTACACTGCAAAAATATACAATGGTGCTTCAAAAATTGATGTTGATACGTCATGTTTAAATGAAAATGCTAAAATTACAGTAGAAGGAAATGAAAACCTTAAAGATGGAAAAAATACTATTATTATAACTGTATCGAAAGAAGGCAAAACTGAAACAGTATCTTACAAAATAGATGTTATAAGAGAAAGCAGTCGAGAAACTTCTAATATTCCGACAGACAAAAAAGATAATAAAACAGCTATTTGTGTAATAATGTTATTGGCTGTAATTGTAATTTTTATGTTGCTTACAAGGAAGAAAAATAGAAAACATTAAAATGAATAGCTAAAAATTTTGACAATATAAACATTATATAATATAATGATATCGAAAAATAAAAAGAAAGGCAAAAGTAAGATGTCAAAAGCTGAACAAGAAAATAGAATTGTTGTGGACCATGTATATAAGACATTCAATATTTATATGGACAAGGCAAATAGTTTAAAAGAAAAATTATTATTTTGGAACAGAAATAGAAAAGAAAAAAGAGAAGTATTAAAAGACATAAATCTTACCATAAAAAATGGTGAGGCTGTTGCATTAATAGGCGTTAATGGAAGTGGAAAATCTACCTTGCTTAAATTAATGACAAAAATAATTTATCCAAATAAAGGAAAGATTGAAACCCATGGAAAATTAACTTCATTATTGGAACTTGGCGCAGGATTCCACCCTGATTTCTCTGGAAGAGAAAACATATATTTTAATGCATCAATATTTGGATTAACAAGAAAGCAAATAGATGAAAGACTTAATGATATTATAGAATTTTCAGAATTGGGTTCTTATATAGATAACCCTGTAAGAACTTATTCTTCTGGAATGTATATGAGGCTTGCATTTGCAGTTGCTATTAATGTTGATGCGGACATACTATTAGTTGATGAAATCTTAGCCGTTGGAGATCAACATTTCCAAGAAAAATGTATTGCAAAAATGAAAGAATTAAAGGCTCAAGGAAAAACAATGGTATTTGTAACTCATAGTATGGGAACAGTAAAAGAATTTTGTACTAGAGCAGTATGGTTATGCGACGGAGTCGTAAAAATGGATGGAAAACCAGATGATGTAATAGAAGAATATTTGAAGGAGACTTTGTAAATGAACATAATAAAGGATTTGTACGCATATAGAGAACTATTAAAAACAAATATAACAAAAGATGTAGGTGGAAAATATAAACACTCATTTTTAGGCGTGTTATGGTCTTTTTTAAATCCACTACTTCAAATTGCTGTATATGCATTAGTTTTCCAAGTAATATTAAAAAGTGATATAGAGAACTATGCCGTTTACTTGTGTTGTGGTTTAATTCCGTGGCAATATTTTTCTAATGTTGTTATAAGAGGTGCAGCTGTAATGGTTGATAATGGCAATATTATAAAAAAAGTGTATTTTCCACGAGAAATTCTGCCAATATCACTTGTTGCAAGTGAAGGAGTAAACTTTTTAATTGCAACAATAATTATACTAGGATTTGTTGTTTTTGGTGGAATCGGATTATCATGGAATATATTATGGTATTTCTTAATACTTGCAATACAATTCATTGTATCTATAGGAATATCACTTCTTGTAAGTAGTTTAACAGTATACTTTAGAGATTTATTACACTTACTAGGTGTATTTATGCAATTGTTATTTTACGCAACACCAATCGTATATTCGATGGATGCTGTACCAGCAAATTTTAGATGGTTATTAAGATTAAATCCAATGTCGTATTTGATAGATGGCTATAGATCTATATTCTATAGTAAAACAATGCCAGATTTTAGAGGATTGCTAATTGCATTTATAATGGGAATAGTTCTTTGTATTGTTGGATATTTTGTATTTAAAAAATTAGAAAGAAGATTTGCAGAAGAATTGTAAAAGAAAAGGTTTTAGTATGTACTGTAAAAGGCAGAAAATATACTAAAACCTTTTTTATGCAAGTATTAAAACCAGAACAATTTGTATTTTTCAAACAAAACTAAAAGTTCACCTTTTGAGGAGTTCGAAGGAGCTTCTAACAAGAGCAACGTGTTGAAACTTAAAAAATACAAATTGTTCTGGATTTTTCTATTGCTTTTTTAGCGTTTAGTATATATAATAATCTTGAAAAATTACAATCGAAAAGGGTTGAAAAAAGATTACCATTTTTGCTTTTTTAACTCAATATATGTTTAGTGAGGAAGATATTAATTATGGAAGATAATATCAAAAAAGAAAAAAAGTTTAATTTGAAAAATATTATCACAATAGAAAATTTATTGTGTTTTTTAATAATAATATGTCCGATATTGGATGCTGCAAGTTTCCTGTTTAGAAACTATTTTAACACTAATATTTCGATATCTACATTTATAAGACCAATTATACCAATAATTGCAATTTGTTGTATATTTTTTAAAGATAAGTTAAAGCCTTATATTCTTATGGCGGGAGGCACGTATTTTATATATGCAATATGCCATCTTTACATATTTTATAAAAAGAGTACGGGATGTGCATATGGAAGTATAGCTCAAGAAATTCAGTATTTGGTTAATTACACTTTCATGATAATGAATTTATTTATTTACATTTATTTCTTTGTTTATAAAAATAGAGAAAAAGAGCTTAAAAATGAAGATGGTACAAAGATTATAAATAAATTGAAATTATCTGTGCTAATCTCGTTTACAGTATATATTGTGCTTATGTATATTTCTCTAATTACAGGAACATCTTCATATACATATAGTGAAGTTCAAATAGGCTACAAAGGATGGTTTGAATCCGGAAATAGTATAGGTACAATAATGTTATTAGAAATGTTTATTATTCTGCCAAACTTAGGAAAAAATAATAAAACTGGAATTAGAATATGGACTTTTATGACATTAGTTCTTGCTGGAGCATATTTATGTACTTTACTAGGAACTAGAACTGGTTTATTTGGCTTTATAATTGTAATACTGATGTACTGCATAATTTGTATAATTAACAGCTTGATAAAAAATAGCGAATTAAACAAAAAGGCCTTGCCAGCATTTTTACTTGCATTGGTTGTTATTGGTATTGCAGTAATTGCATTTGGCTCAAAAACTATTGAGAGAAGAAAAGACCTTCAAGAAAGAGAAAATCAAATTATAGATACAATGACTGGAAAAACCGCTCATGTAACAGGTGATATTGTTGATATTGTGAAGAAAATAAAAAATAACGAAATTGATGAAGGCTATATGCCGGAGAGTATGCAAAAAACTTACTTAGAATTATATGATATTGCAAATGAAAAGCAAATTCAAAATACTAATATGAGAGCATTGCAATTTATATACCATAGTAGATTAATAAAAAATCAAGACAGTATTCCAATGCTACTTTTCGGCAATGGATATATGGCACATTTTTATGAAATGATTTTTGAAATGGAAGTTCCTGCATTTCTATACAACTTTGGCGTTGTAGGATTTTTCTTATATTTCATGCCGTTTTTAGCTATTGCAATGTATGGAACTTATATGGCAGTAAAGAAAATAAAAAATATGAATATTGAATTTGTGATGAGCACTTTAGGCTTATGGTTTGCCATATTCATATCATTTCTATCTGGATATACATTTTTCAATTCATCAAGTATGATGATTATAATAACTCTTGCAACTCTTATATTTAATGGTTGTAAAGATTTTGAGGATAATGAAATGAAAATTTATGAAGGAAGCAAAAAAGAACCAGAGACGGAGAAAAATGTGAAAAAAATTATTTTTGGAATAACTGGTCTTACACTTGGAGGCGCAGAGAGAGTACTTGTTGATATTGCTAATAAACTTACCGCAAAATATGATGTTACAATTTTTACAATTTATTCGGGTGGAGAGCTTGAAAAGGAACTAGATTCAAAGATTAAGCTTGTAAGTTTGTTTGATTTTAAATATAATGACATGAGTCAAATTAAGAAAAAAACAGTTCCAATAAAGGTTTTATTAGAAAAGAAAAAAATATTCGAAAAATATGTAAAGAGCGGAGAATATTTTACACAAATTGCATTTTTAGAAGGGCCTGTTACTAGAATTTTTAGTGTTAAAGATAAAAACTCTACAAAGATTGCTTGGATTCACAATGATATTTCTAAAGTTTTTGGGAAAGGACCAAAATCTAAAATTAAAAGAATTTTAGACAGAAATATATATGAAAAGTTTGATACTCTTGTATTTGTTAGTATAGATAATTTGGACAAGTTTAATAAAGTTTATGATGATATGGATTTACCTCATGAAAAGGTTATTAACAATTACATAAATTGCGAAAGAATACTTAAGTTGGCAGAAGAAAAGCTAGATGAACAAGACAATGAATTGTTTGAAAACAGAAAAAAATCTGAACCAACAATAGTACAGGTTTCTAGGTTAGTTAGCCAAAAGGCCATAGATAGACTCATAAAAGTTCATTCCAAACTAATAAAACAAGGCTATAACCACAAAATTATTGTTATTGGAGATGGACCTCTAAGAGAAAAACTAGAAAAACAGATTCAGGAAGAGGGAGTAGAAGAAACTTTCAAATTAATAGGAGCAAGAGAAAATCCGTATCCAATAGTAAAAAAAGCCGATTTTTTTTGTTTGTTATCAAATTTTGAAGGATATCCAATGGTTGTTGAAGAAGCTAAAATATTAAATAAGTTTATTCTTACAACTAATACGGCTACGAGAGAGGCACTAATAGATTATGCAGGAAAGAGCCACATTGTTTCGAATAGCGAAGAAGGAGTAGAAGAAGCCTTAAAGTTTGCAGTTAAAAATTACAAACAAAAAGATAAACAAAACAGCCAATATGAATATCAAAATGACAGAATTATTGGCAAAATAGAAAAAATGATAGAAGAAAACAGCAAGCATCCAGACAGAGTAGGAAAAATAATATAAATCTGGATGAATAAAAGGAGAAAAAATGAAAATATCAATACTTACAGCCACATACAATAGAGCACAACTTCTAGATAAATTATATGCAAGCATATTAATAAACAGTAATAATTGCCCAGAGGTACAGCTCGAATGGTTGGTTATGGACGATGGCTCTACAGATAATACTAGAAGAATAGTGGAAGAATATTGTAAAGAAAATTTAATAGATGTTAAATATTTTCATCAAGAAAATCAAGGAAAAATGACAGCTATAAATAACCTTATAAAAGAAACAACAGGAGATTTAATAGTGGAATGCGATTCTGATGATTTCTTTACAAAAGATGCTTTTAAGATTATTGTGCAGTCTTTGCAAGAATGCAAAGATATGGGTGAAACTTATGCTTTAGTATTTTTAAAATATACTAAAGATGGACAAAATATGGGCAACAATTTTATAGAAAATGATTATCCAAGCACAATGTTTGATTTGTACTTTAAAAATGGTATTACAGGAGAAAAAGCCCTAGTGTACAATGCTTCAATAAGAAAACAATTTGAATACAAGCTTGAACATGACGAAAAATTTGTAACAGAGGCAAGATTACACCACGAAATGGATTTGAAATATCAAGTAAGATGCTTTAATAAGCCTATAATGATATGCGAATATCAAAAAGAAGGGTACACTAAAAATATTAGTAAATTATTTACTACGAGTCCATTCGGATATTATAACTATTTTAAAGAGATATTCAACCAAGATATGCATGGTGTAACTTTTAAAAAGAGATTATATGTGTATAAACATTACATATTGTTTAGCGTGCTTACAAAGGAAAAACATCCAATAAAAAATGTTAATGGAATAATAAATAAAATAATGGTTTCAATTTTATTTATACCAGGCAAAATTACAACAAAAATAAGAATGAAGAAACAGAGCTAAAAAAATTGCAAAAAATATATAAAACTGACAAATAAAGTTGAAAAATGGCTGTAATATGATATAATTTTAATGAAAAAACAATTAGATTTGAAAGGAATTTTTTAGTATGTGGGGAGACATTGCCATTGCGTTTTTACTTGCATTTATAACAGCATTTGTTATAACGCCATATTCTATAAGGTGGGCAAAAAAAGTAGGAGCGGTAGATTATCCAAATGATAGAAGAGTAAATAAAAAACCAATGCCAAGACTTGGTGGTATAGCTGTAATTGCAGGTTTTTTAGTATCAGCAATTTATTTAATAATAACAATGAGAATAGAAAACAATATTGATTTTATAACAGATGGACTAGGAAAGAAATTATTAGGCTTTTTATTTGGAGCCATGGTTCTTGGAATTACCTGTTATATTGATGATGTTAAGGGAATAAGCCCATTAGCTAAATTAGCAGGACAATTAATTGCTGCAATAATAGTAGTAAGTTGTGGAGTACGCATAGATAACTTTACTATACCATTTAAAGAAAACAGCATAATGATAAACGAAGTAATAAGCTATATTCTAACTATTGGTTGGATTGTAGGAATAACAAATGCAATAAACTTAATTGATGGATTAGATGGACTATCATCTGGAATAACCTTAATTGCATGTATTTCAATGCTAATAATATTCTCTTTGAATGAATCACCATTAATTGCAATTATATTAATAACAGCTCTTGCAGGTGCAATAGTTGGATTTTTGCCATATAATTTTAATCCTGCAAAAACATTTATTGGGGACGTTGGCTCAAACTTTATGGGCTATTCAATTTCAATAATATCAATATTAGGAGTCGCAAAAACATATACGGCAATTGTAATTATTGCTCCAATAATAGTACTTGCACTTCCAATATTCGATACTTTGTGGGCGATTGTTAGAAGAATAGTAAAAACCAAGTCAATAAAAGGAGTATTTAAAGCTGATAAAGGACATTTACACCATAGGCTAATGGCAAAAGGATATACACAAAGACAAGCTGTTTTAATCTTATATGGAGTAACTGCAACACTTGGAATGATTGCAATAATATTGCTTGATAGTGGTGTATGGAAAGCCTTATCATTTGCATTACTTGTAATTGCTATAGTTGCAATAGGATATAAAGACATAGTACATTTAAGAGATAATGAAGAAATAGAAAATGAAAAGCTAAAGTCAAACAGAACTGATAAAAATATATAAATTTGTAGAAAAGGACGATAATATGAAAAAGATTACAATTTTAGTACCAGCGTATAATGAAGAAGAATCATTACCTTTCTTATATGAAAGAGTAAGCAAAATAATGAATGAAGTAAAAGATTATGAATTTGAATTATTATTTGTAAACGATGGAAGTAAAGACAACACATTAAATGAAATAAAAAAATTAAGAGAGCAAGACCAAAGAGTATGCTATGTAGACTTCTCAAGAAACTTTGGAAAAGAGATTGGAATGATAGCAGGGCTTGACTATGCAACTGGAGATTGTGTAATAATAATGGATGCAGATCTTCAAGACCCACCAGAGCTTATTCCAGAAATGATAAAATTATGGGAACAAGGTTATGATGACGTATATGCTAAGAGAAGATCTAGAGCTGGAGAGACATGGCTAAAAAAATTCACATCAAAAATGTACTATAGAGTATTACAAAGCCTAACAAAGGTTGAAATACAAAAAGATACAGGTGATTTTAGATTATTAGATAGAAGATGCGTAAATGCACTGAAAAAAATGAGAGAAACAGGTAGATGCTCTAAGAGCATGTTTAGTTGGATAGGTTATAACAAGAAAGAAATAATGTATGATAGAGATCCACGTATTGCCGGAAAAACAAAATGGAACTACAAAAAATTGGTAGACTTAGCAATAGACGGAATCACATCATTTACAACATCACCACTTAGAATATCAACATTCTTGAGCATTCCAACATTTTTAGCATTATTTGTATACTTTATATATGTAATTGTGAAGGCATGTGTTACTCATACTGCAATACAAGCATTCCAAGCAATCATATTACTAATATTATTTTTCTCTGGAGTACAAATAATACTAATTGGAATAATGGGAGAATATTTAGGAAGAATATTCAATGAATCAAAACATAGACCATTATATTTAGTAAACGAATACAATGGCGAAAAAGAAATGAATGACAAATAGGTTTTGAAAAAATAACATAAGAATATAGAAAATTACTAGAAAGGTGCAAGATGAAAGAAAACTTAGTAATAAATCCGGAAATTACCGATAATAATGAAGAAAAACTTGAAACAACGTTGCGTCCGCAAATGCTTGATGAATACATAGGACAAACAAAAGTAAAAGAAAGCATGAAGGTATATATAGAAGCCGCAAAACAAAGAGGAGAGTCTCTAGACCATGTTTTGTTATATGGCCCTCCAGGACTTGGTAAGACTACACTTGCTGGAATAATTGCAAATGAAATGGGATCTAAGCTTAAGGTAACAACAGGGCCAGCAATAACAAAGCCTGGTGATTTGGCTGCAATACTCACAAATCTGCAGGAAAATGATGTTTTATTCATAGATGAAATTCATAGAATAAATAAAAACATAGAAGAAATATTATATCCTGCACTCGAAGATTATGTTTTAGACATAATAATAGGAAAAGGACCAACTGCAAAATCCATTAGATTAAATTTACCCAAATTTACCCTAATAGGAGCAACAACTAAGGCCGGTTCGTTAACTACACCACTAAGAGATAGGTTTGGAATAGTACATAGATTAGAATTATATTCAGACCAAGATTTAGTTACAATAATAAAAAGGTCGGCAAGAATTTTGGACATAAACATAGATGAAGAATCAAGTTTGGAAATTGCAAGAAGGTCTAGAGGAACTCCTAGAATTGCAAATAGATTGCTAAAAAGAGTTAGAGACTATGCTACAGTTTTAGGAAATGGTAGCATAGATTTAAATATTGCAAAAACAGCATTAAATAAATTAGAAATAGATGAACTCGGATTAGATGAAATAGATAGAAAAATTCTAGAAACAATGATAATAAAATATCAAGGAAAACCAATTGGAATAGAAGCATTAGCAACAACTATTGGAGAAGACATAGATACACTAGAAGATGTATATGAACCATATTTAATTCAAATTGGTTTCATATCTAGAACACAAAGAGGAAGAGTTCCACTTCCAGCAGCATATAAACATATCGGAGCATCATATCAATTACAGTTATAGTCAAATAATATGAGAAAAAACTTAAAGTAGTTCTTAATATAATAGAAAAATGATATCCTGAGTTGTATTAAAACTAAAAATGTTTTAACAACACAATACCATTTTTATTATTACATATGATAAAAAGGAAGGAAAGTTTTTATATGAAAAATAAAAAATGGTTGCTTTTATTTATTACTGTAGTTATATGTTTTGCCATGCCATCAATAATATATTTGGCAAAAAATCAATCAATATATAATTTTATTTATCAGTGGACATTCATATTTAAAATTCCTAAGACGATTTCGGCAAAATGGATAAACACAATATGCTTTATAGGTCTTATGTCAGTAATGTTTATTCTGTATATATTAATAATAAAACATAGCAATAAAATTTTAAAAAGCAAAAAACAATTAATTATTGCAATTTGCATAATTTCAGTTTTATTTGCATTAATCATTCCATATACAAGTACGGATGTATATTCTTATATAGCAAATGGTTGGTCAGATTCACATTATCATGAAAATCCATACTACAAATCAGTTGGGCAAGTTAGTGATGAATATCAGGTAAGAGACCAAATGCAAAATAAAATTGCAAACTGTTGGAGATACGAAACAGTTGTATATGGGCCACTCTGGACTTTAATCTGCAAATTATTAACCAGTATTTCATTTGGAAACATTGATGTGGCATTAGCTATATTTAAAGGAACTAATCTAATAGTTCATCTAATAAATTGCTTATTAATTTGGAAAATAACTCATAAAAAGAATTTTATTTTGATTTATGGTGCGAATCCATCAATATTGTTCGAGGCTTTATCAAATGTACATAATGATATATTTATAGTTTTATTTATATTACTTGCAATATATTTTGTTACAAAAAAGAACAATTTGATGCTATCAGTTGCATTTGTATCAATGGCTATAGCAATAAAATATTTGGGAGTACTAATATTAATATTTATAATC
>ENA-UPTB01000435-UPTB01000435.1-human-gut-metagenome-genome-assembly--contig:-NODE-435-length-44439-cov-6.727717_pt1 | contig 44439 bp, 60 predicted proteins | sample MGYA00250046_ERZ773369 | MGnify/ENA primary metagenome ERZ773369 (study PRJEB29103, sample SAMN06111938) | human gut metagenome | biome: human gut; feature: ankylosing spondylitis patient; material... | reverse complement strand
TGTGCAGTTACATCATTTTCTAGTATTTTATAAAATAACGAAAGAGGTGTTGTTATGACTAATCAAGAAAGATATGAGAAATATGTAAAAGAAAATTGTAAGAACTGTAAAAATAAAGATAAGGATCTATGCGAGATAAGAATATCCGCCTTAAATGACGTAGTCATAACAAAGTGTGCGTACTATGAAAAAGAAGATTAATTACGAAAATTGTATGAAATATAAATGTGAGAGATGCAGGCACTATAATTATTGCTTTAAACATAAAGAAATAAAGGAGAACAAAGATGTATTTAAAGGTAAAATCAAAGAAGTTAAAAAATCTTAGTATAAAAATATCAAAAGCGAAAAACAACTTGGTCGTAACTATACTAAATAAAAAAGGATATGAATGTGATAATTCACAAATAAGTCAAATAAAAGTAAATAGAAAATTAAATTTAGAACAGAAAAAAGTAATATTAGAAAATCAAAACGAGAAAGTATCAAAAATAGGAAGCTACTATGTATGGGAAGCTGATGTTATAGTAAAGATAGTAGACAAAGTGACAGGAAAAGAGGTATAAGACTATGTGGAATATATTTTTAGCTGTAATATTAATTTGTGTAGGAGCGGTTGCTGTGGCGACTACTCTTTTTATTTTGGCTACAATATTAGACACATTGATAAAACAATTTAAAAACAAATAAGGAAAGAGAGGAAATCTTATATGACAGATGCACAAAAAAGATTTTGTGATGAGTATTTAATCGACCTTAATGCAACAAGAGCATATAAGGTTGCTTATTCAAGATGTAAAAAAGACGAAACCGCTAATGTAAATGGTAGTAAATTGCTAAGAAATACTAAGGTTCAAGAATACATATCAGAAAGAATGAAAAAACGAGAAAAAAGAACAGAAATAACACAAGACATGGTAATAAAAGAGTTGGCAGCAATAGCCTTTTCAAAAGCAAGTGATTATGCAAAATTAAAGAAGATGAAAAGAAATGTACCAATATTCGATGGAGAAGATATAGTTGATTATAAGGAAGAAGAATATACTGGAATAGAGTTTACTCCTACAGATGAATTAACAGAAGAACAGAAAAAAGCATTGTCTGGAATAAAAGAAGGCAAATTTGGAATACAAGTAGATTCATGTGATAAAGTTAAAGCTCTTGAATTGTTAGGAAGACATTTAGGAATATTTAATGACAAAATGGATGTAAATGTTCAAGAAAAAGAAGAAAAGAAAAATGCTATATCAGATATATTAAATCAAATGCAAAGTGCAGATGATGTGTAATGTTAAAGTTAAGTCAAAAATATAAAGAGTTCTTACAAACAAAATGTAAAAGAGAGTTTTTAGAAGGAACAACTGCAGCAGGAAAAACAACAGTAGGAATATTCAAGTTTATGTGCATGGTTGCTGATTCTGATAAGAAGTATCATATTATTGCAGGTGATGATGTAGGAACGGTAGAAAAGAATGTAATAAACTCCGAAAATGGTTTACTAGAACAATTCGAAGATATAGCAGAGTACTGGCCAAAAGGAAAAGATAAAATAAGACTACCACATATAAGATATGACACAAATAAAGGTGAAAAGATAATATATGTATGTGGTTATGGTGACAAAAAAAGATGGAAAAAAGTTTTAGGGGGACAAGTTGGGTGTGTATATCTAGATGAAGTAAACTTGGCAGATATGGAGTTTATGAGAGAAGTTACGCATAGATGTAAATACATGATGACAACATCAAATCCAGATGATCCATCATTAGACATATATAAAGAATTTATAAATAAAAGTAGACCAATACCAAAGTATGAAAAAGATTATCCAACAGAATTACTAAAAGAATTAAAAGAACCTCATGTAAAAGGTTGGGTACACTGGTATTTTACTTTTTACGACAATGCAGCACTTACAAAAGAAGATATACAAGAAAAAATAGATGCAACACCAATAGGAACAAAGATGTATAAAAACAAAATACAAGGACTAAGAGGAAAGGCAACGGGACTATGCTTTAATTTACAACCTAAAAATATAATAACAGTAGAAGAAGCTAAGAAAATGAAATTCAAATTATTTTCTATTGGTTGTGATACATCATACTCAAAAGAAAGCCACGACAAGGTAACATTAGAAGGTATAGGTATAACAACAGATAATAAATGTGTATTATTAAAAGAAAGAACATTTAATAATAGAGATAGAACAATACCATTTGCACCAAGTGATGTAGTTCAATGGATAATACAATTCATGGAAGAATTTAAAAATGAATGGGGATTTGCAAGAACTTGTTTTATAGATAATGCAGACCAAGGAACAATAATGGAAGCAAACAAAGCAAAAAGGCAAAATGCATTAGTATATAACTTTGAAAATGCATGGAAAAAGACAAAGATAATCACTAGAGTTCAACTACAAGAAAGTTGGTTGAATACTGGTGATTTTTTAATTGTTGAAACTTGCAAAGACTATATAGATGAATGTAACAAATATTCATTTGATGAAGATAATCAACCAGAAGACGGAAATGACCACAGCATAAATGGTTGTCAATATGCTTGGTTACCACACAAAAAGAAAATTGGTAATTGGGAAGTAATAAAGAAATTGATAAAAGATGAGGAGGAATAATATATGAGTACAAGAAGCACATTATTTCAAACACCAACAATTGAGATAGATCAAAGTAGATATGAAGAATTAATACAAGAGGAATTAAAATATAAACAATATAAAGAACAAGCACCAATAGAAGTAATTAGAATAATAGAAGGTCAAGATAGTGAAATTGCAACAACTGAAAGTTTGGAGGAATAAAATGGGAACAGTCAATGACAAAATAAAAAATGTAATACGAAATTGGTTAGAAATACAACCAAGCGTAGGAGACACAATAACAATACAAGAAACAAATACATTTGAAGGTAATTGTTTTAGAAATCTATTGTGGTATAGAGGAGATGCCTCAGAATTACATCAATATTATACACAAACAGATGACTTGATGGGAAATGCTAAGTTTTGGGCAGCACAAAGTACAACTGGTATAAATATCAGAAAAATACATACTGGATTACCTGCTATGATAGTTGATATGTTAGCTGATATAATAGTTGATAGTTTTAATAAAATAGAAGTTAAAGGAAACAATGAAGCACAAACAAATTGGGAAGAAATAGCAAAAGAAAATGACTTCAAAGAAACATTAAAACAAGCAATAATTGATGTATTTGTGCAATGTGATGGTGCATTTAAGATAAGTTATGATACAGACATAAGTAAATATCCAATAATAGAGTTTTATTCTGGACAGGATGTTGATTACGAATATACAAGAGGAAGGATAACAGGAATAAACTTTAAAAATAAATACAGTAAAAAAGATGCTTGCTATACTTTGTTTGAAAAATACTCAAAAAATGGAATAAAATATGAACTATACAAAAATGACAAATTAATGGATAATTACAGAGCCATTCCAGAAACAGCAGATTTAAAAGAACCAAGAGACACAAATTTTATGTTGGCTGTACCTATGATGTTTAATAAATCAAAGAAATATAAAGGCAGAGGACAAAGTATATTAGAGAAAAAATTGGATGCGTTCGATAGTTTTGACGAAGTGTGGAGTAAATGGATAGATGCATTAAGAGATAATAGAACAATAACATATATTCCAGAAGATTTAATTCCGACAGACGACAATGGCAATTTATTAAAGCCCAATACATTTGATAACAGATATGCAAAAACAGGCAGTTCATCAACAGAAACAGAAAGCAGCAAGATAACAAGAGAAAAAGGAGATTTTGATTACGAAGGTATGTTGCAGTCATATATAACTGCATTAGATTTATGTTTACAAGGATTAATAAGCCCATCAACATTAGGAATAGACGTAAAGAAACTTGATAATGCAGATGCACAGAGAGAAAAAGAAAAGGCAACACAATATACAAGAGGTAAAGTAATTGACGTATTAGAAAAGGTTATTCCTAAGTTGGTTACAATATGTTTAAAAACATATGATTTAGCACAAGAAAAAATAGCAGGAGAGTATACAGCCATAGTTGATTTCAAAGAATATGCTAATCCAAGTTTTGAAGCAACAGTAGAAACGGTATCAAAGGCTAGGCCAGGTCAAAATGTAATGAGCATTGAAAAAACAGTTGATACAATGTACGGTGATAGTTTAACAAAAGAAGAAAAAGAAGAAGAAGTAAAAAGACTAAAAGAAGAAGCAGGAATAATTAAAAAAGAAGAACCTAATATAATGGAACCATTAGAGTAGGTGATTAAATGCAAAATGAATATGATATAAAAAAAGTAATGGAAGAAATAGAGTTACAATTAATTGCGTCTATGCGAAGAACATTATGGAGTCATAAAGAAGACGAAAAAGCAAAAGGATTTGATTGGCCACAATGGCAAGCATTAAAATTAAAGCAGTTAGAGCAGTACAGAAAACAAAATAAAGAAATTTTCAAAGGATTTAATAAACAGATAAACATATGGACTAAAATTCGAATGAGAAAGCAATTTAGAGAAGGTGCTAGTAGAACAAATAAGAAAGCTATAAAAGCAGGAATAATAAAGAAAGAAGATTCACAATTGGGTGGGTCTTTTTTTGGATTAAATCACAGAAAATTAGATGCACTAATAAAAAGTACTAAATATGATATGAAAGATGTTAAATATGCAACATTGAGAATGGCTGATGATCAGTACAGACAGATTATATATAAAGCACAAGTATTTGCTAATACAGGAGCAGAAACAGTAAAACAAGCTATTGATATGGCAAGTAAAGAATTTTTAGCAAGAGGCTTTAATTGTATTGAATACAAAAATGGTACAAGACATAATATAGCTGATTATTGTGACATGGCTATTAGGACAGCTAACAAAAGAGCTAATCTAATGGGTGAAGGCGAAATGCGAAAGAAATTAGGCAATCCATTAGTATATATATCAAAACATGGTGGTGCATGTGACGCATGTACACCGTGGGAAGGAAGAGTATATATAGACGATGTATGGTCTGGAGGAAAAGAAGATGATGGAGAATATCCGTTATTAAGCACTGCAATAGCAGGAGGGTTATTTCATCCTAGGTGCCAACATGGTGCCAGCACATATTATGAGGGCATAAATAATGAGCCAGAAGAAGTCAAAAAAGCAAAACACAATCATGATAAAGAAGATACTTATACTCAATATTTACAACAAAGACAGAAACAATATGAAAGATTGGCAGTAGGAAGTTTATTACCTGAAAATGTATTAAATTACCAAAGTAAAGCTAATGAATTGCAAAACCAAATAGAAAGTAGTAAAATAGGATTGTCAAACGACGAACAATACGCAATAAATCAATATATTAGTTCAGAAAGTTATAAGATAAACGAAATATTAAGGAATAATCTCAAATTTGATAATGCTCAAGAGAACATAATTAAACACTTGGATGAAGCACTGAAAAAATGTAATGACTACAATGGAACAATAGTAAGAGTCTTAGACATAAGAAGTAGTAAAAAATTAAAAGAATTTATAGATATGAATAAATTAAATAAACCAATAATGTTCAATGAATATTTATCATTTTCAAGTAAATCTGATTACAATGAAAATGCTAATGTAATAATATATACTGTGTCGAGCAAAGCAAAAGACTTAAGAAACTTTAATCCAGATGAAGCTGAAATATTATATCCAAGAAATAGTAAGTTTATTGTTGAAAACGTAAAGAAAATAGATGACAAATATTATTTATTATGGAGGGAAATTTAATGAAAAATCCTAGATGGATAAATGAAATACCTAAACCAATTCAAATAAATGAGAAAGTTGAAATAACAGGTGAAATGAAAAAAGAGGCAGAAGAGTTTTCAAAGGCAGTTGAGAACGGAAAAATTGATAAATGGTTTAACAAAAAATAAAATTTTGTATTATTCGACAAATTTTGACAAATTATGCCGAGAAAAAGTGATATACTTCTTTTATAATATAAATAAAAGGAGGAAAAAATATGGCAAGATATGAAAAAGAATCCACAAAAGCATTATACAAAAGAGGATGGTTTTGGATAATTATTGTAGGCCTAGGAATAATTATAGGTGTGACTCAAAATAGTAAAACCGTGACTACTTCAACTAACAGTTATCAGAAAGATAACTCAGTAGAAGTTACAATAGTAGATTTTAGTACAATGTCAAAAGAAGAAGCCAAAACATGGATGGATACAAATAAGATCAATTGTAAAATAATCGAAGAGTATTCAAACGATATCACAAAAGGAAAATTTGTAAGTCAAAGTATTTTAGCGAATACAGTGGCTCATCAAGGGGACAAAATTACTATAGTATATTCATTGGGAAAAGAACCTACTACAGAGGAAAAGAATGCATTAAAAAAAGCAGAAACTTATTCTAATTCTTTACATATGTCGAAACAAGGTATTTATAACCAACTAACATCATCAATAGAAGGCTTTACAAAAGAAGCAGCACAATATGCAATTGATAATATAGAAGCAGATTGGAATAAAAATGCTTTAGAAAAAGCAAAAACATATCAAACAAGCATGAATATGTCAAGCAAAGCAATATATAATCAGCTAGTATCGTCAGTAGAAGGATTTACGAAGAGTGAAGCTCAATATGCAATTGATAATTTAGATAAATAAAATATAAACACTTACAGAAATGTAGGTGTTTTTTTATATACAAGTTTAGTGCAATGGTAGCACAACAGTCTCCAAAACTGTTGATAGTGGTTCAAATCCATTAACTTGTGCCATTTTTAGAATTAGAGTCTTAAAAGGCTCTTTTTTTATTGTAAAAATTATGGTCGACGGACCTTAAACGGGGGAGGTTCCAATATGGAAGACGAAAAAAAAGAAAATGTAGATACTCAAACTACAACAGATAATGCTCAAAAAGAGCAAAGAGCTGAAAACAAAAATGAGGGTGAGAAAACTAAAAAACAAGTAGCACAAAAAGGTGATGATGGTTCAATAGTTTTCAAAAATCAAGATGAGCTAGACGGATTTATTAGAAGAATGTATGCCAAAGGTGCTGAAAAAGCAGAGCAAGGTGAAACTTCTAAACAAGTTCAAGACACTCAAAACAAACAAGAAGACAAAGGACAAGAAGAGCAAAAAGAGACTGTTCAAACAGACTATACTGACAAAATAGCACTTGCTATGGCCAAAGCTGGTGTAGATGTCAAAAAAGTTGAAAGAGCAGCAAGATTAGTTGATATGTCAAAAGTTCTAGAAAACGGTGTATTAGATGCTAAGAAACTAGAAGATGAAATCAACGCAGTAATTTCTGAATTTCCTGAGTTAAAAATAGCAAAGGAAGAAGAAAAAGAAGAAAAAGGATTTAAATTCGGAGCAACACAAAGTAACTCTGATGAAAATCAAAAAGACAAAAAGCCTGTAGCTACAAAAAGATGGAACAGGTTTAATTCATTTTAGGAGGTAATTAATTATGGCAAATTCATTGAATTATGCAGAGGTTTGGCTTCCAGACCTATTAGAAATAATGGAGCAAGATAGTTTAACATCACCATTTATAACATCAAACGTTAAATGGGTAGGTGCTAAAACATTTCATTTTACACAAATGAAGACAAGTGGTTATAAATCACATAATAGAAATGGTGGATGGAATAAAGGTAGTTATGAACAAAATGATGTACCTTATACAGTTACACATGATAGAGATATTGAATTTTTAGTAGATGTAGCAGATGTTGATGAAACAAATCAAACAGCATCAATAAAAAATATATCTAAAACATTCCATAAAACTCAACAAGTTCCAGAGATGGACGCATATTTCTTTTCAAAAGTAGCAAGTGAAGCACAAAAATTAACAGGGTATCATAGTTCTACAGCTGAATCAGAGTGGACAAAAGCAAATGTATTTACAAAATTAAAAGGTATGCTTAGTGCTGGAAAATTAAGAAGATATGCAAAAAATGGTTCATTAATTTGTTATGTTAGAAGTTTTATTATGGATTTATTAGAACAATCTACAGACTTCACAAGAAAAATAGAAATGACACAGATAGCAGAAGGTGGAATTGGTATAGAAACTAGAATTACAGACATCGATGGTGTAACTATTATGGAAGTTATAGATGATGAAAGATTTTATGACAAATTTGATTTTACAGATGGATTTGAACCAGTTGAAAAAGTAACTGCTGATCCAGGTAAAGGAATAGAAGCTGTAACAGGTTCTCATAAAATAAATGTTTTAATTGCATCTCTTGAAACTGTAAAAACAGTTCCAAAGATATCTAACATATATTATTTTGCACCAGGTTCACATACAGAAGGTGATGGATATTTATATCAAGATCACTCATTATCTGATACATTTGTTTTTCCAAACGGAAAAGATAATAAAATTGATAGTATATATGTTGATGTTGATACAACTGAATATGCTGGAGAATAGGAGGGCACAATGTCTAAAATAAGAGTCGAAAAAGGTAATGCACTATTACTTATTGAAGAAGAAGAATTAGCACAATATGAAGCTAGAGGATATTCAAAATTAGGAGCTACTAAAAAAGTAGCTTCTAAAGATTTAGAAAAAGAATTAAAGAAAATTGCAAAAGTTAATGAGGAACTAACAGCCAAAATTGCAGAATTAGAAAAGAAAGAAAAATAAGAGGTGTTGCAAATGATAAATGTTTATGCAACAAAAGAGGATTACTCAAAATATGGTTCTAAAGTATTAGAAGATGAAGAAATAGAAAAAAATTTAGAGTTAGCCTCAATAGATGTCAACAGAGCGACATTAACAAGAATTGAAAGAAGAGGATTTGATAATTTAACAACACAACAAAAAGATTTAATAATCAAAGCAACTTGTTTACAAGCAGAATATATAAAAGAAGAAGGCTTATATGATGATAACAGTATATCTAGTTATTCTATAGGTGGGGACTTAACAGTAAATGAAAAGGAATCACAAGATATGGCAGATAAACTAAATATATCAAAATTAGCCTTTTTCTATTTAAAAAGAACAGGATTAACAAATAGGATTATATGATAAAAAGGTTAAATCCAAAACATTTGGAAAGATTATTAAATAATAAATGTGATGTAGTTATATATCAAGAAGGCTTATCAGAAGATGGTGAGCCTTTAACTTCTTTGAATTTAGAAAATCAAAAATGTAGATTTGTTGAAACAACTAAAGTTATAATTAGTCCAGATGGAAGAAAGATTCAACTTGTGGGAAAAGTAATATTACTTGGAGATATAGCACCAACTATAAGGAAAATAAGTGGTGGACAAGTAATAATAGATGACATACAATATGAAATTTATCAAGCAAGTAGACCAAGAAATCCAGATGGAACCGTTCATCATACAACATTGGAGTTGGTTTAATATGAAAATAACATATAATACTAAAAATATAAATGAATTATTAGAAAATGCAAGATTAGCATTGATAGATACTGCAGAAGCGGTAAAAACAGATTTAATTCAAAGTCAAACAATGCCATTTGATACTGGTACAATGCAAAATGATAGCACTTTTGTAGATGATAAAAAAGTTATAAAAGGTGTTGCTAGAATAGTTGTAGATACAGTATATGCGAGAAAGGTTTATTTCGACCCAGAAATACATATAAAACAAGGAAAAAATCCTAATGCTAAACAGTATTATTTTGATGATTATATTACTGGAGAAAAGAAAAGTTTACCTATAAAATATTTTAAACAAGCCTTAAAAAGGAGAAGTGGACAATGATAACAAGAATAAATACGTCCTCAATAAGGGATTATCTAAAAAAAATAATACCAGAGTGCACGAAATGGTCAATAGGACAAATGGATGAAAATCAAGATAAAGCGATTGCTTTATACGCTAATCGTAGGCAATTAGAAGACAATTCTAAATATAAAAAGTTGAAAAGTTATAGAATATTACCAATTACACTATTATTAAGATGGACGAAAAATTATGATACGGCCGAAACAATGGCCAATAAAATTTATGAACTATTAGATTGTAGTTCTTTTTTTATTTATGATTATAATTGCTCAATTGAGTGTTTATATAATGGCCCTATTGACTTGGGTGCGGATGAAAACAATGTTTACAAGTTTTCAATAGAATTAAATTTATTATATAGAAAGGGTGAAAAATAATGGCAACTAAAACAGGAGTATATCCAGTATATGAAAACCAATTTCAAGTTGGCGCTACTAAAGAAGCATTAACTGATATTGCAGATATGGAAAGTTTTTCAGTGAAATTAGACAATGGAGTAGAAGAGTGGAATCCGTTAGACCAAAAAGGATGGGTTAGAAGATTAATGACTTCTAAATCTGTTACTATCTCTATCTCAGGAAAAAGAAATTTCGGAGATACAGGAAACGATTATGTAGCTGGATTAGCATTAAAAAACGGAAGAGACGTTGAAGGATGTCTACAATGGACATTCCCAAATGGAGCAAAATTAGTATTTGAAAATGCAGTGTATAATATAACAAATTGGGGAGCAGGAAAATCAACAGAAGTTATTCCACTAGAATTTGATGTAATGTCAAATGGAAAACCAACATACACAGAAGCATCACCACAAAGTGTTGAAACTACACAAGCGGTAAAAAAATAAGATATTAAAAAGTAAGAGGTCCTTAAAGGCCTCTTATAAATATATTTAGGAGGAATCTGAAATGGCAAATATAGATATTAGTTCAAAATTAAGTCACGAACCACAAACAATAACAATAGCAGAAGGTAAAACATATGAAGTAGACTGCGGAGCAGAAACAATGTTGAAAGCACAAGATTTATTTAAAAAAGACGATAGTTTAGATGGATTATTTAAAGCAATAGAATTATTACTAGGAAAAGAAGCATTAGAAGAAATAAAAGGAATGAAAGTAAAAGTTGCAGACTTAAAAGTTATTATTATCGCAATAATGGCACAAGTAAATGAAATTACTTATGAGGAAATGGAAAAACGATTTCAAAACAAATAATGAAACAGAATTATGGTACGACATGGAAGAAGACTGGCCTTTGATTGAGGCAAGTTTAGCAAAACAATATGGAATAAGAATAAGAAAAGAAATAGACACAATGAGTTATGCAGAATTGTGTAATCTTATATCTGGGTTGATGCCAGATACACCACTGCGGAAACATTGTTCAAATTCGCAGTGAAGATGATGAAGAAATGTTAAAAAACTTCACACAAGAGCAAAAAAATATAAGATGGAAATATAGAAATAAATTAGCAAAGAAAATGAGCAAAGAAGATTTTGAAAAAGTTATTACAGAATTTCAAAAAGCATTTAAAGAAATGGCTGGTGATAACAAATGACAGAAGTAAGATGTCCTAATTGTAATCAACTTTTATTAAAGGTTGAAAAATGCAAGGGTGAAATAAAATGTATAAGATGTAAGAAAACAATTAAAATTGATATAGATGAAAAAGACAGAGTGAGCAACACAACCATTAGTGGTGAGTAGTTAGCCAATACCTGCTTTTATCCTAAAAAAGAAGGGAGGAGTAGGTATGAGCACGAATGTGGGCTCTGTTGACTTTGAATTATTGCTAAATTCAAATCCATTTAACAAAGGACTAAAGAATGCAACAAATACAATAAAAAGTTCAGGAATAGAGAACTCATTAAAGAAAATTGGTAAATTAGCGTTAGCAGCATTCTCTGTTAAAGCAATAGTAAATTTTGGTAAAGAATGTATTGATTTAGGCTCTGATTTAACAGAAGTACAAAATGTTGTTGATGTTACTTTTGGAAGTTTAAATACAGAAGTAAATAAGTTTGCCGAAAATGCAATTACTCAATTTGGTTTGGGACAAACAGTAACAAAGAAATATGTTGGTACGTTTGGTGCGATGGCAAAAGCGTTTAATTTTTCGAATAAAGAAGCATTAGCAATGTCAGAAACATTAACAGGACTTACTGGAGATGTTGCTTCATTCTATAATTTATCAAGTGATGAAGCATATACAAAATTAAAATCAGTATTTACTGGTGAAACAGAGACTCTAAAGGATTTAGGTGTTGTAATGACACAGAATGCATTAGATCAATATGCATTGGCAAATGGTTATGGAAAAACAACGTCTAAAATGTCTGAACAGGAAAAAGTGGCTCTAAGATATAAATTTGTATTAGATAAATTAAATATAGCAAATGGAGATTTTGTAAGGACAAGTGATAGTTGGGCAAACCAAACAAGGGTATTAGGCTTAAGATTTAATGAACTAAAGGCAACTTTAGGACAAGGATTTATTAACATATTTACACCGATAGTAAAAGGAATAAATATGGTACTATCTAAACTTCAAGTGTTGGCAAATGCTTTTAAATCATTTACAGAAATGATATTCGGAAATGCTGGCGGAGATGATAGTACAAGTACTGTTTCAAATTTAGCATCAGATGCATCAAAAGCGAGTGATGCTGTGAGTGGAATTGGAGATAGTGCCAAAAAATCTGCTAAAGATCTAAAAAGTTTGGCTTCATTTGATACTGCACAAATATTAAAGAAAGATGATAGTTCTTCAAGTGGAAGTGGTGCAGGAGGAAAAATAGATACAAGTGGACTAAATTTAACAGATAATCTAAAAAAACAAGCAAGTGATATAGGAAAAATATTTGGCGATATTAATTTTGAACCGCTTATTAATTCTTTTAACAAAGTAAAAGAAGCAGCACAACCACTGATAACCACAATAAAAGATGGTTTAAAATGGTTATATGATAATGTTTTAGTTCCATTAGCCCAATGGACTATACAAGATTTACTTCCTGCATTTTTAAATTTAATTGCAGGAGCTTTAAAGGTTCTAAATCCTTTAATTGAAGCATTTAAACCAGTTTTTCAATGGTTCTGGGACAGTTTTTTAAAGCCTATTGCAGAGTGGACTGGAGGAGCTATAGTAAACACGCTTAATTTATTAGCAGATACTTTATCAAGAATTGGAAATTGGATGGGTGAAAATCAGAGTGTAGTTACTGAAATGGAAAAAGCTGTATTAGGCTTTTTTGGAGCGTGGAAAGTTATAGAGTTAGTGTCTTTTATACAACAAGCTGGAGGAGTAATTGCTGCATTAGGATTATTAAAAAATGCTATTCTTGGAAATGTAATTGCAAAGATTGCAGACAAAACAGAAACGATTGCATTGACATTGATGTATGCAAAAGACTTTGTAGTAAGTATTGCTTCAGGAACTACGGCATTAGTTAAGCAAGCAGCTCAGTGGGTTATAAATACAGGAGCTAAAATTGCAAATACAGCAGCAACCATTGCTAGTACAGCAGCAACTACAGCTGCTACAGTAGCAACATGGCTATTTAACGCAGCATTAGCTGTATTGACCTCACCAATAACACTGGTTGTGGTCGCAATAGCTGCTTTGATAGCTATAATAATATTGTTAATTAAAAATTGGGACAAAGTAAAAGAAACTGCAATAAATTGTTGGAATGGAATAAAAAATACATTTTCGAATGTTGGACAGTGGTTTTCTAACATATTTCAACAAGCATACAATGGAATTACAAGAGTATTTAGTAATATCGGCAATTTCTTTAATGGAATATGGCAAAGAATAAAAGATTCTTTTTCTAATTTGGGAACAAGCATCGGTAATGCCATCTCTAATGCTGTAAAGGCAGGAATTAATGGAGTTATTTCATTAATTGAGAGAACTATAAATAGAGCAATAGGTTTAATAAACGGTGCTATTGGAATAATAAACTTGATTCCAGGTGTAAATGTTGGAAAAATAGAAAGAGTTAATTTACCAAGGTTGGCACAAGGAGGATATGTAAAAGCTAACACGCCTCAATTAGCCATGATAGGAGATAATAGACACCAAGGAGAGATTGTTGCGCCAGAAGATAAATTAATGGCATTATATAAGAAAGCTAATCAAGAGATGGGATTAGACAATAATGAAAAAGTTATAGCACTACTTGAAAGAATAATTCAAATTTTAGCAAATTTAAGCTTTGACTCTAATTTATATATTGATGGTTATGAGTTAAACAAAAGACTTGAAAAAATAAAGAATAAAAATAGATTCGCAACAAATGGAGGTTAATATGTACGAACCAAAATTAATAGTAAACAATACTCAGGTGCCAGGAATTATTTCTATAACTCCTGGCCCCGAACCGTTATGGGGAGATAGTACAGGAAGAAATGCATTAGATGGCCATTATAGCGGAGTCTTTATTGGATATTTTACGACTTTAGAAGTGAAATTCGGAATCGTATCTGATGAAGAATACAAACTAATAAAAAAATTGCTTGAACATCCTTTTTTGGAGGATGTTCAATTTTCGTTAGAAAAAGATATGGGAGACTATAAGCAAGGAGATTTATTCACAGAAGACTTTTATAATGGACAAGCTATAAAATCAAGTCCGCTTGCCTGTGGAGGATACTGGAACGAATTTTCTGTTGTTTTGACGGCCATAGATAGGAGGCCACAACTTGTATGATAGAAATGAATAATAATTTCAAATTAAGGACGAAGAAGATAAAACAACAAGACATTAAAATCACGACAGGAAATGATCTATTTAAAATTAAACAAATAATTTATTCATTTGAAGGCAAATTATTTAAGACAATAATGAAACAAGTTGAGATTACGGACAAGACAGCAAATCAGCTCAAAGATAAAGATATAAATTTTAAATACGGTCTTTATATAAATGATGCTTTTCAGTATATAGATTTAGGTAATTTTTATATAAAAGATATGGAAGATGACAAGAAAAAAGAAGAGATAACGGTAACAGGGTATGACAGAATGATTAGATTTATGAAAACATTTAAGCAGTCAGAATTACAGTTGACGTATCCTTGTACAATAATAAGATTGGTACAGAAGATGTGTGAAGTTTGCAAAGTCGGCCTATATTCAACGAACTTCTTCAACTCAAATTTGACAGTAAATGAAGATTTTTTTACAAATCAAGAGATTACATATAGAGATGTCTTAGAAAAAATTGCTGAAGCAACACTGACAACAGTTTTTATAAAAGAGAATAAGTTATATCTTTGTAAACCTAGCAATATCGTAGTTCAACAGTTAGATAAATCTTATATATCCAATTTATTAGTCAAAGAAAAATTTGGACCACTAAATGCATTAGTTTTAGGAAGAGGAAGTACAGAGGATAATATTGAATCAATAGATGAGGAAAGTATCACTCAAAATGGAAGATGTGAAATAAGATTTGACGAAAATGAATTTTTACAAGAGCAAAGAGAAAAAGTAATAGAAGATATGTTTGAGCAAGTAAAAGGTTTAGAATATTACTCTTATGAAGCATCTGACTTAGGTGTTATGTGGTTAGAACCATGTGATTGTATTGATTTGGGAGATAGAAACGATAATTTTTACAAGACTTTTTATTTAAAGGCTAATATTACAATTAATACAGGGATAACAAGCAATAGTGAAGCGGATATACCAGACGAGACAAATACTGAATATAAGGTAACCCAAAAAGAAGAAAAGAAAACTTTAAAAGTTGAAAGATTAGCAAAGAAAAATGAAGGCTCAATTCAAGACTTAGTCAATGAAACTACAGAACATGAAAAAAAGATAACTCAAGTAGAGCAAGACGTAGATTCAATTAAACAAAAAGTAGCAGATACAGTTGACTACAAGCGTGATGTTGAAGGAATTACAGAAATACATTTAGAGAATGCAAAAGAAATTAACATTTTGAACTTAATAATTGAGGGAAACAAGAAGTATGAATGCAACTTATATCCTGATGAGGATTTATATCCATCATCAGACTTAAACGTAAATCAGGAGGTGATGTAATGTGCAGTACAAAATAATAGTAGACAAGCAAAGCAGAACGAATCCTTCTGCAGACAAAAAAGAATACGTTATTAATATAGAAGAACTAAGAACAAACGGAAATATAAGTGACAGTATAGTTATTACTAAAGATGAAGCTTACGTTTTGCGTAAGTTAAAGCTAACAGAATATCTTGTGCTAGAAGAGCTAGAAAATCCAGTCAAGCAGACTTTGGCTGATGCGAAGATAGAGTTGTTTGAAGGAGACAATTACATATATTTAATAGATATGACAGGCAACAAGTTCTACGCTGAATACATCATTAAAAATGACTTAACGGATATGTATGCTACTAAATTAGAGCTTAGCACTGCAATAAATCAGACAGCATACCAAATTCAATTACTTGCAAAACAAAAGTTGGGAAAAGAGGAACTTTCAACTGAGTTACAGGTTAATTCTGAAGCAATAAAAATAGCATGGAATAAAATATCTGATTATATACAGATGATGATTGCTAATGGAAATGCAAGTTTGGCGATATTAGATCAAAACAAAAAAATTCTTATGGCTTTGGACAAAACTGGTCAGCACTTTTATAACAATGGCAAAACTATGGATATTGGTGCTTTTGACTGTTATTTTCCTTCTTACGATAATATATACAAAAGTTTAATGTTCGCATTAAATGAAAAATCAACAAACAATTTTATGGCTTGGGGCTATAAGACCACTGCTGAAAATGGGAAGACAACTTATATTCCAGTTATATATCTTGGTGGAAATTCTGATGACGATTATGGTTTTCATATTGAAAACGATATTATTTTGAATTTCAATAAGATTAGGTTTAAAAAGTCAAAGATTTATGATAATAATGATAGTTTATGTTTTGAGATTGGAGAAGACTTGTTTTATGGAGATACAAGAGATAACAAGGAAATTTTCAGTGTATATAACAATTCAAATGGAACAAAAACCTTTAGAATTTTTGGAGATGATAGCAATCCAATAATGATAGATAGTAGCGGAAACTTTGTATTAGCGAGTGGAAAAATAATACTAGACAATAATGGAAATATTGATTGTGTACATTTATATCAGACTGGAGATTCTTCTGATATAAGAATAAAAAGCAACATAAAAGATAGTTCCGAGTCAGCAATAGATATTATTAATAAAATTCATCATAAAGAGTTTGACAAGAAAGACGATAATACTCACTATAAAATAGGGTATATTGCACAAGAGATGGAACAGATAGATAAAAACTTTGTAGTCAAAAAACAAGCTAATAAAGAAAAGGGAATAGAAGAAAGGTATTATATGAATCAATTGCCGATTTTAGCAACGGCAACAAAGGCGATACAAGAACAACAAAAGCAAATAGAAGAACTAAAGCAAAGAATAGAAAACCTTGAGAAAGGAGAAAAGAATGGAAATACTTAATTTTGAAGATGGTACAAAAACGCAAGATGCTTACGTTACCATCGATGGAGTAAATCATACAGTAACTCCAGCAAAATACACGGGCAAGATACCTTTATCAGCATATAACTTAAATAAAATGCAAAAGAATTTAGTCACGCATAAATATCAATTAAAAATCACATCTGCAGTTACGGCGGGAACAGAAGTAACAATACCGTGCTACTATAAGGTCGGACAAGCGGTGATTGACGTGTACTTGAATGGAGAACGATTATTGTTAAGCTCTGATGCAAGCGGAACAGATGGACATTATAGAGAAGTTGGAACAGCAAATAGCATATCTAATAAGATAAAAACAACAACAGACTGGGCTCTTGAAACGGGAGATGTATTAGATTTTGTAGTAAGGCGGTGATTATAGTGCAACCTAATTTGAGAGATATACAAAAAATGATAAATGATGCAGTTCTTTCAGTGAAAAAAGCAGAAAATCCTGTTGGACATATCAGAATGGAAACAACAAACACAAATCCAGCTACATATTTAGGATTCGGAACATGGGTATTATGGGGAGCTGGAAGAGTACCTGTTGGAGTTAATACATCAGATAGTAGTTTTAATACAGTTGAAAAAACTGGAGGCTCAAAAACAGCAAATATATCACATACACATACGATAGCAAGTCATAATCACGGTGGAAATACTGGAAGTACAGCACTAACAATAAATCAAATACCCGCTCATACGCATGATGTTTGGCAGACTTCAGGAGGCTCTGCACAATCAACTGAAGCAAATGCTCTGTCTGGAGCGACCGCATGGAATAAAACTCTAAGAAATGTTGAAAAATTTGCTAAAAGTACTGGTGGAGGACAAGGACACATTCATACAATATCTGCATCAGGACAACAAACTACAAGTTCTGCAGGCTCTACATCATTATCATTACTACAACCATATATAACATGTTATATGTGGAAAAGAACAGCGTAGGAGGTAACGATGGAAAAGTCAGATATAATGAAACTTCAAGAAACAGAAGACAGAAGTAAATCTAATACAAAAAGATTAGATGAACATGACATTAAATTTAAGGAAATGTCAGGAAAGCTCGAAGATATTCACGAACTTACATACTCTATAAAAGAAATTGCAACAGAAGTAAAACTCATGAGAGAAGATGTAAATAAGCTAGATGCACGTGTTGGCAACATTGAAAATGAGCCAGCAAAAGATTATAAAGAAGTTAAAAAAGCTATAAGAGACAAAATAATCTTATCCGTTGTAGGTGCGATTGTTGGTGCTGTTATAGCTTTAATTATTAAATAAAATAATAGGAGAAAATTGAAATTATGGATATATCAGTATTAACACAATATTTTAGTATAGTAGTTGTAGGAATATGTTTATGTGTTGGCTACGTTATAAAAAATAGCCTTGACTTTATACCAAACAAGTACATACCACTAATAATGCTAATTTTAGGATTAGTAATTAATGTATTAATGAACTTAAACGGTATAAATGCAGAAGTAATACTAACTGGAATGTTTAGTGGACTAGCTTCTACAGGTCTATACGAAATGTTTAAGAATCTAATTAATAAGGAGGATAAATAGATGGAAATAATTGAAACTAACTTACAATTCAAAGATATGCCGACAAGAAAGTCAACAGAAAGGATAATTCTACATCACGCAGATGCTAAGAATTGCTCTGCAGAAGACATACATCGCTGGCATTTAGGAAATGGCTGGAGCGGAGCAGGCTATCACTTTTTAGTAAAAAAAGATGGTAAAGTATATAGACTTCGCCCAGAGGATAAAGTGGGAGCACATGCATATGGCTCAAATTATAATTCTTTAGGAGTATGCTTTGAAGGTAACTTCATGGAAGAAGATATGCCAGAAGCTCAAAAAGAAGCTGGAAAGGAACTAGTTGCATACTTGAAGAACAAGTACAATATAACAACAGTACAAGCTCATAGAGATGTATGTGCAACCTCATGCCCAGGAGATAAATTTCCATTTGGCGAGATTGCAAATTCTGAGACAAACAATAAAGTTATACCTCAGCCACAAGAAAACGTCCCAAAAGGCAACGTGGCAAGAATACAAGCTATTCTAAATGATAAATACGGGTTAAGTATTGCTGTAGACAACATCTATGGAAATGAAACAAAGAAAGCCTTAGTAAAAGGTCTACAAACAGAATTAAACAAACAATATGGAAGAGGTTTAGCTGTCGATGGAATATTTGGAACCAACACTTACAATTCTTGTATAAATGTTAGAAAAGGTGCAGAAGGTAATATTACATATTTAATTCAAGCAATGTTAGTATGTCATTCATTCGACATAGATGCGGACGGAATATTTGGACCTGCAACAGAAAATGCAGTAAAAGAATTTCAATCAAGAAATGGATTATCACAAGATGGAATAGTAGGGAAAAATACATTTAATAAATTATTCAAATAAACTTTGGTAGGAGCAATCCTACCTCTTTTTTTATACAAATTTTCGCAATAGCGAAATAATACGTTAAATCTTAGACAATAAACTATATTCTTAAATAATTAAAATGCCTTTAAACTCATTTTCGTACGTTGATTTTTACTTCAATGAATCATAAAATTATACAAAATGTAGTATTAACATGTAAAATGAGTGATTGACAAAAAGACGAAGTTGTAGTAATATAATATTACAGAAGTATTACAAAATATTTAAAAGTAAATTAAAAATATACATTCTGTATTGACAACCTATGAAATTAAGTATATAAAATACACAAATGATATATAATAAATAAGGAGCATAAGCTCCTTACCGATTAAAAATATACTAATCTAAATTATCATGTTGAGTGGAGTTCGTAATGTGCGTGGTACGAACTTCTCTTTTCTGTTCTTCAGAACTTTCAGTACTAATTGTGCAATTAATACAAACTTTTTTCCCAGAATTTAATGGATTACCGTTTTCAGGCAATTTAAATTTGTCAAAGAAACCAGTTAGTTTGTCAACCAAAAAAGATATAGCAAATACCAAAATTATTAATGTTAACAATGTTTCCATTCTTTCACCTCCGTTTTTGTAAATTTTTAACTGCCAATGTGTGTGCAGTATATCAGCGGTTAGAAAGACCACTGCCTTACAATCAGCAGATAACCGCTGATTAATACACACACATGTATGAGGTGATTGATAATTTTCTATAATATATCAAATAAAAAGGATTTATGCAATACAAACTGAAAAAATTATAAATTTATTTACAAGTTTCGACAGACTTTGCATGGAAAAACTGTTATTATAGAAAAAAGGAGGACAAGCTTATGGAAGAAGTAAAAAAGCTTGAACTAAAGATAAAGAACAATAGCCGATATGAAGAGATAATAGAGCAGAGCATGCAGATAGATAAATACATAAAAAAGAAAATTGAGGGAGCATTATAGCTTCCTCATATCTATATTAATAAGCAGATCTATTATCTGACTAACTTCAAGGGCTTCTTTTGAATTGATTCCGTACTTATCAATTCTACGATACATCTTTTGTTTTAAAGAATTTATATCAAAAGTAGTGTAAAATAAATCTTTAACATTAACATTCAAATAATCTGCAATGTTAACCAAAACTTCCAAAGAAACGTTCATTTTTTTATTATTTTCTAATTCCGATAAATAAGAACGAGAAATTTTAACATCTTTTGCTAATCTATATGCAGTTATATTTTTACTTTCTCTAATTTGCTTAATTCTAAATACAATCATAAATACCTCTAAAAATAGTATTCCTTAATTGTACAATGAATATGCAAAAAACGCTATATGTCGCTGTCAGCGAACGCTTTTGTCGAACGATTTTTCTTGACTTTGTCGAGTTTTGTTATATAATTTAATCATAAAAAAGAAACGCGTTTCTCCAAGAAAAAGGAGAAGAACAAATGGAAAAAATAATTGTAATAGATGAGAGAACATATCAAGAATTTAAACGTAAAATTGAGAAAAAGAATGATTATTGGAATCTAGGAGAAATAGAAAAAATGATACAATATGCAAATAATATAAATCAAAATATTGACTTTTTTATAAACTAATGTTATATATTAACTAAATAAAAGCTAAGTGGAAAAATTATCACATTTTTATCACATTAGTTTGGAAACAAATAGAAAACATTGAAAATTGTTAATGGAAAAAACGCCAAAAACCAACGTTTTAAGATAAAATAAGAGAATTTAAGAACACTCTTATGGACCATGAGGTCGCAGGTTCGATCCCTGTCACCTCGACCATATGATTATAAAGTAAAACGTTGTAATAGCAAGTCTTTCGTAGATTGCTATTTTTATTTTTATCGGAAGAAAGTGACGAAAAAGTGACGAATCTAAAAAATATATGATTTTTAATAGCGACATGAATAATAAATTTATTCTAACTATTTGATTTTACGTGTAGAAAATTGTCCATTTTTTCGGCAACTTCTTTAAATTCATTTTCGAAAAAGTGAGAATACACGTTGTGAGTTATTGACACATTTGAATGTCCTGCTCTTTTACTTATTATTTGAGCTTGAACTCCGCCACTAATAAGCATAGAAACACTAGTATGTCTAAGTCCGATGAAAAGAAATGTCTTTTAAATTATATTTTTGGATTATATGCTTTAAAATTTTGTATGGTCTATTAGGGTGCATATCTTCGCCAAATTCTGTAGTAAAAACTCTTTTTGATTGTTTCCACGAACTTCCTAACAACAATTTTTGTTCATATTGTTTAGCTCTATATTTTTTTAGAATTTGAACCGTAGTTGGTGTAATATAGATAATTCTATTACTTGAATCAGATTTTGTACTCTTTTCAAATGTTCCATATCCTGAAACATATTGTGTTGATTTATTTATGTTAATAGTGCATTTTTCAAAGTCTACATCTTCCCAAGTTAGTCCAGTTAATTCACCTCTTCTGCAGCCACTATCAAGTGCCAACATTATGACAGCCTGATATTGTATAGGTTCATTCTGTAATACTTCTATTAATTTTTTTACTTCCTTTGGTGAATAACATTGAATTTCCTTTTTGTGAACTTTTATAGGTGTTACATTTTTATTTGGATTATTACATAAATATCCCCACTTTATTGCGGAATTTAAAATTTCTGAAACCAAGGTATAATGATGTTTAATTGTTTTTTCAGAATATCCAGTTTTATTTTTTCCTTTTCCTTTTGAAGTTTTTAGGTTTTTATAAAAATCTTCAAGTATCTTTACATTTATATCTTTTACTTTTATGTGTCCAATATATTTATTAATATTTTTACAAATTCTCTCATATTCTTTGTAAGTTTTTATACCTAAATCATTTTCCTTTGACTTCAACCATTCATCTATTAAGTCCTTCATTATTAAATGATTTTTTCTAACATAGGTATTATTCTTTAACTGTATTTTTAATTCATTTTCTCTTAATACTGCTTCCTTTTTTCCTCCGTAGAATGTTTCTATATGTCTTATTCTTTTTGTCCCATTATAGCCAATTGGTATGTCTATTTTGTACTTTTTATTTTTTATTAGTTCTTGTACTGCCATTATCTTTTACACCTCCGTAATTTTTTAGCATTTCTATTTGTTCTGAACCATCTTTACATTTTTTTAATATCTTGTTTTCAGATTCATCTAGTATCCATCTTTCTGCAAAAGGATCCTTCAATTTATTTGTTATATCATTTATTATATTGGTGAATATGTCGACAATTTTAAATTTATATATATCTTTTTTATAAATGTCGTAGTCATTAGTATAATCTTCAATTTCATTGTAATCATATTTTTCTTTTTTAATTATTTCTTCTAACCTGCAAATTTCTTGTGAATTTATATATGCTCTTAAAAAATATATTAAGCTTTCGAATTTATCGTGTTCTATGATTTTATTTATAAGCATTGAAAAGTCCTGATAATTAAATTGTTCACCATATAAAATATCTCTTTGATAACTATCTTTTGTTGTAAATGCTTTTAATTTACCTATAGCATTATCGCTTAGCCCTGTTTCGCTTGAAATACTAGTATTAAAAACATCTCTACTATTAGTTCTACATAATAAATAATCTATTGAAACATTAAGAGTATCTGCTATTGACATTAGTTTATCTATATCTGGTTTTCTAGTTCCTTTTTCAAAATAATTTATTTGTTCTCGAAAGAGATGAGTCTTCTTAGCTAAGTTTTGCTGTGATAGGTTTAATCTTGTCCTAGCATCCACTAATCTTTTTTCAAAGGTATTTAAATATTCATCATTCTTACTTGTTACTTTTTTCATAATAATCCCTCCATTTTTCCTATTTTGTTAAGTTTGATAAAAAATATTGACTTAGTCTTTGTTACATTTTATACTAAAAGTAACATTTTTGCAAGCGAAAATAAAAAATAATAAAAGAAAGGAGAGAAAATGAACGACAACATTGAAGTGTTAGTACATCAAGAAAAGCTAAAGTATTACAAAGAGTGGAGAAAAAATAATAAGGATAAAGTGCAACAACATAATCAAAACTTTTGGCTAAAAAAAGTTAAACAAAGGGGGAAAAATAATGGAAAAACAAGAAATTTTTAATATTAAACAATTAAGCGAATATCTACATTGTAGTAGTAGTCTTTTAAGAAAAATGGTTTATGAAAATGAAATTCCATTTTTCAAATTACATTCTAAATATTTTTTTAAAAAAGAAATTATAGATAAATGGCTAATAACAAAACATAATTATATAGAGATAGGTGGATTTAATAATGAAATATAATGATTTTATAAAAAATTTTAATATACAAAAATATACTTCTGATAGTACGTGTATGGCGGTTTGCCCAAATCATAATGATAAAGAAGCTTCTTTATCCATAACTGATAACGGAGGCAAAATATTGATGCATTGTTTTGCAGGCTGTAGCAATGAAGATATTTTAGAAAAAGTAAATTTAACAAAAGAAGATTTATTTAACAATGAAAAGCAACAGAAGCCAAAAGTTGATAAAGAATATTTTTACCGAGATGAAAAAGGAATACCTTTATATAAAGTTATGAGATTTATACCTAAAAATTTTATGCAAGCTAGGTATGTCAACGGGAAATGGGAATATAAAATGATGGGTGTCAGATATGTACCATATAATTTACCTAATGTAATAAAGTCTGATGTGGTATATTTTGTTGAAGGGGAAAAGGACGCAGACAATTTAAACGCAATTGGCTTAGTCGCAACTACAACAGTTGGTGGAGCTGCTAGTTTTAACAAACGAGCAGAAATTTATAAGCCATATTTTGAAAATAAAGAAGTATATATAATTCCAGATAATGACGATGCTGGAAGAAAATATGCTCATTCAATATTTAAAAATCTAAAAAATATAGTAAAGAAAATTAAAATATTAGACTTAAATAAAGAAGTTGAAAATTTATTACCAAAGAGTGATATTTCAGATATTCTATCAAAATATGGAAAGGAAAAAACATTAAAAATACTAGAAAACTTAAAGACTGTATCTGACTTTTCAATTTATAGTGGACAGCATCTTAATCTTAATATAATGAAAAATATTTTGAAAAACCTAAGTATATCTGTACGTTATAATGAAATAACAAAAGAAACAGAAGTTTCTGGATTAGACAAAATGTATTCAGGTGATTCTTCATCAGAATTACTACCAGCTTTTTTAAGTGATTTTTGTATTACTAATAATATTAAATACAAAGAAAGTGATATAAAAAATGAATTATTATTGATTGCAGATGCAAATAAATATAATCCAATTCAAGATATGTTAATTCAGAATAAATGGGATAATATAAATAGATTTCCTGTATTATTTGAGATTGTAGGAATTACAGAGGATCTATTATCACAAACACTGCTGAAAAAATGGATGTATCAAACATCTATGATAGTATTTAATGGATATAAAGAAATATTTGGGATAGAAGGTATTCTTGTTTTTCAAGGGACACAAGGTATTGGAAAAACAAGATTTATTAGAAATATGGCTTTAAATCCAAAATGGTTTAAAGAAGGAGCAATAATTGATTTAAATTCAAAAGATTCAATTATAGAAAATACCAAAGGCTGGATTATCGAATTAGGAGAATTAGACTATACTTTAAGGAAAAAACAATCTGCATTTAAAGCTTTTTCTACCAGTTCTATAGATGAGATTAGAATGCCTTATGCTCAAAAGAGCGTAAAAAAACCAAGAAGAACTAGCTTCTTTGCTTCTGTTAATCCAGATGAATTTCTTGTTGATGAAACAGGAAATAGACGATTTTGGACAATTCCAGTAAAGAAAATTGATAATGAAAGATTAGAAAAATTGGGCAAAGATTTTATTTTACAATTATGGGTTCAAGCCTATAATGAAATAAAAGATACTCCTCAAAATTTTAGATTAACATCTGAAGAAAATAAAAGATTGAATGAAAGAAATAATTCTTATTCTGAATTTATTCCTTGTGAAGAAGAGATTACTCTAAAAATGGATTTTACAGGTACTGTCAGAGAAAAATGGACAACTGTAGAACTTAGTGATGCCATATTTGAAGGCAAAATAGCTTGTACTACAATTGGAAAAGCCGTAAACAAAATAAAGACAAAATATCCGAATCTTGTAGAAATACGTAAAACGGAAGGAGGAAGACGATATATTCTCCCTATAAAAAAATCAAAATGAAGTTTATGAACTTCATTTTGGTATATTATATATTTTTTCTGTTATATTGTTTATATATTTTTATTTATTATAAAAATGAACTTCATAAACTTCAGAAAATAATAAATAGGGGGGAGCCATTAAACAAAAAATGAAAATATACTTATAGGAATTTTTTAATATTGCAGTAAAAATATAATAAATTGTTGAAGTTATTATTGATTATAAAAATTTAATAATATAAAATAGAATTGTAAGGAGAAGAAGATGAATATTGAAGACTTTATAATAAAGAATAAGGAATATAATGAAGATTTTATTACGAGAAGTACATATTATTCAAATGCCATTGAAGGGAATACTCTTACTTATGCTGAAACTTATGCTATTCTTTACAATGATAATAGTTTTAAAATAGAAGTAACAGAGCCAAAGTATATATATGAAGTAATAAACCACAAAAAAGCCTTAGAATTAATTTTTAAACATTTACACAGCAATGGAAGTATTGATGAAAATCTTATTCAAGAATTAAACAAAACTATAAATATGGACATTAAGGATACTTCAGGATATAGAACTTTGCAAGTATTTATTTTTGGAAATGAATATATTCCAACAGAACCAGAAAATATACCATACTTAATGAGTAGATGGATTGATGATTACAATAAAGATACTCGAGATATTTTTGAAAAGATTGCAAAATATCATATAGAATTTGAAAAAATACATCCTTTTGAAGATGGAAATGGTAGAACTGGTAGATTACTTATAAATTATGAATTGTTAAAGAATAATTTACCACCTATTGTAATACTAAAAGATGATAGTAAAAAATATTATGAATTTCTAAGTAATGAAGATTATAAAAAATTTGCAAGATGGATAAAAGAATTATCAAATATAGAAAAAGAAAGAATGGAAAGATTCGGATATAAAAACATATAAAAATAGACGATGAAATAGTAAAAAATAATTAATTATTATTTTCATCGTCTATTATTGTTAAAAGCTCATTAAAACTGCAATTTAAAGCTTTACAGAACCCTTCTAAGTATTTATAAGATATAGACTTTTTTCCACTCTTTATAGCTTTGTTTAAATTATAAAAGGATATATCCATTTTATCACAAAGCCATGATTTTGTTTTACCTTGTTCCTTTAATATTTTTTCGACATTTATAATAATCAACAGAATCACTCCTTTTTATGTAATCATTTTACAATAGCACACTTTCAGGAGGTAGCACTTGCAAGTGAGGGCAAATAATGATATACTGTAGAAAAATAGAATATAAATTTATTCATTTTTATAGTATTTAAATTGTTTAAAAGGAGGTTTATATGTTAAAAATTAGCTCTAAATAATTAATAAAGGGGGAAAACATTCATGTATTGTATAAAATGTAAGAAAGAAATAAATGAAGAGGAAGCAAAAAAATATAATAGCTATTGTGAAAATTGTTATAAAAGTACTAAGAATACTAAATCAAAGAAAAATCTAATAATATTATTTATAATATTAGCTTTAATTATACTTATAATTGCATATCAGAACTTTGTAAAATCTGTAAGTCCTACTGTTATAAATTATAATGTTAATGTTGAAAAAGTAGGAATTACAACGCCAAATGATGACGATATATTCTATAAATATTTGAACGACAGTTATAAGGGGTGTAAATTAATTTTTGTGAGTGTTAATTTTAAAAATAATACTCAAACTAATTATTCCGACTTATCATATAAATTAGTAAGTTCAAATTCAAATACATATAGCAAAGTTCGTTCTTATGTGACAGATAAAGAAGAAATTCTTGATAATTATTATAAGATTAATAATAAAATATTTGATGATTCGACTGATAATATATTAGGAGGAAAAAATAAAAGAGTTATTTTAGGTTTTATGGTTTCAGAATCGGAATTAACAAATAACACAAGCTTTACATTAATAACTAAAAACTTTGGAATGAGTGAAAACGAAATAGAAAGTTTAAAATTTAATTCTAATGATATTAATAAATCGTCTTCTATGTTAGAATTGTACAAAGATGATGAACTTGAAAAAGCTCAACAGACAATAAGTTTAGCATATTCAACAAGTACTAACGATTGGCTAGGCTGGACGATAAAATTAGAACAAGCATACAATTATAAATATGAAGATTTATTTAACGTTGCTTTTGCTTCAATTAATGCATTTGCGGATTCAACAGACTATAACTACAGTTGGAACGGTAGAAAAATTAATACAAAAGGCAGTAAATTAGAATTTGAAAAGGCAAAAACATTTTATTCAGATATTTCGAGTGAAATTGATTATATGTCAAATGCAATTAATGAAATAAAGGATTTATATAATAGTTATAATCAATCAATTAGTAGTTTAGATAAAAATAAACTACTACAGATGGATAAAGATGTTAGTCACATTTGGAAAATAAAAGACTACTTTGAATTACAGTATAGTAGATAATTTTTATAATACGAAATTAAATAAAAAAATATGTAATTTTTAGACAGATTTTACCAAAATAAAATAATTTATAATACTAAATTTATAATATTTGCATATGAAAATCATATGTACTTTAAGACATTCTAAGTAATAATTAATTACTACATATATTCTATTAAAATCCTTGATATTATCAAGGGTTTTATAATTTTTTTATTATTTTATTATTTATAAAAATAACTCTTAAAAAAAGCTTGCGCATTAGTACAACAGATAGTGATGAAAAATGTAAAAAATATAATAAATATATCTGTTATATGTATAGAAAATAAAGCGCTTTATAAAACCTTTCATAAAGTTATATAAAGTGCTTTTTCTAATTTAAACAATTATTCTATTTTTTCATCAATTTTTGATCTAATTATTGATATATAAAAGGATTTACTTCTTCCTCTTGCATTATTGGAGATATGCTTTGGATTATTTCGTTATTAATTATCAATGATTCATCTATTTTTAAATTCAACCAATCAGAATTCCATATTTTTACTTCTGAATATATTTTTTTGCATAATGTACATGAGTATTTTCTGGCTATATCATTTGCTATTGTTAAACGTTGCAACCAAATATCTATATAATTCGTATTGGGTAAATTCTTAAACTTTTTTGATATAAGGTTTATATATTTATTAATAGTCGTTTTTCCTAAAAAACTAAATATTACACTTAATATTAGAACACATAAATTATAAGTTTTAGGATTTCTATACATTATATCTACTAAAATACTAATAATTTGTTCAACATTTTTTGGTTTCTTTTTTAATGGTTTTATTTGCTGTTCATAAACTTCTGTCAATAACTTTAATAGGCTACCACTATTTGGATAAATTAGTGAAAAATTTCTAATATTAAATAGTGATTTCTGGATGTTATTTAATACAATATAATTATTAACTAAAATATTAGCTTTATCTTTTTTTATAGAATTTGTTATAATATCATCTGTAATTGAAGTTTTTTGAGTATGTAATTTAAAATTCAATTCTGATAATACTTCAGTTATAATTTTTAATATTACATTTAAATCATATTCATTTTGAGCAAATATTCTATAATCATCTCTATATCTTAAGATTGAATAATCTTTTATTTTATTCTTATTAATTTCGCTACTTATTTGCTCATCTGCATATCCTAAAACTATTTCTGCTATAAAATCTGTTAAAACACTTCCCTGAGGTATTCCATTTGTTTGACCATATGACATATCTTGAATTATTTTATCAATTTTATTTCCTAATAATGTATCACTATGGTCTTTCTTTGCAATATTCTTTGTTTCAACAGCCCATGCAATAGAATGCGTATAAATAGAACCATAACAATTATTAATATCTGTTATTGCCATACAATTAAATTTTAAACTCATTGATATACTTTTTTGTTCAAATGTATTCCACCAATTTAATATTGTATCTTTTTTATCCATTTTTTTATTACTTGATTCATATGGAATACTACAGCAAACAATCTTTTTATTTTTTTGAAATGACTTAAATCTTTCATTTATCTTTTTCCAATTATCTTTTTCACATATTACATTTACAAGATATACATATAATGCTGGATGAATTATTTCAAAAGGTCTCCAGTCAAATTTTCCGTCTTTATTATGTAAAAATTTATAATTAACATTCTCACAGCTTTTAGGTGGAATAGTTTTATTATCTTTATAAAAATTTTTTAAATCTTTTCCATTTAAGTTATTATCAATACTTAATAATAAATTATTAAAGTCAAAATAAGGTGGCAAATCTAAAGAAAAATAACTTTTATTTTTTAATAGAAAAAGTTTAGCATCAGCATTTGGCATATCTAATATTCTTTTCATATAACCTCATTTCTATATATATTAGTACTACTATATATTATCTAAAAATTCGTCTAAAACACTAATAATTTCTTTAAATTCTATATTCTGTGCATATTTAGTTTTCTTTTTATATGTACTCCAATAGTTATTTATTCTTTCATCATCAGTTAAATCCATTAATATTTGACTATAATCTTTATAATAGCTAAGAGACTCTCTTTTTGCTAAAGTATTATCTAATGCTTGCTTGAATGTTTCTAAATTAATTTCATCTTTCAATTTTGCTAAAAAGAAATATATATCATAATAGTCTTTCATTCTTGTATTATATTTTCCTCTACGAAGGATAGTTTCTATTTTTTCTGCTAAAATAGTTTCAATGTTATATGTATCAATATATATTTTCTTATCTTCAAATATTGATATATATTCAAAATTCAATTCTTTCGGAGTTATTTTATCACCTGTTGAAATATCAATTTCCAAAGCTACTTTTAAATTTTCAAGCTTACCAACTAAATGATATTTATTACCACCATATTCATCATCTGCTCTAATATCAGTAATGTCGACCATTTCAAAGCTTATACCATCTCCAATATCTAAAGACAATAGTTCATTTAAAACTTGTACCATTTTTTTCTTTGATACATCAATACCTTTTATAGAGATATCCATATCCCTAGTACTTCTACTATTTATTCCTAACATTGCAGAAAGTAATAATCCGCCTTTTAATACGAAATTTTCGTTGTACTTAGATAAAGAAATTCTCTCTAAAATTCTTTCAAACATAAATCTTTGATATAATTCAAGTTGAGTTAGACCTGATTCTTTGGCTAATTTTTTTGATTTTTCAAATAGTTCATTATAATCAATCATTAAATTAAAACCTCCATTATATGCTCAAATTTTTCATGTACTTTAAATATTTTTGAATATTCTTCTAATATGCTTAAATCTTTATTTTTCTGTTTAAAATAATTATTTATTATTTTATTATATAATTCAAAATCAACTGAATCTGGATTTTTTAATATATCACAAATACAACGTTCAGCATTATAGATTTTAATTGGATTGCTATATGGACTTTCTATTTCAATAATTCCTATGTCAAATTTATCTTTTGTCACATAGTGAATTTCTAAATTTTCACTTATATTATTATGATTTAAAGTGGTTACATCAATTTTATAAGGTGCTCTATCACTTAAATTTAGTAAGTAACATGCTGTATTGTACGAAAATATTATATTAGAAAATTTTTTTTGTAGTATAAAAAATTCATCTTCTATTAAGTTATTATCTATATATAATCCTCTAGATACTTTTCTAATTATTTTTTTATCAATATAGTTTTGAATAGAAGGTCTAGAAATACCTAATTTTTCAAAATCTCTTGTTCTTATATAACCATAATTTTCATTTAAAAATTGCTTTAAAATATTCTCACTCATATATAGACCTCCTCCTTTACAATTACTCGTTAATATTATCATTTTTACGAATGATTGTAAATATATTTACTAAATATTATATTATTTTTTCGAATATTTTAAAAATTATGCAAAAAATAACTTTTTATATTATTTGATTACTCGTAAAAATACCTATAAAAACGTTTGATTTTTAAGACAACAGCTAGTGACGAAAAAGTGACGGAAGTTGTACTAACTTATAAAAAATTATACAAAAATATAATAAATATATCCGTTATATGTACTGAAAATAAAGCACTTTATACAACTTTATAAAAAGCTGCAATAAGTGCTTTTTCTGATTCGATCCCTGTCACCTCGACCATAAAAGACCAGTTTTTGAGGAAAATTCATTAGAATTCAAAAACAGTCAAATGATTTTAAATAAGCTATTTTCTAAGAGTTTTTAGAAAATAGCATTTTTTTATTTATTCTAAAAAATGTCTAAAAATTCTAAAAAATTCTGATTTTTTGTTCTGAAAATTGTTCCGCAAAATGTTTTTTAAAAGAAAAAAATGTTCCGAAAATTTCCGCAAAGCAAAAGACGTTGATATTTAGCTACTTTGAGTGTTGAAAGTAAAACACAAAAAGGAGGGCTATTGATATGTATTTTATACCATATAAAGCAAATGAGTTTCTGGAAAATAGTTTTTTCCAAGTACCAAAAGAGCTATTTGTAAATCAATATTACACAGATTTAAGCCTAGCAAGTAAGGTATTATATGGACTATTACTAGACAGATTATCTGTATCTATAAAAAATAAATGGACAGATAAAGACGGAGATATTTATATTATATTTTCAAGAAAAGAAGCTCAGGAAAAACTTAATCTTTCAGATAAAACTGTTACAAAAGCATTTAAAGAATTAAAGAATAAGAAATTAATTCGTGAAAAAAGGACAGGTTTTAAGAAGAACAACATTATATATGTTGGTAAGATTAATCATGTCAAAATGTATGAATCGTAAATTTTTCGTTTCATGATACGGAAATTTTACGATACTAGAGTCGGAAAAATTACGATGTAATAATACTACTTATAATATAAAAAATTATATTAATATTTATTACATACTAAAAAGAAAATATTAAAGGAGTGAATAAATTATGAGTAAAAAAGAATTAAAATATCAAAAAATAGGAGACTTTTATCTTCCAAAGGTATCTTTTCCTGCTGAAGATGAAAAAATAGAAAATATAGGCAAATATGGACTATTAAGATTAGAGTATTTGAAAGAACATAAGAAAGGTTATTATACTTTCCTTATGATTAATGGATCTGTTCCATTTGAATTAAGAAATATAGAAAGTGCTGCAAATGAAAGGATAAAAAAGATAATAAAACAACTAGCAGATGAGGAAAATGTTAATGAAGAATTAAAAGCAACAGACCAAATGGAATGGGTTAGATGTATGAATAATATAAAAAATAGAGCTGAAGAAATTGTACTTAAAGAATTAGTTTACGTATAAAAACGGGTTCTAAAAAATTAGTTAATTGAAAAATAAAAGTACAAAAAAGGAAATAAAAAATGTACTATAAAATGAATTTATGTACCTAAAAAAGTTCCAATAAAGGAACAATAAATGAAAAATAAGAATTGCTTTAGGAACAAAGTAAGGTACCGAAATAGGTGCAATAAATTATTTTATAATTCAATTTCTTGTCCTAGCAAGCATTGAATGTGGGAGACCGAAAATTTAATTTTCTGTCCCAGCAAGCACTGAATTCGTTCACACGAATTCTGCTTGCTCCACATTCTGTTCAATGGGACAAGTCCCAATCCCTTTTTATAAAAAATTAGAATACGAGGTGAATAATAGATGAAAAATTTTAGAGAATTAAATGATGATATATTAAAAGAGTGGTTAGAATTTAGAGAAGAAAATATTTTATGCTATCTTAATGAGGAAGATAAAAAGCATAAATTATTTATTGATGAAATATATGAAAAAGTTTTGAAAAATGTACCTCAGCAAAATAGAAAATATGTTGAGAAACAATTAAATGAACTTGAAAAAAATTTTATGGCTTATTTAAGTTACTGGAATGAAAAGTATTATAGAAATGGATTTGTTGACGGTGTTCAGCTAGCAATAATATGCTTTGGAAAATAAAAAAGGCGAGATATTTGTTCTCGCCCTTGATTACTTTAGTATAATAAATTGCTCCAGTTCTTTCCTATTTATTTTATGAACATAGATTTTTCCAAATATATCTTTGAATATAAACTTAATTTTTTTGGCTTTTACATTTTGTAGTATTTCCTGTACGGTAGCCTTATCAATTGTGATTGTATATTTTTCTCCATAATTTATAACTTTTGGTAGCTGATTTTTGTCTTCCCAATCTATATTTTTAATTACTGTTAAATTACCTTTTGGTGTTTGTATATATGGATTTGATTCTATTGTAATACTTAAGTATTTTGATAAATTTATTAATGATAAAGAGTAATAATTGTCTAAAAAATCACCAACAAATCCAATAGGAATTATAAAGTTTCTTGTTATCTTATATTTTATTTTTTCATTTTTCCTACTTAAATGTAATGATACAATGACTGCACCTATAGTTCCTACGGCTGATAGAAACGTACATATATTAGAAAATAAGTTACTAGAAATAAAATTTAATATATTTTCAGTATTCATTTTTTCTCCTTTCTAAATAATAAAAGCTATATAAGCAACTCTGTATTTATAATATTGGTATTTGTATGTATTACTTCTGTTTCACCTTCTTTATTCCTTTGAAACCATATCTTGAATAACATTGTAGTTTGAACATTAGTTATACTTGTTAGTGTATAATTAAACATTAAGCATGAGCAAGCATCATTTTCAATCATACTTGAAAATAAACCATTATAAGGAGAATATATCTTTAAGTGAGTATAAAATTCATTATCCGAGATCCAATTTAATTGAACACTGTCATTAAAATCAATATGTAGACCACATGGTATAGGATCTTTATCATCATTATCTTCCAAATACAATCCACCATCTTTTAATGGATCTTGTACACATAGTAAATCCTGAATTTTAATTTCTTTTATTACGCCATTTGAAGTATCGTTAAAATATAGTTTTATATAATATTCATTTAATTTTTCAATTTCTTTATCTGTTTTTTCTATTGCAATTGTAGCACCATTATCTAATTTATGATGAGCCGACATAGTAATTTTATTATTTTCATTATGTTTTATTAATAAATCTATTTTAGGCTTTAATTGTATACAACAATATTCATCCAAAAGTTCTTTATCTAATAATCTATGACTTAGTTTATTTGCATCTTTTGTTTGATTTATTGTTACAATTCCTAAAATAATTGTTCCTATTCCAACAAGAAGAGAAGCATAAAAGTTAAGACATTCTCCTGTTGTATAGCTATCAGTTAACCATCCATTAATAAATAACAATGTAATTGCGTTTTGTATAATACAAATTGCTAATAATGATATACAAATAAAACCAAAAATTAAAGCAATATATTTTAATACTTCTTTCATAAAACCCTCCATATTAATAAAAAGCAAAATAATATTATTACTTTGCTTTTCATTAGTTTTTTAATTGAATATTTCTTTCATGATTCCATTTTTCATATCTGCAATGTTATAAATATTATCCATGTTATCAAATGTTTCTTTTAAGTTATTTCTTGCAGATATCCATCCCATTCCATCAGTAAACCATACAAATTCAAAACCTACTACTTTTTCTGCTTCCTCTGCAATCATTTTATAACTTCTTGAAGTTTCATTTAGTTTTGAACCACCTGCTGCATAGAAATTAGTTTCAATACCATATATACATTTATCGGTTTTTACAACAAAATCAAATCTTTTAGTAGATTGATTTTGATTACTAATAAATGACATATCTAATTTCCATTTTTCTTCTATGTCTTGCAAGTACATTTCCTTAAAATAAGTTTCATTCTTCTTAAATCCTGCTTTTTGAATAAATCTTTCTACAACATCTTCCATTAAATGTCCGCCACGATTTTTTCTAGCATTTGAATTTAATCCAGACTCTACTCCTAAAACATAGTCGTACAAATTATTTACAAGATGATTTTGAATTAAGTCAAATAATCCTGTTTCTTTCATAAATACTTTATACTGTGCCACATCATAATTCATTTCCTTAAAGTTATATTCAAATTTGTTTCCGTCACTATCTAAAACTATTATTTCATATTGTCTTACTGCTAATAATGTTGGAATACACTTTAAAACTTCAGGATATCTCTTTACTAAATTTTCAAAATCAGTTTCAATATTTTTACTACCAATTAAGGAATTCATCATATTTAGTTCAAGTTTATGTTCTTCTGCATTTCTATATATTGTTTCAAAGTCTATGTAATATTTATAATCTGCAATACTATCAGTAAAAGTAAGTAACCACTCTGCAAAATTTCTTTTCATCTTTGTCACCTCTCTATATATTTTCAAAGAAATCTAAATCTAATTTTTTTATGCTATAACTATTTTCTGTATAACAACCCACATTATATTTTATCATAAGCTGAACTAACTTTGAGCCATCTATTAAAATGATATTCTGATTATTAGCATAGTCTATGGCTGGTTTTGCAAAATAACTAGTTGTAATAAAAACGCCTTTTTTCGCATTTTTTCCCAACATAGCACCTGCAAATTTTTGAATCTCTGGTCTTGATACAGAATTATCTTTATCATATCTTTTAGCTTGAATATATATAGTGTTTATTCCTAATTCATCTTCCAAAACAAATCCGTCAATGCCATAATCTCCAGTTTTCGGAGTGACGACAGCATTTTCAGCTTTTCCATATCCCATTGCCAAAAGTAGTTTTACAGATAATTCTTCAAAAAAATCACTGGATTGCTTTAGAATTTCCTCAAGTAAATTGTCTTCTAATTCGTTATTAATTTCCTGAATAGCTTTTTCAATTTTTTCTTGAGGAGTTAATTCAATTTCATTTTCAGAACTATTCATTTCCTTTATTTTTATAGGTTCAGTATTTCTATCTTTAAATTCCTTAAAAGAATCATAGTTCAATAGAAAATTATTATCTATTCTTTCATTATTCGTGATTATTTTATTTCCTTCATCAGTAATATTAAACATTCCTCTTTTGACACTATTTATTAAGCCTGCTTTTTTCAAATATGTAGCCGTCCAACCTATTCTATTAAAGTACTTACACTTTCCGCTGTGCAAAGTTTCTTTTAAATCTTCATCAGTAAGTTTTTTCTTTTTAGCCACTATTTCTCTAATTTCCTTTATATCATGTTCTTTTCCATCAACTAATGTGATTAAGAAATCGTTATACATTTCATCATATTTTGGTACAGCCATATTAACCTCCTAATTCTTCAAATCTTCTTATAGATAAATCTAAATAATCTTTATTATTATCAATTCCTATGTATTTTCTATTTAATTTTGATGCAGCAATACCAGTAGTACTACTTCCACAGAATGGATCCAAAATCAAATCATTTTCATTTGTAGATGCGAGTATTATTCTATCTAATATTTCTAAAGGTTTTTGTGTAGGATGTTTTCCTTGTTTCTTTTCAGAAGGTTTTGTTAGAGAAGTGGTCCAAACATCTTTCATCTGTTTATTATTGTTTAGCTCTTTCATTAAATCATAATTAAAAGTATATTTATTCTTCTTTAAATCTTTTTTAGCCCATAGTATTGTTTCAGTAGAATGTGTGAATGTTTTGCATGCCAAGTTAGGTGGTGGATTAGTTTTTTGCCAAGTTATATTATTTATTATTTTAAACCCTTCTTCTTCAAGAGCCATACCTATTGAATAAATATTGTGTAATGTTCCACTAATCCAAATTGTTCCATTATCTTTTAACACTCTATAACATTCTTTTATCCATTTTTTATTAAAGTTGTGTTTATCTTGTATTGACAAAGACTTGTCCCATTCTCCTTTATTAACACTTACCATTTTTCCACCATTACAAGTTATTCCATCATCAGATAAAAAATATGGTGGATCTGCAAATATCATATCAAATGTACTATTTTCAAATGAATTTAAAGCATTAAATGTATCATCATATATTAAGCTAAAGCTATCATTTTCATAGTAGAATTTTTTTGAGACTCCCATTTTGATTGCTCCTCATAATTTGTTATTAATAATTCTGAAATTTCTCCACGTCCTTTTGCATTTGCATTTATCATTCTTTTTGCTGAAACTTCGTTTATAACAAAACCTTTATAAATATTCTCGAAAAAATTATCATCTTTATTGACATTTTTTGGATTTGAGTTACTTAACATTAATTTAGCATTTTTTAAGTCTAATTTATAAAAATAATTTGCTAGTTCTTTTTGATTATCATCGTTAAAATCCTCTTTTGTATAAGATGTAAATCCAGATGTAATTGATAAAGGTCTATATGGTGGATCAAAATATACAAAAGTATTTTCATTAACAAAACTTTCACTTTTTTTATAGTCACCATATTCGAATGTTACATTTTTTATTAGATTTGATAAATTTCTTAAATTATTTGAATCACAAATAGTTGGATTTTTATATTTGCCACATGGTACATTAAATTTTCCATCTTTATTAACTCTGTATAATCCATTAAAACACGTCCTATTTAAGAATATAAATTCAGATGCTCGTTTTACATCGATATCTTCATTTAATGTATAAGAATTATATTCTGCTCTAATATTATAAAAATATTGTTGTCTAGCATCATTATCTAGAATTAAAAATTCCTTTTCTTTTTTATCCAGTTCTTGAATCAAATTTTCTACATTTGTTTTTATAACATTATAGCAATTAATCAAATCTTTATTTATATCAAAAGCATAAGCTTCTTTTACTTCATATTTTTGTAAAATATCAATTAGAACAGCTCCACCACCAACAAATGGTTCTATATATCTTTCAATAGTACCATTTTTAAGCTCAAAAGGATAATATTTAGTTAATTGTGGGATTAAGCTATTTTTACCTCCAGCCCATTTTACAAAAGGTTTTACTATCTCCATTTTTTCCTCCAAATTCTTTATAACTATATCATATTTTCAAAATAAATTAAAGCGAACATTCAATATTTTATAATTTTCATGCAAATCAAAAAGTTTTCAAAATAATTGTCCAGTTTTTGATAATTTTTTAGCTTTTATATATAGATGATCAAAAATTTTAATACTTAGACTTAACTTTTTATATTTTTGTGAGGAAACAAGTAGAAGGAGATTTTATATGCATATATAAAAATTTTTCAAAACTTGTTAAGATTTTTGAATTTTATTTTGACTTTATAAGTAGGAGCATAAAAAATTTATAATTAAATGTCATCTTTTTTAAATTTTTTGCGCTGTTCTTAATAGAAGGTTTAAAAATACAAAAAAATTTGATAACACTTGTAGTATTTTTACAAAATTTACAAAAATAAGGTTACTTTTTATGATTTTATTTCGCCTATATTAGTAGAAGTGAAAAAAATTTAAAAAAATTTAAAATCATTTGTAATTTTTTTGCAAAATTTTTCGTTCTTAATTAATAGAAGGTGAAAAATTTCAAAATATTTTAGTGAAATGGGTTGTATTTTAACTTAGAAGTGAGGAAACAGATAGAAGGATAAATTTTATATGCAACTACAAAATTTCGAAAAAAGTTAAGAAATTTTATTAAAGGGGGTAACATTTTACTTCTAAGTGAGGAAATAATTGAAAGGAGGTATTTATATGGAAGAAAAAACAATTAACGCATATCCAAGATTTTATACAACATCAGACGTAATGAAAATACTTAAGATTGGAAACAGAGCTTGTTTAGATTTATTCCACAGGTCAGACTTTCCTTGTGTAAAAGTTGGACGAGCTTTTAAGATTTCTGAAGAAAATTTCAGAGAATATTTTAGTACTAGAAGAGTTAATGATTAAATTAAAAGAGTATATAAAATTAAACCTTCTATTAACTTTTTTAGTATTTTCGCTAAGGGATGGCTATTGATATCTTATTATAAAATTGATATAATTACTTTGTATAAAATCATATCAGATAGCCCCTTTAGAATTTATTTAAGGAGGTAAAAAGATGAATTTTAAAGGGATTACATGTGGTACATATTATGATAAAAGAGCAAAGAAAATTCCAGGTACTAATAAAAAGTACAATAAATCAATATGTGCTGAATGTAAGCTAAACAAATCTGGTAAAGAGAACATTGACAATGAAGAACAATATAATATTTGTAAGTCTTGTGATAAATTCTATGTATCTAAAAGTTGTAAAGCTTTACTTACTATTGGAAGAGACCAAACAACAGGTAAAGTTAAAAGAAAAACATTTATTGGTGAAACCGAAGAAGAAGCATTTAGTAAAGCACTTCAAAGTAAGCTTAAACTAGATGAAGAAGGTGGTCCAAGAATAATTACTAAAACCAATAAAACCTTAAAAGAGCTGGTAGAGCCTATGATAGAAGAACAGTTCAAGTTAGGACAAATTAAGGAATCTACTTATAAGAGAAAGCTCGATACTTTGAAACAATTAGCCAAGACTTCATTTGCAAATAGACCTATTGCAAAAATATCAAGAGAGGATGTTGTTAACTATCTTGCAAATCTGAAATCTTATTCAAAAACTACTATTAAACAAAATTATGAATTATTATGTATGGGATTTGGAGAAGCATATCATCAAGGAATTATACAAGATAACTTTATGGCTGGATATAAAAGAATTAAAAAGCCTAAAAGTGAATATGTTGGACATCATAGAATTGCTCTAACTATCGAAGAACAAAAGAAATTTATACAGTTCTTGACTGATGTAAATTATTCTAAATTCAAACATAAATACTTATTTTTACTGTTAATGAGTACAGGAATGAGAATTGGCGAAGCTTTGGTATTAGATTATACAAAGGATATTGATTTAGAAAAAGGAATTATAATTGTTAGAAGAACTCAGACAAAAGATACTGCAGGTAAATCTAGAATTGGAGATTCAACTAAAACTTTTTCAGGTCAAAGAATTATTAATCTTAATACTATAAGCAAAAGTGCATTAGAAGAAGCTGTAAAACATATTATTCCAAATAAGTTTCACTTATTGTTTTATAATCCAACTAATAAAGATTTTGGATTATACGAAGAATCAAGTATAAATTCAGCACTTAAAAGAGCAGGAATTAAACTCAATCTTGGAACTTATGAAGAAGTTAATTCTAAAGGAAATAAAGTTACAAGAACAGATTTACATACACACATGCTTAGAGGTACTTTTGCAACAAGATGTGCAGAAGCAAAGATTGATCCAAATGTATTAAAAGAAATACTTGGTCATTCTGATACAGCAGTTACAATGAAATATTATATTGATATTGATACTGATTTTATTGAATCAGAGAATCAAAATGTTGTCGATTATTTAATTAATAAAAATATATTTGAGTATGCAAAGTAATTAGCAATTCATAGCGAAAAACATTAATGAAAAAACGAAAGAATTGTACGGAATTTCAAGGAATTAAAGATACAAAATGTTCCGTAAAAGTGTTCCGCAAAGCAAGTTTAAATCGCTAGAAGTCGCTAAATATCATAGAAAATAGCTCGAGGTGTCGTAGCAACACCTCGACCATAAAAAGGAGCTTTTTACAAGCTCCTTAAATTGTTTTTGGGCTATTTTAAGCCTTTTTTCTTTTCTCAAACTTTTTCAAAATTTCTCTATATTTGTGTTACTGCATTCAATGTTGCATTCATAGAAAATATTTTGAATGTAATAATTGCATTCAATAAAAAATATATTATCGTTCATTAATTTCCTTTTCTTTGTAAACATATTTAGCAACTTCACAATTTCCAAGTGCTAAGCCTAATAAAGTATCTTTATCAGGTATTCCATTAAAATAACAATAAACAGGTATACTAATTCCACCATGTGCTATTAATAATATTCGTTTATCTTTATATTTTAAGTATATGTCATCGAGAAAGCCATAGACTCTTTGAAAAAAGTCTTTGATATTTTCTGCTTTATTATATTGTGTATTTTGTTTATAGCTCCAAAATGCTTCATAATCAAAATCTGTAGTAGGCATTCCTTCAAATTCGCCAAAATCTCTTTCAGATAACTTTTCATCTATCAATATTGGGATATTTCTACTATCATTTATAATATTAGCTGTTTCAACTGCTCTAATTAAAGGTGAACAGAGTATCAAATCAATTTGTTCATTTTTTAATTTATCTTTTACATCTTTAGCCTGTTTAATTCCTTTTTCATTTAGTTTAATATCGGCTTTTCCCTGAACTTTCTGAAGAAAATTCCATTCAGTTTGCCCATGTCTTGTTAATAATATTTCCATACAAATCCTCCTAATATACTTTAAATCCTCTTTTTGTAATAGATGCAACTTGTTTCATCTTACCTTGTATTTGACCAGGATATATTTTTAAAATATCTTGGACTGTTTCAGGTATTGGTTTATCGCCTGGCACTGTTCCTCTAATTTTTATATCTACATCTATGTCTAGTATTTGACCATCTTTAAAACTGTTATTTCCTATTATAATGTTATCCTTACTTATTTTTATATCTGCATTTTTATTCGGTACTTTTTGCCCTAATCCGTGTGGACTTAATGTGAAATTAAAATTATCATGTTTAAACCTATTATTATCACTTTTTAAAGGATTTATAAAATATATGTCTTCTCCTGGTGCTGTAAGTAATGCATACATTCCTTCTTTCCAGTGACATCCTATACATATAGAATGTTCTGTTGGCATTCCATAATGTTGAATATTTATTATTTTTTTGTCAATTAATTCATTAAAAGTTTTTTCAATAAAATATTCATTTCTTTTTTCATTAAAATCTTCTAGGAAATGTGCTATATTCCAAAATTTTTCTGCATATTCCCCATCCAAATATCTTAAATATCTTCCTGTTTCTGGGTCTGTATATGTTTTAATTGAATTATAGTACCAGTTATCTTTTTCTGGGAACAATCCTTCTTTCATATTACCTTCTTTATATTCTGCCGCAGAAGCATGGACTACAATATAATAGCCTTCTTCTAAATTTTGTTTTCCATCACAATAGCACAAAGTGCAAAAATGATTTCCTCTATTATAATTCCAATCATATGTAGTATCATTATTAAAAGTGTTTTCTACTTTATCTTTAAATTCTTGAGGTGTAATTTTATTTTTTAGTTTATAAGCACAAACACCACACACATTAACAGTTGTATCTATTGGAACGAAAGGAACATCACAATCCCAAGTTATACAAGTCCCAACAAAAAATCCTCCCATCATCCTTACAGCATCTATTGATAAGCCTAAATCTGACATAGCATAAATTTTAGCTTCTTTTTTTGAATTAGATAATTTGCTAGTTACGTCTGCAATCATTTTTTCTGTTGTTCCTAAAAATTCTAATATTTTCATTTGCGTTTCATCATTAAATGTTAAATTAACCATAATAAAAAAACCTTTCTATTTTAAATTTGACGAATGTCTATATTTATTATAAAAAGGTTTTTGCATTATGTAAAATACATATTTGTGTTTAAAACATAACTTAAAGTTATATTTTATTTTAAACTCTCATTTTTTATTATATCTATTAATATTTGTAATTCTTTAAAACGATTTTCTATATTATAATAAATTCCAAAATCAATAGGCTCTAATTCAAAATTAGTTTTCAATATACTTAATTTATTCGTTTCTAATTCATTTTTAATATATTCAATTTTTTCTTCACTAACATCTTTTGCTAAACTTAATGACATTTGATATTTTGTAAGTTCTCCATATTGTTTCGATACAACAGCTTTAATAGAATCCTTAATTCCAAATCCAGCAACTAATAATGCTGTACTTCCTGCTATTCCTATTACAGTCATTAAAAATCTCTTTTTATATCTAAAAATATTTCTTATTGTAACTTTACCAATAAAGTTAAGTTTATTCCATATAAATGGTATTTTTTCTAATAAAATTCTCTTACCTTCTTTTGGAGCCTTTGGTCTCATTAAAATTGATGGAGTTTCTCTTAATTCCATTCTACATGCAGCATATGTTACAAATGTTGTAACTCCAATAGCAACAGTAAATACTGTTAATATAAGTGGAATATTAATTGTATAATTTATTTCAGGTAAAATATACATCATTTTATATGCATTTATTATAATAAGAGGAAATACCGTAAGTCCTAAAGCAATACCTATAACACTTCCTATTAAACTTGCAAATAATGCATAAATTATAAACTTTTTAGCTATACTTCCATTGCCATATCCTAAAGCCTTTAATGTTCCAATATTAATTCTTTGTTCATCTACCATTCTTGTCATTGTAGTTAAGCATACTAATCCTGCAACAATAAAGAAGAATACTGGAAAAACATTTGATAATTTATTTATGCTTTTAGCATTATTTTCAAAATCAACATATGAATAATGAGATTTTCTATCTAAAACATATAATTCAGGTTTTTCAATTTTAGAAATTTCATCTTCAGCTTTAATAATTTCATCTTTTGCCTTATCTAATTCCTCATTTGCAGTTTTTTCTTTTTCTAAAAGCTCTTTTTCTCCTTCTTCTAATTGTAA